>OAUQ01000906.1_pt1 | contig 10071 bp, 8 predicted proteins | sample 1476151 | NCBI WGS metagenome assembly OAUQ01 (sample SAMEA2580008, study PRJEB22360) | human gut metagenome | biome: human gut; feature: human-associated habitat; material: faeces | place: Denmark | collected 2008/2010 | reverse complement strand
GTAACAAATTTAGTTTAACCATCCTAAAGGTGACAACTTTTTCACGTATAAGACACAAAAAGATACAGCAAAAGACAGAAAAAGTAGGAAGTCCCTCATAAAAGTGTATGGATAACTCGAAAAGTCCCTCATAAAAGTGTGTTAATCTTCTAAAAAGTCCCTCATAAAAATGTGATATATTTTGCTATCTCATCGTTTTTCTGTCTTTTGCTGCTAGAATACAATAATAATACCATGAATATATTAAGGAGATGGTGTAGCATCGTAACCTTTTTGATGGGTTTTCTGTCTAATAACTAGACAGCCGTGTCAAGTATTTAGACAGGTCCTTTTATGGACTTTCTTTCTATATATTCTGATAATCAGTCGTTTATGTTTTTGGCATAGCCGTTGCCTTGCTATTTTGCAACAAAATAAGAATAGTAACAACATAAAGAATAGTAAAAAAATGAAAAGACTTGCGTTAGTAGCATCCTTCTGTGGCATTGCCATAACACAGATGATGGCACAGAACATCAACGGCGAACAGATTTCCGACACGACTCTATTTGATAAGTTCTCCAAAGAACTTGGCGAAGTGGTGGTGAAAGCTCATCTTCCTCAATATAAGAAGACCCACGAAGGACTGCTGACCAATGTGGCAGGAACTGTGCTTGGCAAGATGGGTACGGCAGAAGATGTATTGAAGCATGTTCCGAGTATCGTGAAGAAGAAAGATGGATATGAGGTGGTCGGCAAGGGTACACCTATTATATATATCAACGGCAGGAAGATGCAAGACATCAGTGAGTTGGATAACATCAAATCTTCCGACATCAAGAGTGTGGAAGTCATCCAGAATCCTGGAGCCACCTACGATGCTTCGGTAAATGCGGTAATCAAAATCAAAACCATCAAGAAGAAAGGCGAAGGCTTCGGCTTTGATACTCGCTCTGTGTATTGGTACAATAAGCATGACAATACCATCCAACAGGTTAACATGAACTATCGTCATAATGGACTGAATCTCTTTGCCACTTATAAGTTCTCTGATGCAACATGGATGCAAAAGGCCTCCTACGAACAGACTGTACATGTAGATACGCTTTGGCAACAGCATAACAACAACGAAGTAACAGGTCGTATAGAATCGCATCGTCTTATCAGTGGTTTTAGCTATGATTTCAATGCCAATCATTCCATTGGTGCGAGATACACCTTGACCTCGCCAGGCTATTCTCGCTCAAAAGATTTTTTCGATAGTCAGGTAACTGCCGACGGTAAGTTTTACGACTATATCAAAACCGATGGTCTGACGGTCGACAAGAACAACCCTAGCCATCAATTGAATGCCTACTACAACGGCATTTGGGGCAAGACCACTATTGACCTGAATACCGACCTCTATTTCAGTACAAACAGGGCTTATGCCTATAGCGATGAACAGAGCCAGGAGCACGATTCTCGTAACATCAACTCCAAGAATCGTGTGAGCAATAAGATGGTAGCCACCAAACTCGTAATTACCTCTCCTCTCTTAGGAGGTAATCTCTCCTATGGAGCTGAGTATATCCATACCCGTCGCAACGATGACTACGAAGTGAATCGCACCGACCTCCTCGCCAACTCTTATAGCAAGTTGGAGGAGCAGACGGCAAGTCCATTCATCCAATATGCGCACCTCACCCCGATAGGAAACATCACGGCAGGATTGCGATACGAGTATGTAAGATTCAAGTATTATGATGCAGGCATCTATCAGCCCGAGCAGAGTCGCTCCTTCCGCAACCTCTTTCCTACCATCAGCTATGGTGCGAAGATAGGCAAGGTAATGGCACAGTTGAGCTATTCGGTAAAGACCTCTCGTCCTTCATATAGTCAACTGAGCAACAATGTATCTTATATGAATCGATTTACTCGCCAGACTGGTAATCCTTATCTCGACAACGAAACCAATCACAGAGTGGAATTATCGGGTGTATGGAAGTTCATCCAGTTTATGGTCAACTACAAGGACTCTCGCAATGCCATCATCTATTGGGCAGAGCAAATTCCTGAGGACGAAGCTATTACCATGATAAGTCGTAAGAACGTGAAGAGTCTCAAGAGCATGACCGCCTACATCAGTGCCGCTCCAAAGATAGGCATTTGGGCGCCACAAATCAACTTGGGCATGCAGAAGCCCTGGTTCACCCTCCATACTGATGTGGCATCTTATCGCTTGAACCGTCCTATCTTCATGGGCAACTTCAACAATGCCTTCTCCTTGCCATGCGGCATCACCCTTAACGTGGATTATCGCTATCAGAGCAAGGGTAACACGATGAACGTATATCTTGCCAAAGAGCAGCATGTACTGGATGTCAGCATCAGTAAGTCATTCCTAAAGGATGCCCTTACCTTGGAAATAAAAGGCAACGACCTGCTTTATAAATGTTGGGATGCCGACTTGCTCTATAACCAAAAGATGGAACTTTTGCAAGTATCTAAGCGAGGTACGAGAGACCTGCAACTCACCCTTCGCTATAAGTTCAATACCACACGTAGCAAGTACAAAGGAACTGGTGTCGGTAATGCAGAGCTGAATCGACTATAAATATCTTTTATTACTTTTATTCGAAAGTAGAGACATTTAAGGTGATTTCCTATAAGGGGAACAAAAAAGCAGCAAACCGCAAAGGGCTTGCTGCTCACGATAGGAGTGATTCCTATTTCTTTTATGGGTTGAGTTTTCTTTATATCCTTATCTCAATGGATTTATACTTCCTTCAATACGGTTTCCAATCTTCCGATGAAGTCATCCACATTCTCCTTGGTCAATACCAATGGAGGGAGGATACGGAGGATGTTGGTGCCGGCGCAACCGGTGAAGCAGTGCTGCTCGTGGATGAGCTTGCTGCGAACTTCCTTGTGAGGAATATCGAGTACGGCTCCTACCATTAAGCCACGGCCACGAACTTCTGTGATGTGGCTGTTGCGCTTCTGCAACTCCTTCAGCTGGGCGATGAGATATTCACCAACCTCATGCGCATTCTGTACCAGGTTCTCCTTCTCGAAAACATCGAGAACGGCGAGAGCGGCAGTACATGCCAGATGGTTGCCACCGAAGGTAGTACCCAGCTGACCATATACAGGAGTAAACTCTGGAGAAATCAACACGCCACCCATAGGGAAACCATTACCGATACCCTTGGCTACGGTGATGAGATTTGGCTTGATGCCCAACCACTGGTGAGCGAAGAACTTACCGCTTCTACCATAGCCGCACTGGATTTCATCGCAAATCAGGAAGGTGCCGTATTTCTTGCAGGCTGCCTGCAATCCCTGAGCAAACTCAGGAGTTACCATGTTGCAACCACCTACGCCCTGAATCGCCTCGATGATACAAGCACATACATCGCCCTTGGCGAGTTCCTTCTCCCAAGCCTCCAAATCGTTGATAGGAAGATAGGTTACGTGACCATTATCATTGATAGGAGCGATGATCTTTGGATTGTTTGTTACCTCTACGGCAAGAGATGTTCTGCCGTGGAAAGCCTTCTCTATAGAAAGCACGCGGGTTCTTCCGTTGGTGAATGAAGCCAGCTTCAAGGCATTCTCGTTTGCCTCGGCACCAGAGTTGATGAGGAAGAACTGATAATCTTCATAACCGCTTATCTTGCCCAGACGCTCAGCGAGTTTCACCTGCAACTTGTTGATGACAGAGTTGGAATAGAAACCCAGGTTGTTCAACTGGTTGGTGAGCATCTCCACATAGTGAGGATGGCAATGACCGATGCTGATAACGGCATGACCGCCATAGAGGTCGAGATATTCCTGACCCTTGTCGTCCCATACCTTGCAGCCCTTACCTTTTACAATATTAATATCGAAAAGAGGATATACGTCGTAAAGTTTCATGTTAAATCTATGTTTTAAGAAAGACAACTCATAGAGTTATCTTATTACAAACTATTTTTTATGATAGAAGAACGAATGATTTTTCATCCGTTCTTCCGAATTCTTTTATCTAAAATGCTGATGGCTTGAGTTTCAAACCTGCTGTCTGGTCGAGACCAAACATGATGTTCATGTTCTGAACAGCCTGACCTACGGCCCCCTTCAGAAGATTGTCGATGCAGGAAGTAATCAGGAGCTTATCGCCATACTTATCCACATGAACCAGGCACTTGTTGGTATTCACCACCTGCTTCAGGTCGATTGCCTTATCCACATAGTGGGTGAACTTGGCATCCTTGTAGAACTCCTTGTAACCTGCTACGATTTCCTCGATTGGCTTGTCGGTCTTCACCACTTCTGTAGCGAAGATGCCACGGGCGAAGTCGCCACGGTAAGGGATGAAGTCGATGGCTGCATCGAGATAACCCTGTGTCTGCTTCAGACTCTCACGAATCTCTGGTACGTGCTGATGGTTGAATGCCTTGTAGATGCTCATGTTGTTGTTGCGCCATGAGAAATGGGTAGTGGCGCCTGGCTTCTGACCTGCGCCGGTGCTGCCTGTAATGGCGTTGACAGATACATCGCTGTTGATGAGGCCCATCTTAGCAGCAGGCAACAAACCAAGTTGAATGCAGGTTGCAAAACAACCTGGGTTTGCCACGTGCTGAGCTACGGCTATTTTTGATTCATTTATTTCTGGAAGACCATATACAAAATCGTGAGCGGCTGGGGTTGGCTGCTGGGTAGCAACCACAGTCTCTGGGGCAAGACGGAAGTCCTGTGCCAAGTCGATAATCTTCACGTTCTCCGGAACATTGTGCTCCTTCAGGAACGCCTCGCTCTTGCCATGACCGAAGCAGAAGAAGATAACATCTACCTGATCGAAAGGCATCTCGGCGGTAAACTTCAAGTCGGTCTCGCCATACAATCCCTCGTGAACCTCAGCCACCAGGTTGCCGGCGTTACTCTCGCTGTTGGCGAATACAATCTCTGCCTCAGGATGGTTGATAAGAAGGCGAATCAACTCACCTCCTGTATAACCAGCTGCTCCTAAAATACCTACTTTTACCATATTATCTTTCCTCGTTAGGGTGCATACCATAATAAACACGGAGTGGGGTAGAGCTTACCTTGATGAAACCCTTCGCATCCTCTGCTGTCCAACCATGCTGCATCTCACCATACTCACCGAGCTTAGACTTGGTCAAATCGTCTGGTGAATCGATACCTACAGTCTGGAAACTGTATGGACGGAGCTTCAAGATGGCTGTACCGTTTACGTTGCGCTGAGAAGAAGACAGCATAGCCTCGATATCCGGCATCACTGGCTCCAGGTACTGGCTCTCGTGGAGGAACATTCCGTACCAGTTGCCTACCTGGTCCTTCCAATACTGCTGCCACTTGCTCAATGTGCTCTTCTCCAACAGGCGGTGAGCCTCGATGATGAGTTTAGGAGCTGCAGCCTCGAAAGCTACACGACCCTTGATACCGATGATGGTGTCACCCACGTTGCAGTCGCGACCGATGGCGTAAGAAGCGCCAATCTCCTCAATCTTCTGGATGGCAGCAATCTTATCATCAAACTTCTCGCCGTTGACAGCCACGATCTCACCCTTCTCGAAGGTAATCTTCAGTTCAGCCTCTTCTTCCTTGGCAGTAACGTGCTTCAGGTAAGCCTCCTCAGGAAGACCCTGGGTTGGGTCGAGAATCTCACCGCCGCAGATACTGGTTCCCCAGATACCTACGTTATAAGAATACTTCAACTTGGTGAAGTCTGCAAAGAAGCCGTGCTCGTTCAAATAATCAACCTCCTCCTTACGAGAAAGCGCCTTGTCACGAGTCAATGTGATGATCTCTACACCAGGAGCCATTACCAGGAAGGTCATGTCGAAACGAATCTGGTCGTTGCCGGCACCTGTACTTCCGTGAGCGATAGCATCTGCACCAATCTCCTTGGCGTAACGAGCGATGGCGATAGCCTGGAAGATACGCTCTGAAGATACAGAGATAGGGTAGCAGTTGTTGCGGAGCACATTACCGAAAATCATGTATTTCAATGATTTCTCATAATATTCGTGGGTAACGTCGAGAGTGACGTATGCCTTGGCGCCCAACTTATATGCGTTCTCCTCGTTGCTCTTCAACTGCTCGGCAGAGAAACCACCTGTGTTAGCGCATGCTGCATAAACATCCCAGCCATCCTGGGTCAACTTCATTACTGTGTATGATGTATCGAGACCGCCGCTAAAAGCGACTACAACTTTTTTATTTGCCATTTTATTTTATGTTTAATATGGATGAATAATATTTAGATGGCATTCTTGCCAACACCTTATTATATATAAGGATTTAGATTTCTGCAGAAGGACCGTCAATCTTGCGGATTCTCTCAATCACTTCCTGAGGAAGCTTGATAGGCAGATGCTCCTCTGGGTCGAAGAGCATGGCGGTGCAGATGCAGTATTTGCGGTTGGTACGATGGAGGACATCCACGTTGATGCAACCCTCGCAACCACGCCAGAATGACTCATCATCGGTCAGGTCGGCGAAAGTAACAGGAAGATAACCCAGCTGGGTGTTCATCTTCATGACAGCCGAACCGGATGTCAAAGAGAAAATCTTGGCATGAGGCCATCGCTGTCGGGCAAGCGTAAAGGTAAGGTTCTTGATACGCTTAGCCAATCCCAAACCACGGAAGTCTGGGTGAACGATCAAACCTGATGTGGTAACATAGTGCTTGTTGCCCCATGTTTCGATGTAGCTGAAACCTGCGAACTTTTCGCCCTGGAGTGCGATGACCGCCTTGGCTTCGCGCATCTTGGTGGCAACATACTCTGGTGAACGCTTGGCGATACCAGAACCACGCTTCTTTGCAGCTTCTGCAATTGTAGTCAGAATGGTGTCGATGTACTTGATGTGACTTTCGTCAGCCACCATTACTTTAACTTCTGCTTCTTCCATTTTTTCTCTTCTATCTTAAAATGTTTTTGTTTTAATATTCTTTCTTTATATATAATAAGGTGTATGTTTTGCATAAAAATTCAACCACCTTATACATATTTATGGTGAACGTCTGGAATTACCTCTGCTAGTGCATTGATGATTTCCTCTTCTGTGGTACCTTTCTTTTTAACAAGAAAGATCGTGTCGTCACCGGCGATGGTTCCAAGAATTTGAGAAATATCACTATTGTCTATGTTATAGGCAATGCTGCTTGCATATCCCGGACGTGTTTTGATCACGACCATGTTCCCGGAGAAGTTGATTGATTGGAATCCGGTATTCACCATCATCTTGCTCACTGGAATATGGTTTGATACTCTCTTATATAATGTATCATTGGGCAGGACATACGCATATTTTCCACTCGAAGATGCTGCCTTTGCTACCTTGAGCAGTTTTAAGTCACGGCTCAATGTAGCTTGCGTAATCTTAAAGCCTTCTTTGTGAAGAGCCTCCAAAAGTTGGTCTTGCGAACTCAACTCCTGACTTGATATAAGCATCTTCAAAGTTTCCAATCTGCTATTCTTTGCCTTCATATGCTGTATTTTTATTCGTTTAACGGCTGCAAAATTACAATATATTTTGTAAATAACCAAATAAAATGAAAGAAAAATGCATAAAATAACATTATTTTGTCTTTTGCTATGCATAAACATGGAATAAATATGCATGTATTACCTTCTTTCATACAAATATTTTACACTTGGCTTTTGATGCAGAATAGCCTTTTTATCCATTTTAAGCTAATTATTGTAAATTATTGGAAAAAAGTCTACGAAAACCACATCGGTTCAATTAGTTTTTGTTATCTTTGCAGACACAATTCTTAGATTATAATCAACTTAATATAAAATAAACCTCTAGAAGATGGAAAAAATGAATGTTAAACCAGCAGAAGGTAAGCTGGGAATCTTGGTTGTTGGTTGTGGCGCAGTAGCTACTACCTTCATGACCGGTGTTTTCATGACTCGTAAGGGACTTGCTAAGCCAGTAGGTTCAATGACTCAGTACGACAAGATTCGTGTTGGCAAGGGTGCAGACAAGAAATATTTGCACTACAAGGACATCGTTCCTCTTGCAGACCTTAATGATATCGTATTCGGTACTTGGGATGTTTATCCGCAGAATGCTTATCAGGCAGCTATGTATGCTGAGGTATTGAAGGAGAAAGATATCAATCCTGTACGCGAGGAGTTGGAGAAGGTAGTACCAATGAAGGCTGCTTTCGACAAGAACTATGCAAAGCGTCTTGATGGCGATAATGTGAAGGATTGCAAGACCCGCTGGGAGATGGTAGAGGCTCTTCGTCAGGATATCCGCGACTTCAAGGAGAAGAACGGTTGTGCCCGTATCGTTGTTATCTGGGCAGCATCTACCGAAATCTACGTTCCTGTAGATATGGAGATTCATGGTACATTGGCAGCACTTGAGGCTGCAATGAAGGCTGACGACCGCCAGCATGTAGCTCCATCCATGTGCTACGCTTATGCTGCTTTGACAGAGGGTGCTCCTTTCATCATGGGTGCTCCTAATACAACTGTTGATATTCCTGCTATGTGGGAACTCGCAGAGAAGACCAAAATGCCTATCGCCGGTAAGGACTTCAAGACAGGCCAGACTCTTGTCAAGAGTGGCTTCGCTCCTATAATCGGTACCCGTTGTCTCGGCTTGAATGGCTGGTTCTCTACCAATATTCTCGGCAATCGTGATGGTCTCGTTCTCGATGAACCAGCTAATTTCCATACCAAAGAGGTTAGTAAACTCTCTACTCTTGAGACAATCCTGAAACCGGAAGCTCAGCCAGATCTCTATGGTCATGGTAACGATGAAGATACTCAGTACTATCACAAGGTACGTATCAACTATTATCCACCTCGTAACGATAACAAGGAGGGTTGGGATAATATCGATATCTTCGGCTGGATGGGTTACCCAATGCAGATTAAGATTAACTTCCTCTGCCGTGACTCTATCCTTGCTGCTCCATTGCTGCTCGACCTTACATTGTTGAGCGATCTTGCAGCTCGTGCAGGCCGTTTCGGAATCCAGCGTTTCTTGAGTTTCTTCCTCAAGGCACCTATGCACGATTATACTAAGGGTGAAGAGCCTGTGAACCATCTCTACCAGCAGTACACGATGCTGAAGAATGCTATCCGTGAGATGGGTGGTTACGAGGCCGATGAGGAAATCGACTAATTAGGTTATTTCATTTAATACTACACCTTATTATATAAGGCATTAATTTATATCATGGCACACCTTTGGAATGTTAGAATATCTTTCCATAGGTGTGCCTTTTTGTTTATTTATATAGAAAGTAGACATGGATTCGGTAACGAGCTTTATTTATGGTATGAGCATGATGTTCTTCTCCATGATGGCTTTCCTGTTTTGGAGAAAAGGAAAGGAGATGCTCTTTCGGATGATTATGTGGCTCATGATTGTGGTCGACCTGCAGTTGGTAAAGGACATGGTTTTCTTTCTGATTTATGGTTTTGACAACGAGCATGCGTGGTATCTTACGTCTTCGTTGGATATGATGATTATTCCGTTCTACAGCTTTGTGTTGATGGAACTGGTGAAGCCGGGCTGGTTCAGATGGCTGAAAGCTTTAATGCTGGAATTGCCTTTCCTCTTGTTGCCGGTGTTCTATATTTTTACCCATAATATCATCTGGTTTTATGTGCTTTCTGTCTGGGGAGCCATTTATGGATGCTGAGCTGTTTCGTTATTAAAGTGGATTACGACAATATCTATATGGTAAGCTCTCTGATACTCTGGATGCTGATAGATTATTTTGTTTATAGGCATGAGTCAGTGATAGAAGAGTTGAGCGATATTGAAATTGTACCGTTAGAGCAGAACGAAGTAGATGTTTCGGGGATGGCTGCTGAGGTGCAGCGGTTGTTCGAGGAAGATTAAATCTATCTCAATCCGAAACTGAAATTGTCTGATGTGGCGCTGGCTGCTGGTACGAACCGTACTTATCTGAGTCGCTATTTTAACCGGCAGAATGGGTAGACGTTTTATGATTATGTGAATACTTATCGTATATCAATAGTTCGTTAATAATTCAATAATGTGCTAAGCAGCTGTACGCTGTAAGCACGAGAGATCTTTGAAAATCTTGCTAATTAAAGTTCGGTTCGG
>OAUQ01000903.1_pt1 | contig 10079 bp, 7 predicted proteins | sample 1476151 | NCBI WGS metagenome assembly OAUQ01 (sample SAMEA2580008, study PRJEB22360) | human gut metagenome | biome: human gut; feature: human-associated habitat; material: faeces | place: Denmark | collected 2008/2010 | reverse complement strand
AGTCCGTCTACCCGAAGGTGGACGCCGACCCGGAGATCGGCACCATCCGTTACGTGCTGATTCACAAGGACCTGATGCCGGAATCCAAGATCTCCACGCGAGGCGCGATGTCGTTGCAGGCCAAGTACGCGATTCGTCACGTCGCCGGCTCCCCGATCAAATGGTTCGGCCTGGCGCCGTTCAACCCGTTGGTCGAGGTTCAGCCGCTGTTCATCTCCACTCGCCGACCGCCGCGTCTGAAGCGCGTCGCGTTGCGTTCGCGCACGCCGCGCGTCAACGATATCGTGACCGTCAGCAAACCGGAAGAACGGCCGGCTGCGAAACCGACCGCGAAGAACGGTGGCTCGGGCAGCACGAAGGCTGCGTCCGCGGCGAGGGACGGAAGCAAGACGAAGCCTGCGGGCTCGGCGCAGAAGGCCGCCGCTGCGAAGGACGGCGCTGCGAAGCCTGCAGCCGCAGATGCCAAGGGAGGCGCGAAGGTCGACGCGACGAAAAATGATGCCGTGAAGGTCGACGATTCGGCGAAACTCGCTAAGCAGTAGACGCACACGGGCCGCACTGCCGGCTCGCGTGCGCTCCTGATGGACTGATGGACTGCGGAGGCAAACCGCCCATGCGTTACGGCCTGGGTGCCGCGTATTTGCGCCAGCAGCCGCCTCAGTACGGGCGATGGTCGTCGGATGGCGCAGCCATGACAGGACCGTTGCCGGCTGTCCCGTTTGCGCAATAGTCGCTCTATGCGCCACCGTCGCGGTAGCCGTCCCGCTGGTACTGCCGTTCGGTGCATATCCGGTTATCGCAAGGACGACCTCTACTGTCTGTGACCGGCGAGATGGCATCACGGTCTGCGTTTGGCCGGTCAGCCGGCTGCCGACTTGTCTGGGAAACTTGGTCGAAATGGATATGTGACGCCTGCCAAGTTGTCCGAATCCCCGGCGGATCATACTGCATGGCTGTTCAGCGCTGAAGACAGTGAACAGTTGTCCGGCGATGAGATTGCCTCGTACCTGCTGTCCGGTCTGCTGACGTATGACACCACACAGAACGGATGCGAGATATTGGACACGCAGGCACGTGATTATCAGGTCGCTGAATTATGGATGACGAACGCTGCCGGCTTGCATGAAGACGGCGAGGATGGCACTGCTGACGATGCTGTGTTTGGCCGCGCAGCTTGTTACGCTGCCATTGGCGTCCATGACGGTTGGATTGCCTGCGCTGGTCGGTTCCGGCGTGAGTCTGCCTCTTGCGACGTTGGCGGCGCTTGTGCCTGCGACGATAATTGCGTGGTCGCTGCCTGGCATGTCTGCGGCTGACGTGGCTGATGGATCGTGCGGCGTTGCTGGTGTTGATTGCGGGAATGATGGCACTGGGTGCGGTGATGATACCGGTATATGGCACGGCCGGGGTCGCGCAGGCGCTATCTGTGGGCGGACTTGGCTGCTTCGGGGTGATATGTGGCCGCCTGTGCGGACTGAGAGTTGGCGCGGCGGCACCTGCCTCATACCTGTTCGTCTGTTGTGCGATTGGCGAGCGGGCAGGTGGACGCTTGTTCTTCTGGCAGTTTCCCTGATGACGACGCTTGCCCGTCAATCGGCCGTTTGTGTGGCCGTATTGGTCGTATCGGCATGTGTCTGCCGGGTGCCGGACCGCATGCGCATCGCGGCCGTGCGCACGCTATAAGGAACTCCTATAGCCACGCCCGCTTGTCAGCCGCCGCGGCACGATACAGTACCAAGCATGTGCAGATTACTGGGATACGCGACATCGGGATTCAACCTGAGCCTCAACGACGTCCTGGGCATGCACGAGGTGACGGATTTCCGGGATCTCAGCGAGATCCACAATGACGGTTGGGGTGTCGCGTTGCTGTCGAACCCCACTGAGCTGCCGTTTGCCGCCGGCGAGGTACGCAAGCCCGAGACCGGTACGAAACTGTACAAGAGCACACTGGCCGCCCGCCATGACCCGATTTTCCGTGACTTTGCGGACGACCCCGCACGCGGTGGCCTGTGGCACCTGCGTCTCGCCAGCTCCAACCTGCCGCTGATTCTTGAGAACCAGCAGCCGTTCTTCGCGAACGGGCTGAGCTTCATCCACAACGGCGACATCTCCGACGACCGCGGCATCAACATCGTGCTCAATCGTGCGTACCCGATCAATCAGGGTGCGTTCCTGTCGACCGGCGGCCGTTCCGACTCCGCGATCTTCTTCTCGGTCATCCTCGAATACATCGCGTTCGGCTTCGCGCTGGACGAGGCCGTGGCGCAGGCGGTACGCCAGCTGCGTCAGGCGTACCCCAAGTCCAGCTACAACTGCATGATCCAAAGCCAGGACCAGCTCGTGGCTTTGTGCGCCGCCGGCCGCGAGAAGACGTCGCCGCGCATCGTCGAGATTTACGACGAGTATGGCAAGGGCGAGAAGGCTCACGATTACCGTGTGATGAGGTACCGTGACGTGCAGGACCGTGACGGCAAGCCGTCCGGTGTGGTCGTGGCGAGTTCCGGCTTCGAGCAGAACGAGTCCGATGGCTGGAAGGTGCTGAAGAACGATCAGATGATCGTGGCATCCAACCGTACCGGCGAATACCACGTGCGCTCCATCTGAGAGGCGTTTATCGGGCGATTGATGGCACCCGGCATCTGTAACTTGCTCGCAACGCTCTCCTCTTTTCCTCCTCGCCGGCGCGACACGCCCGGATTGCGCAGCACAATCGACATCGCTGTTTATGATGAAGGCCGGAAAATGGCTGATCTGCGGAAATGCACCTTGCGATTGTGCGATGTTATCGGCGTGTCGCGATGGCTACAATGAGCCGTATGACCGGTTATATCCCCACACTCGACCAGATTGACGAGCTGCACAAGAAAATCGCCCCCTCCCAGGCCGCCTATGACCTGGTGCACACGCATTGCGTTGTCGTGGCGACCATCGCCCGCCAGCTCGCACGCCATCAGAACGCGCTGTTCACCAACAAGCTGGGCCAGGGCAGCGGCAACGCGCTTGACGATTCCGCCGGGGCAGCTGAACAAGCCGACCTGCCGTCGGACGGCATCACCGGTGGCCGTGTGCCGAAACGCCTGATCGACGAACATCTGGCGACGATCGGCGGCCTGCTGCACGACATCGGCACGTATCGCGTGCTCAAGCATGACGGCAGTGATGGCGAACCGCTGCAATTCGACGGGAAACGTTACATCCTGCATGGCCTGCTCGGCTACGAGTACTTGCTGGAGCAGGGCGTGGACGAGTCCATCGCCCAGTTCGCGCGCAATCATACTGGGGTCGGCCTGACCCAGCAGATGGTCATCGCGCAGAACCTGCCGCTGCCTCCGGTCGATTACATGCCGGTCAATCTGGAACAGGAAATCGTGATGGTCGCCGACAAATACAACAGCAAGTCGATACCGCCGAAGTTCCTGACCGCGCAAGCCTACGCCAAGCGTGCGGAGCGCTATGGGGAGGCGAACAAGCGGCGCTGGCTGGATCTGGTCGACCAGTACGGCGTCCCCGACGTGCCGGCCCTGGCCGCGAGGTTCCACATGCGCATGATCTAGGTGGAATCAATACGCCCCCGCTGGGTGGATAGCCCGGTGGACTGCCCACCCAGCGAGGGCGTATCAGATGAGGCCGTTTATAGCTTGATGATGGTTTCGGCTATGTTGGCAACGGCTTCTGATTCGGTGAGGATGATCACGCAGCGTTTGGGGTCGCCGTGGGTGAGCGACGTGAGCAGCTGCAGGATCTCCACGCTGTCGTCATCGTTCAGCCCGCCCGTGGGCTCGTCGGCGATCAGCACCTCGGCCTCGCAGGCGATGGCGCGCGCGATCGCCACGCGACGCTGCTCCACCACGTCCAGCTTGCCAACCGGAGCGTTCGGGGTATCCACATCGAAATGGACCTTGTGCAGCAGCTCGCGTGCGATCACCGGCTTCGGCTTGAGGAACGTGCGCCCGGAGGCATCCATCGCATACACCAGGTTGCGTTCGGCGCTCATGTCGTCTCGTACCGCATACTGCTGCGGCACCAGTCCCAGTCGATGTCCACGGACTTCGCCGGGTTCAAGCTCCAGCAGGTTCGCGCTTTTGTTCATCACATTGCCGTCATGCGGCCGGATGATGCCGCTCATCACGCCCATCAGGGTCTCGTGCAGCACGCGGTCGTTGTCGGGCAGCAGCACCGAGTACACATGCCCGGCATAGAACGCCTGGGTCATGCGGTCGAGCACGTGACGGCCGGACTTCTTGTCGGTCACTGTGACCTTGTTCACCGAGAACGTCGGGTAGGACTTGAGACGGATGCTGTCCGCCTTGCTGCGCTTGAGCTCCTTGTCGATGCGCGATGACAGGCGCATTGCAGGGTCGACGCTGATGAACAAACGAGGCGTTTGGCGGGGCCGCCGTTGGCCGATGCCACGGTGCCCCTGCCGGCCCTGGTCTTCTTCTGGCCATCACCGGCCGTCTTGCCCCCGGTGCTCAGCTTGAGTGTTTCGTTGACCTTGCTGGCGTTGGCCGCTGCCACGTCCAAGTTCTCGTCGGCGGTGTCCGCCGCCGTGGTGCCGGTATCAGCATCGCCGGTATCGGCACTGGTGTTATCGGCGGTGTTGTCGGCACTGACCGGCTCCTGCGTGGCGGCATCCTGCGTATCATCTCCGGGCTTCTCGTCGTCGGCCGGTGCCTCCTCGGCGGAGCCATCCGTCGCGACCGTCGTATCGGCTTCCGCGGTAGTGTCGATTTCCGCGTCGGCAGCGTCGATCACGATGGCGTCGGAGTCGTCACCGTCGTCGTCGAAGACGATGGAGAACTGCACGCTGTCCGGTACCGTCGTCGAATCGCTCGCTCCGGCGGCATCCGGGGATTCGGTTGCCGTGTCGGCCATGGCGTCGGCTGCCGCGTCTGATTCGACCGCCGTGTTCTCGCCTTCGGGACCGGTCAGTGTGACGTCGTCCTCGTTCATGTCGTCCGCCTTATTCGTGTTCGTGTCGTTCATGCCTGCTCCTGTGCCGATTCCGCCGTATCGTCGGCGTCTGCCGTATCACTGTCGTTCGCTGCGTTGTCGCTTGTTGCGGTGTCGTCCGTCCCGCCGCCATCCACGACCTCGACCTCATTCGAGGAACGGGCCGCAAACAGCGTCCTGACACGGAACAGCAGCACGCGGATCATGGCGATCACCATCAGAACCACAATCGTGCCGAGACCGCTCCAGATGACAGTCCAGATCAGGTTGCCCGGCACACTGACCGCATTGCCGTCGGCGAGCTTCGTGGCCAGCGGCTTGACCGCGAACGCGCCGACGACCATGCCTACGGCGAATCCGACAAGGTTCAGCAACAGCGTCTCCAGCATGAACTGCCAGGCGATACGCCCACGCGAGACGCCGATGACGATCTGGTTGCCGATTTCACGCCGACGGCCGACCAGCAGGCTCGATCCCCACGAAAGCAGCAACAGCACCGCGCCCACAATCCAGAGGGCGGCGAGCATAGGCTTCATCGAGCTCGCCAGGGAGCGCAGCGGCGCGATCTGCTTCTCGTGCTCGATTAGCGTCGGCGAGGTGAGCTCATGGTTCGCGGGCAGCTTTGCCTTCTTGATGACTTTCTCGAACTTCCGATAGGTCGACATGCTGTCGAGCAGGAACGAGATGTTCAGGTCGGGAATCAGCCAGCCTTTGCCGTCGGCCGCATACAGGCCGTCCATCGCGAAGGTGTAGTACGCGGTGTAGATGACGTTGTCACGGTTGTCCTTGGCGAGCTTGGCGTCCGAACTCTGCCCCGCGGCGGCCGGCTCCGTGTACTCGTAAATGCCGCGGACGGTCTGCTCGATGGTCTTCTTTGCGTCGTTCGGGAACGCGACGGTGAACTTGTCGCCCACGTCCAGGCCGTTCTTCTTCGCGAACGCCTGTGAAATCAGCACGCCTGTCTTCGACTGGCTCGAGTAGTCCAGTTGCTTGCCCTTGACGATCTTGTACCGGCCGAGCTCGTTCTCATGCGCGGCCTCCAGCGAAGAGAAGCTGCGGTACAGCATCTCGCCGCCGGTCTTGTCGGCGCTCTGGTCGTCGGTGCCGGCGATGGCCTTGACGTCGCCGCTCTGCCGCACCGGCACGGTGATGGTGAGCGCATAGCTGTACGTCAGGCCGGCGGCCTGCAGCGCAGACGCGTAGTTGTCGTATGCGTCGAACGCCAGGTAGTTCTTCGTATAGGAAGAATCGGCGCCGTTGTAGGTTGCCTTGGTCTTCGCATCCGGGCGGATGACGGCGCTGACCAGCTGGGGGTTGTAGCCATCGGTGGCCGATTCATCGGCGTGCAGGACGGAGAAACCGAACAATGTCCCGAATGTGACGATGATGGCGATGAACATGGTCAACAGCGTGCGCCATTTGCGGCGGACTATGGATGACCATGCGTTCTTGAGAACGAACATGCGTGTACTTCTCCAGTTCTTCCCAGCGGGGGCTGCGATCATGGCAACCGTGCGCCCGCGTTTTCGTGACAGTGGCCGGGACGCCACCCGAAGAACCCCGAAAGGCCCCGTAAAGCACGGCATCCCGTAGGCAACACTATGGTCGCGTTATGTGTATGTTATCTTGCTCCATACTGTTATACCCCTCAATGAAGTCTGAAAGCAGTCTGACAAGGTCGCGGGTGTTGTGCCGGGCCATCCTTCCGGTCCCGGGTAATGGTGAAAAAAACGTCGAAATACAACGGTTCAGAAAGAAGACTTAGCGTGCGGTAAGCATCGCACGGTATCATCTGAGGTTGTATTACGTAGCGTCGAGAGCCGGTTCGCCCGAAAAGACGGTGTGACGGCAGACCATCGAACCCGACGGAACGATAACGGTCGTCGCGTGGAACGACGGACGCGACAAAACGGAATGTAACACGAAGCAAACGAGGTTAACCCATGCGCCGATCCCCCCAGCACATCGGACGAAAAGGACATCAATTCCTGTCTCAAGCGCTGCGTCCGCGGCGCATCGTGCTGTATGCGGTGTTCGTGCTACTGGGAGCCGTGTTGTCGGTCGTCGGCATCTACGGAATCTCCGCGCTCAAACTGTACACGGAGGCGAACCGCTTCATCTCCGCTTCCGAAAACCTCGCCAACACCGCGCTCGGCTGCGGTGGCGGAGGTAACATCGGCACGTCCGCACGTGAGATGGTGACGTCCACGCGGGCGCTGCGCGACGAACTGGACAAGCCGCAGTGGACGTTCCTGCGCGACCATACGGCGTACGGGAACGACATCACCGCCGCGCGCACGATGCTGGACGCCATGGGAAACCTGGTGGACGGGCCGTTCACCGATTTGATGGACCTGAGCAAGCAGCTGTCCGGCTTCTCCATGAAAGACAAATCCGTCGACCTGAGCGCGGTGACGGCCATGCCGGGCATCGTCAAGCAGGCCCGAGCCGACATCAAAGTCGAGACGCAGCGGCTGGAGAAGCTGGCGCCTCCGAAGAGCTCGAGCATCGCCTCCATGGTGAAGACCGGCGTCTCCGGCCTGAAATCCGTGGACAAGATGCTTAACGAATACGACGAGCTGATCAACCTGCTGCCACAGCTGCTGGGCGAGAACGGTGAGCGCACGTACCTGGTCGCGATCTACAATCCGGCCGAGCTGCGGTCCGGCGGCGGCATGGTCGGCAACATCGCGCCGGTGACCGCCGACCACGGCAAGGTCACGATCGGCGACTTCATCGCCACCACCGACATCACCTACGGCACGCAGCCGTACGATGCCGAGAACGTCAAGGAAGCCGCGGTGTTCGGCGACCAGGTGTGGAAATACCCGCAGACGACCACCGTCAACCCGAACTTCCAGCGGGCTGCGGTCACATTGAAGAACATGTGGCTCGCGCAGCCGGGCAACGAGAACCAGGAGATCGCCGGTGTGTTCGCGCTTGACCCCGTGTTCCTGCAGTCGCTGATCGGCGCGACGGGATCGGTCAAGCTCAGTGACGGCAAGGTGTTGGACGGCACGAACACGGTCAAGTTCTTCCTCAACGAGCTGTACGTGGACCACCCGATCTACAAGGAGCAGAACGCCTACACCAACAAGGCGTCGAAGACGATCATGACCCACGTGTTCTCGGGCGTGGGCACGTCGACGCTGTCGCCGATGCTCAAGGCGCTGCGGCAGACGTCCGCGAACGGCCATTTCAAGCTGTGGATGGCGCAGGAGGAGGAGCTGGCGGCGCTCGTCCAGACCAAGGTCTTCGACGCGAACGTCGCGGGCATGATTCCCGGCAGTGTGGAACAGCCGAAGGCCGGCGTCTACGTGACCGAGGCGAAGCCCAGCAAGCTCAGCTGGTATCTTGAGCCGAGCATCACCGTCAAGAAGACGTGCGGCAGCGATTTCGCCGCGAACTCGTACCGCATCAGCGACGAAGTGGATGCGCCCGCCCGAGCCACCAACCCCATGACCATCGCGAACGCCGGCCTCGGCGACGAATACACGGTGACGGTACGGTTGAAGAACACGATGACCGAGGAGCAGGCGAAGTCATTGCCGGCGTTCATTACCGGCAATACGGAGAAGGGCACGATGCAGCCGCGACTGTTCCTGATGGCGCCCGAAGGCGGCGCGATCACGTCGCTCGCCTACGAATCCGGCGAAATGGTGTCGAATGGCACCGTGGAGGACCGCCAGTTCATCAACCTGCGTCTGACCCAGGGCATCAAGCCGGGTGAGACGGTGACCATCGCGTTCACCGTGCGGGCGGCGGAGAAGGCGAAGTCGACGCTGGACGTCGTCACCACGCCGATTATCAACGAGAAGGGCATCTACACGGGCACCAACGGCAAGGTCACCGACACGTGCGGCGCTGATGTGCCGGATGCGGTGGAGGACCAGTGGGCGGGAACTGGCAGCGACGGTTCCGCGAACGGTGACGGCAGCTCGAACGGCACTGACGGTGGCAAATCCTCCGGCAAGACCTCATCGAAGCCCGCCGACGAGAACAAGAACTCCACCGACTCCTCCAATGGAGGTGCGCTGGACAAGCTCAGCAGCATCAAGGATGGCCTGAGTTGTCCGGTGGATCTGAAGAAATTCATGTAGCCACGGACGGCCGCGCGGGCACAGCTGTGCGTGTCCGCGCGGACACCTTACGTAGGCTGACGGTTGCTGGCGAACTCGCGGATTTCGTTGCGGGTCGAATCCTTCGACCCGTCGTCCACGAACAGGAAGCGATAGTCGATGCGATCGTCATCGTCCGGTGCCAGCTAGGCGTTCTCAGAGAACGTGGTGAGCCGGGCGAACAGCATCGGCAGCGACTCCTCCTCGTTGTAACAGGGTATGAGAATCGTCACGGTGCGTTTGTTTTCGTTCGTTGTCTCTTCCCTTTGATGCCTGATCTGGTGTGACGGCCTGCGGCATGTAATCGACTTCCGCTAGCCATGATAGTGGAAGTCGATTATGCGCGTGGTGTTCCATTCTGGCATTTTCGTATGGTTTCACCGGTCTGATGGCCGGGCTGGCCGGTTCCGCCGTCAATGTGGACAACTGTGGATAAGGGGTGAGTTATCCACTTATCCACAGATTTTCGAGGGTGGGTGGCGCCGGGAGCCTTGGGTGTGCCATGGTGTGCCTATGCGCGAGGACGCGGAGGGACCGTGACGGCAATGGCGCATACGAAAAGGAGCGATCATGGCGACATCATTCTCGATGGATACCATCGGATTTCTGCAGGCTATCAACAAGTTGGAGCGGCGATTCGAGGAACTCGTCTCTCCGGAGACTATGCGCAAGGTGTGCGAAGACTATGACAGGGACGGCACGCCCACGCCATGGGATCACCGGTTGTACGCGCTGGCGCGCGACGTGTTCGCGTGCGGCAGTTGGACGACGAACCTGTGCGCGGCGGCGATGTCATTCAACGGGCGGCTGGTGGGCGAGTGCCGGAGGTTTCTTCACGGCTGCTCCGAAACGGTGCGCAAGTACGGCATCTCGGTGTGGCTGTACGAGCTGCTGAACGATTCCACGCTGGCTCTGTTTCGCGACGACCCGTCCGATTACATGCCGTCGCTGATTCGTATGACGACCGTCGAGGAACTGATGCGACGGCCTCGCGGCAGGAAGCGG
>OAUQ01000902.1_pt1 | contig 10088 bp, 5 predicted proteins | sample 1476151 | NCBI WGS metagenome assembly OAUQ01 (sample SAMEA2580008, study PRJEB22360) | human gut metagenome | biome: human gut; feature: human-associated habitat; material: faeces | place: Denmark | collected 2008/2010 | reverse complement strand
CGGCAACGTTGTAGACGGCGGTGCCGCAGATGGCTGCCGTAAACGGATCGGTAGCGCAGGCGTACACGGCCAGCACACCGCCCTGCGAGCAGCCGCAGCCGGTGATCTTGGACATGAGCGGGCTGCCGCCGTGGGACTTGGCCACCGTCGTGCCGTCGGTAATCAGGTCGACTTCGCCCGAGACCACTACGGCACCGCCGGTGTAGCGGGCGAGCGCCACGGCGGCATCGCGGGCGGCATCTACCGTGTCGGGGGTATCGACACCGCGTACGCGGCTCAGATCAGCCGCCTCGCCCTCAAGACCCCACAGACCGGCGAGCGCGATGATCTCGGAGGCGTTGCCGCGCACGATGGCGGGCTTGTACTGCTTGAGCTCGTTTACCAACTGGGTGCGCAGGCTACCGATGCCCAGACCCACCGGATCGAGCACCCAGGGCTTGCCGGCGCCGTGTGCCGCCTTGGCCGCGCGGGGAATCGTCTGCTCGTAGATGGGGAAGAGCGTGCCCATGTTGAGATAGATGGCGCCGCCGCCGGCAACGAGCGCCTCGCCCTCGTCGGGCAGATAGACCATGGCGGCCGAACCGCCCACGGCGAGCTGCGCGTTGGCGACAAAGTCGATCGTCACCGTGTTGGTGATGGAGCCGGCCATCGGATTGGTGGCGCGAATCTCATCCACGGCCTTGACCACATTTTGCTTAAGCTGTTCCGAATCAATCACTGCACATGCCTCCTTGGCATAGAAAAGGGGCGCTGTGCATAGACAGCGCCCCTGTAAAGGCGGCATGCTCCCTACGCCAGCATTAACTGACAGGTTCAAAGGATTGGGCCCCATGCCCTCTCAGCCTTGTGGTTTGCACCGCCGGCACTCCCGCATCGAATCTGTTGTTCCCTATACTAACGCACCTGCCAAAAAGGGACAGGTTTATTTTGGCAGGTCGTTACAATAGGTAGGACCGATACGAATGGGGGCCTTATGATTAAACTTGTACTGACCGATATGGACGATACGCTGATTCCGGCCGGGCATGACGGCGCCAGCGACTACGCCATCGAGGGCATTCATGCCATGCAGGCGGCGGGTCTGCACTTTGGCCCGGTTTCGGGTCGTCAGCCGTCCGCGATGGGCTGGATGTTCAAAAATCGTTCTGAGTGCTTTTCGACCGGTGCGTTCTGCAACGGCCAGGTCATGTTTGTGGACGGTCGGGTGGTCGCTTCGCGCGCGACCGACAACGCCGCCCTTATGCGCTTGGCTGACTACTTGGAGCAAGAGACCGACGATACCTATCTAAAGGTCTACAGCCTGGGTGACGACTTTTGGGATAACGATGCCTATTGCGTGACGAGCGACCCCGAGCGCGTGCGCCGCGCCATGGCGTCGGGCGGCAACGCGTGGCTCAAGGGCGAAGAGGCCCCGTGCCGTCCTGTTGTCGATGATGCCCCGGTATACAAGGCGAATATCTGGAGCGCCCGCTCGCGCGAAGAGCTCGCTGAGCTACGCGAGCGCATTGCCGCCGAGGTGCCGGAGCTCTCGCTTGTGTTTCCCAACAACCGCGTGCGCCTGTTTGACATCCTTCCGGCTGGTTGGGACAAGGGCTGCGCTGCGCTGGAGCTGGCGCGTGCTTTGGGTTTGACGCCTGATGAGGTGGCCGTATTTGGCGATTCCGATAACGATCTGCCCATGATCGATGCCGTTCCCAACTCCGTTGCGGTCGCCAATGCCAACGAGGCCGTCACGGCTGCCGCACGCTGGCATATCGGCGCCGCGGCAGACGATGCAGTTGCCGGGGCCCTGCATCAGATTGCCGCCTGTGCCGCGACGGGGGAGATGCCGCCGTTTATGCGTCAGATGGATGCGACGGGTTTCGACGTCACGAACGTCTAGGGAGAAAGCTATGAAGCTTCAGCAGCTCAGGTATGTCGTCAAAGTTGCCGAATGCGGCAGCATCACCGAGGCCTCGCGCCGGCTCTTTGTGTCGCAGCCTTCGATTACCGCATCGATTCGCGATCTCGAAAACGAGATGGGTGTGCATATCTTTGAGCGTACCAACAAAGGCGTCATTGTGTCCGAGGAGGGCGAGACCTTCTTGGGCTACGCGCGCCAGGTGCTCGACCAGGCCGACCTGCTCGAGGGCAAGTACAAGGGCGCGTCCGAGCAGGTGCCGCACTTTAGTGTGAGCTGTCAGCATTATTCCTTTGCCGTTAATGCGTTTGTCGATGTGATCCGTGAGTTCGATGCCGCGCGCTACGACTTTACCCTGCGCGAGGAGCAGACTCACGAGATTATCGAGGACGTCGCGCATATGAAGAGCGAACTGGGCATCCTGTACTTATCCGAGCACAATCGCGAGGTTATCGAGCGCATGCTGGCGGCCAACGAGCTCGTGTTCGAAGGACTATTCTGCGCCACGCCACACGTCTTTGTGTGTGCCGACCATCCGCTGGCGGGCCGCTCCAGCGTGACGCTCGAGGACCTGGAGGACTATCCCTTCCTGTCCTACGAGCAGGGCAGCTACAACTCGTTTTACTATTCCGAGGAACTGACCTCGACGTTTGAGCGCCGCAAGAATATCCGCGTGCGCGACCGTGCGACACTGTTCAACCTGGCCATGGGCCTCAACGGCTACACGGTGTGTTCGGGTGTGATCAGCCATGAGCTTAACGGTCCCGGCATCATCTCGATTCCGCTTGATGTAGACGAGTACATGGAGATTGGCATCATCACGCGCAAGAACACGACACTTACGCGCTACGGGCAGGCCTATATCGACGCGATTCGCCAGCATATCTAGGCTGCTGTGCTCCGCGCGGGTCAAATCTCTTTATGGCAGTCCAGACTGATATAGGAAACGTCTATATCAAACTGATATAAACGTATATTTTACGATGTCCATATGAGCGCTCATACTCTGTCCCAGTAAAGCAACCAATGCAAAGGGAGATATCTATGAGCACTTCAATTCAACCGAACGCGCCGTTTCGCGCCGATATCGTCGGCAGCTTTTTTCGTCCGCAGGCCGTAAAGGACGCCCGCGCTGCCTATGCGGCAGGCACGCTTGATGCCGAGGGGCTTAAGGCCGTCGAGGACGATGCCATTCGCGATTTGGTGGCAAAGCAGAAGGCCGCCGGTCTGCAGGTCATCACCGATGGCGAGTTTCGCCGCAGTTACTGGCACCTCGACTTTATGTGGGGGCTCAACGGCATTGAACGCCGTACCTCGCGTACGGGCTATATGTTCCACGACGAGGAGACCACGGCCGATACCGCCGTGGTAACCGGTCCCATTAGCGGCGAGAACCACCCATTCGTCGAGCACTTTAAGTTTGTCAAGGCGCTTGAGGGGGAGGGTCAGGTCGCACGTCAAACCATTCCGGCGCCGATCCAGACGTTCTCTGAGGTCACGCTCGATCGCTGCGACGGCCAGCAGGAGAGCCTGCGCGCTGTCTATAAGACCGATGAGGAGCTTGCCGACGCCATTGCAGCCGCTTATCGCACGGTGATCGCCGACCTGTACGCTGCAGGCTGCCGCAACATCCAGTTTGATGACTGCACCTGGGGCATCTATTGCGATACCGACTTTGTGTCCAAGACCGGAATGAGCCCGGTTGATCTGCAAAAGGTGAGTGAGCTGGGCGTGGCGCTCAACAACGCCGCCATCGAGGGCAAGCCCGACGACCTGGTCATTAACACGCACGTGTGCCGTGGTAACTACCACTCTACCTATGCCTTTGAGGGCGGTTACGATCCCATCGCGCCGTACCTGTTTGCGCATGAGAATGTCGATGCGTTCTATCTGGAGTTCGACACGCCGCGCGCCGGCGGTTTTGAGCCGCTCAAGTACGTTGCCCCGGGCAAGAAGGTCGTGTTGGGCCTGGTGACCACCAAGGCGGCAGAGCTCGAGAACGAGGATATTATCGTCGAGCGCATCCGCGAGGCCGCAAAGTACGTGCCGCTCGAGAATCTGTATCTGTCGCCCCAGTGCGGCTTTGCCAGCTGCGAGATTGGCAACAAGCTGACCGAGGACGAGCAATGGGCAAAGATCGCGCTGGTCAAGCGCGTTGCCAAGCGCGTTTGGAAATAGCGGTAACGTTCGCAGGTGACGGCGCGTGCGAGACATGGCGTATCGCGTACAATGGTTCAGATCGTATCGTTCGGGCAGGTTATCCGATATGCCCAATCGCCCTTCCATTCGAAAGGACATCCATGTCCCAATCCTCGACGCCCGCCGTCACCGATGCCATCTACGATGCATCGTTGCTTGGCCGCCCGCGCATGTTCCTGCTCGGTCTGCAGCACCTGTTTGCCATGTTTGGCGCCACCGTGCTGGTGCCCGTGCTCACCGGTCTCTCGGTTTCGGCGACGCTTTTGTTTGCCGGCTTGGGTACGCTGCTGTTCCACTTCTTGTCGCGCGGTAAGGTGCCGGCATTTTTGGGCTCATCGTTTGCCTTTATTGCCGGTTATGCCGCAATCGCGCCCAACCGCGAGACCGAGCTTTTGCCCTACGCCTGCCTGGGCGTAGCCTGCGCCGGTCTGCTCTATCCGGTGCTGGCGGCGCTCTTCCGCGCGTTTGGCGCCAAGCGCGTTATGCGCTTCTTCCCGCCGGTGGTGACTGGCCCTATCGTCATTTCCATCGGCTTGATTCTGGCGAGCTCCGCTATTGCCAACTGCCAGACCAACTGGTTTGTGGCTGTTATTGCCGTTGCCGTTATCGTGATCTGCAACATCTGGGGCCGCGGCATGGTCAAGATTGTGCCGATTTTGCTGGGCGTTGTGGTGAGCTATGCCGTTGCGACTGCGCTCGGCGAGGTTGATTTCTCGGGCGTTGCCGCCGCTCCGTGGGTCGGTCTGCCCATCGTGTGGGACAACACCGTGTTTGCACTCTTTGGGCCGCAGTTCGATAGCGGTCTTGCCACGACGGCCATCATCACCATCATGCCGTTGGCCTTCGCGACCATGATCGAGCATATCGGCGATATCTCTGCTATCGGTTCGACTTGCGAGCGCAACTACATTGCCGATCCCGGTCTGCATCGCACGCTGCTCGGCGACGGCCTTGCCACGATTCTGGCTTCGCTCTTTGGCGCTCCGGCCAACACTACGTATGGTGAGAACACCGGCGTGCTCGCCCTGACGCGCGTGTTCGACCCGCGCGTAATTCGAATTGCCGCGTGTTGCGCCATCGTGCTTTCGTTCTGCCCCAAGTTCGCGGCTGTCATTGCGGCCATGCCGGCGTGTGTGATCGGCGGTGTGTCGCTCGTGCTCTACGGCATGATCAGCGCTGTGGGCGTCCGCAACCTCATCGAGAACCAGGTCGATTTCCAGAACAACCGCAACGTGCTGGTTGCCGCGCTGGTGCTCGTGCTTTCGCTCGGCATCGCGTACAGCACCGCCGGCGCCATCGTGTTGGAGCTGGGCGGCGTGACCATTTCGCTGTCCGGCATTGCCGTGGGCTCACTGGTGGGCATTGTGCTCAACGCCATCCTGCCGGGTAACGACTTTGAGTTTGATGTCTCCGAGCTTGAGGAGGCTGCTGAGTAGCAGCTGCGTTCAGCTAAAACAAGATATGGTGCCCATGCATATATGCGTGTGGGCACCATTTTTAATGTGTCAGTATCCAGTGGATGCCGCGGGCCATGCGTAAGTCGGTTTGGGCAAAGTGATTGCCGGGGTTGAGCTCCAGCGTTGTTGGAATGCCGCGCTCGTCGAGCAACACTTCCATCGCGCGTGTGTCGTCGAGTACATGCCGCATCATGCGGTTGGGCGTCTTGGTTTCCTTTTTGCCGAGTGACAGGTAGACGGCTTGCGGGCTGCCGGCAAAAGGGGCCGTGCTGGCACGGTCGACAAAGTCGGGAAACCATAGCGACCCCGATGCGCTCGCGGCGCGGTCAAAGGCGTCGGTTTGCCAGAGGGACCAGAGTGCGAAGAGGCCCGCGAGCGAGTAACCGGCAATGCCGCGCCAGGTGGGCGGCTGAGGAAGCGACGACTCGACCTGGGGGATTATCTGATTCAGCAGCTCATCAAGAAAATCGGCAGCTTGGCCGCCGAAAGGCTCGGCATCGCGTACGGTCCCGTCGCATGCCCAGGGGCTCAGCTCGCGATTCCAATCGAGCCCGCCAATGGTGACGAGGGCGAATGGCGGACAGTCGAGCTCTCGGCAACACTTATAAACCTCGCTGCCGTCGCCCACGACCACAGGAAGGTAGATGACAGGCGCGCTTTCCGTATGATTCGAATAAACGGTTATCTGCTTTTGATGCGCTTCCATGACGGGCTTCTCTCAGTGTTGTGATATCGGCAGCCCCAATTGTCGCACGCCAGCGTATGCCGGTTGGGCTAGACCAAAGACAATCTCGTGCATCCCCTGCGGACGCATATGGAAAACGCCACCGCCGGAGGGGAGCTCGGCGGTGGCGTTGTTAAACGGTGCTGGGGTTCGGGGCCTTCGCGGGAGCTGCCATGTGCGCAGAGGCGTCTAAGAACGCTTACGGCTCGCCATGGTGCCTGCGGCGATAGCGGCTGTTCCCGCAAGGACGGTTGCCACGATGGCCGCACCCGAGGTGCCGCGGGTGGCCGCGAGCACGCCGGTAGTCTTGGCTTTCGTGGTTGAAGCCGCAACGGCCTTGGTCGGCTTTGAGCCCTCAGGCTTGGGGTTCTGCTTGGACTCCGCGGGCTTGCTTTCTGCGGGCTTGGTCTCGTCGGGCTTGGGGTCTTCCGGCTTGGCTACCTCGGGAGGTGCGATGGTCGTACTTTTGGCGACTGCTTTGATATAGAGGGAGTCGACCGTGGCGTCGCCCGTGCCGATGGCTTGGCCTGCCTCGTAGATGCCGTCACGGAGCTTGCGATAGTCAATGACCTTGCCGCCTTCGGGCGTCTGGATGGCGGCGTTCTCAATCTTGATGGTGCCGATTGTCTTGCCGTCAGCGCTCATGGCACGGGCAAAGATTGCCGCTGTATCTCCTTCGGCCGTTACCTTGCTGCGGATGATCGAGATGACTGCGGGTGTGACGCCCTCGCTGGTCTGGGCGATGATGCCGATGTTCTCGCCTTGGGGTTCGCGCCTCGTCTCGCCATCTTGGTTTTCGCTGTAGGGGATGGGGCCGTCGCCGTTCTCGACATAGCGGGCTATGGCCTTGACAACGGAGTCGCTGATGTAGATGTGGCCGCCCTTCTCGTTGGGTCGATCGTTTCTGGGGGAGAATGCAGCCGAAACCTCGCCTTCCGCAAACGCGTCCACGGTGGAGCCGTTCTTGACGACGATGTCGTCCTGGTAGGTGAAGAGGGCGTTGGCGCCACCGTATCTGCCTTTACTTGCACGGACCGTCACGTTTGCATGATCGAGGGTGATGCCCTTGTGGGCATAGACGCCATATTCAACACCGTTTACGTTGAGGGAGGCGTTTGTGGCTGCGAGGCTGCCCTTGGCCTCGACGGCAGCGTCTTCCTCGGAGCTTGCCTTGACCTGGCTGCCGTCCGAGATGTTGATATTGTCGCCGCTCCAAAGGGCCTCACCATCGGCTGAGCTTGCCTCGACCGTCCCGCCACCCTTGATGGTGAGGTTCTTGTCGGCTCCAATACCCTTGTCCTTGGTAGCCCTGGCGGTGACGGCTCCGCTGTCGTCAATCGTGATATTGCCGTTTGCCCTGATGCCATCCGATGCACCCGTGGCGTTGACGTTGCCCGAACCTTTGATAGCGAGATCACCTCCGGCATTGATGGCATCAAACCCAGTGCTCGTGGCGTTGACGGATCCGGCTCCGTCGATGTTGATATTACCCGTGGTGAGGATAGCGTCCTCAGTAGATGTCACGCTGAGCGTGCCGCCCTCGTCGCCTTGGATATTGAGCTCGGCATTCTCGTTAGTGCCATGAGAAACGTTGATGCTTTCGATCCATTCGGCAGTGACGATGTTGGTTCCCGAGTAATTCACGTTGAGCTTGCCTGCGGCCTGGATCTCGCCGCCGTTATAGTTGTTGAGCTTCAAGTCGTCGGCGCCGTCCCACGACCAGGTACCGGCCTCGTCGCTCGCCGCGGTGTTGTACTTGTTGCCGCCGACCTTGACCCATTCCGCTGCGAGCGAGACGCTCGGCATGAGCAGCGAGCTCACCGTGAGCGCGCAGGCCAGGCCGCAGACGATGCGGCGCGTCACGCGGCGCCAGCTGCCGTGCGCGAGTCCTATGCGACGGCGAACGTCGGGTTCGGCAACATGGGTTCCGGCGGTAGTGTCATTGCGTTTGGGGGTCGTGAACAAGGCTGCCATGGTTGCTCCCGTTCTCATAGGGCCTATACGACTAGATTCAGCGTATCTGCTGGATGTTGCCGGCGGTAGTGCCGTTTGGAGGGCAAAATGGCCAAAATGGGGGAGAAATAGGCCGCACGCCGGCGCAGGGACCGGCGCTAAAAGAAAAGCGCGGGGCCGCATGGCGACTCCGCGCTTTATTGTTCAGCTTTTGCAGCCTTGCCCTTACGCTACGAAGAAGTAGACGAGGAAGGCAAGGGCCGCGATCCACCCGTCCCGTGCGAAAAAGTGTTTACGAGCGCTTGCGGCTCACCACGGCGCCCGCGGCGATGGCGGCTGTTCCCGCAAGGGCTGCCACGATGGCTGCGCTCGAGGCGTCGCCGGTTGCTGCGAGTTTGCCGGCGATCTTGGCTCCCGTGGCTGCAACTGCAACGGTCTTGGTCGTCTTCGTGCCCTCGGACTTGGAACCCTCGGGCTTGGTCTCGCCTGGCTTCTCCTCGGGTTTGATCTCCTCGGGAGGCGCGATGACCGTGCTCTTGGCGACAGCTTCGTTATAGGGGGAGTCGATCACAGCGTCGCCCGTGCCGATGGTTTGACCCACCACGTAGAAGATGCCGTCATCGAGTTCTTCCTTGTTGCGATAGCCAATGATCTTGCCGCCTGTGGGCGTCTGTATGGGAGCGCCTTCGATCTCGATGGTGCCGATTGTCTCGCCGTCCGCGCTCACGGCAAGGGCGAAGATTGCCGCCGTGTCTCCCTCAGCTGTGACCTTACTGCGGACAATCGAGATGGTCGCGGGCGTGATGCCCTCCTTGGTCCGGGCAAAGATGCCGATGTTCATGCCCCTATGCTCGGGAATGACCGCGCCACTTTGGTCGTTGCTGTAGTGATCGGGGCCGTCGCTACCGGACTCGACATAGCGGGCTATAGCCTTGACAACGGAGTCACTAATGTAGATGTGACCACCCGCTTCGTTGGGGTAGTAGTTTCTGGTGAAGATTGCGGTCGAGAACTGGCCTTCTGCGAACGCATCCACGATCGAGCCGTTCTTGATGACGATGTCGTCCTCGTCGGTGAAGAGGGCGCTGGCTTCATCGTTCCCTGCACTTGCACGGACCGTTACGGTTGCGCCATCGAACGTGATGCCCTTGTAGACATAGATGCCATACCCAACGCCACTTGCGTTGAGGGAAGCGTTCGTGACCGTGAGGCTGTTTTTACCGTCGATGGTGGCGTCTTCCTCGGAGCTTGCCTTGACCTGGCTGCCACCCGAGATCTCGATGTTGCCGTCGGCCCAAATCGCATTGTCTTTGATAGAGCTTGCCTCTACCTTGCCGCCGCCCTTTATGATGAGGTTCTCGTTAGCATCGATACCCTGATCCTCGGTGGCCTTGGCGGTGACGGTTCCGCTGTTGTCGATCGTGATGTTGCCGTCGGCCCTGATGCCATCCGAATCGCCCGTGGCGTTAACGTTTCCCGAGCCCTTGATGGTGACATCGCCCCCGGCATCGATGGCATCGTGCTCGGTGCTCGTGGCGTTGACAGTGCCAGCGCCGTCGATGTTGATGCTGCCGACGGAAGTGATGGCGTCACGAGAAGATGTCACGTTGAGCGTGCTGGACGCGTCGCCCTGAATATTAAGCTCGGCGTTCTCGTTCGCGCCATCCTTAACCTTGATGCCGCGGCCGTCGCCGTTAGTGACGATGTTGTCGCCCTCGTAGCTCACGTTGAGCTTGCCCGCTGCCTCGATCGCGCCGCCGTTATAGCCGTTGAGCTTCATGTCATCGGCGCCGTCCCAGCTCCAGGTGCCGGCGGCGTCTCCCGCGGGCCCCGCGGCCGCTTCGTGGCGGACGCC
>OAUQ01000890.1_pt1 | contig 10150 bp, 8 predicted proteins | sample 1476151 | NCBI WGS metagenome assembly OAUQ01 (sample SAMEA2580008, study PRJEB22360) | human gut metagenome | biome: human gut; feature: human-associated habitat; material: faeces | place: Denmark | collected 2008/2010 | reverse complement strand
GCAAGCTTCAAGAGACTGCGGCGGGAGATGGTTTTTTCGTTCATAGCGGTCCTCTCAAAAAAACATGACGCTGGAGGCTAAAGCCTGCCTGTTATCTTTGATCCGTCCGAATTTTGGCCCGCAGCCTTACGCACGTAAGATGACGTCGGTCAGTGTCCCGTGCCGAAGTACTCACCTCTGCCAAACCACCTTGATATCAGGCATCAGCAGGGCGAGCTCTTTAGCAGTGTGAATACCGAATTTGCGGTATATCCGGGCTCGATGTCCCTCAACCGTACGTTCAGAAAGCGAAAGCTTATCTGCGACCTGCTCATCGGTCTCGCCGTTAAGAAAATATCCCAGTACGTCGAGTTCGCGAGCCGACAGAAGTCTCAGTCTTTCACGCACCCCTTCTCCGCCGGCGACACCCGCACGGCGCAGAAAATCACAATGAACAGCTGCAGCGATAGACTCCAGAAGTATTTCATCGTTCACGGTTGAGGGAGGAAAACCGCCCCCCCCCCGCTGGACGCTCAAACCCGCCACATCAATATCGGCATGTCCCGTCAGAAAGATAGTGGGCAGCATCAGACCTCGACGAAGCATTTCATTCTGGAGTTCGAGCCCCGTCATCAGCGGCATACGCACGTCAAGAACAAGACACCCGGGGCGCCTCACGTCATCCTCAATGAGAAAGGCTCGTGCGTTCGGATAAGTTTTTGCCGTCCATCCTTCAATACGCAGCATTAAAGCAAGTGCCTCACGCACATCGATTTCATCATCAATGATCCGCACGAGAGCGGATTCTTTTTCTGCGGCAGCGGCCTGTTCGGCCGCATCAGGGAGCGACTGTGTCACTTTTCTGGTTCTCCGAATGGTGATGTATCTGATGTGTCATATCCACAACGGCAAAGGAAACACATACCTTCAGTCCTCCGCCCGCTTCTGCAGCAATGGCCTCAAAGCTCAGCTTTGCCAAGTGTCTCTCAACGATTGAGCGACAGATGAGAAGTCCCAAACCCAGACCATTTTCCTTTTCGGATCGCCCAGATTCAGTTAGCCGCGAAAGCGCCTCCGAAGAAAGAACTGAACCGGAATTTTCAACACTGAGCTCTGCACGTTCCTGCGCAGCAATCCGCTTCACGGTGATGCGTATTGGGGCGATCCCTAGACGGGAAAGGCGGAGCAAAAGCGACTCACGCTCATCGTAGGGCATTGCGCAAAGCGCCTCGTCCGCATTCTTGAGAAGGTTGCGAACGAGTATCCGAAGCTCAACCGGATCGCCCTGGATCATAACGGGATCCGGGGAATCCAACACTGCCGCATGAGTGAGTCGGCGCGATTCCTCAAGTTCATTCAAAGCATCACGCACGACTGCCGTGAGATCTATATTTTGCCCCCGTTTTGCCCCCTGTTTGGCGTACTTTCTTACCCGCTCAAGGATCTCTGCGGCATGAGTAATTTGTTTCTGCAGACCGCCGACACATTCCTCTACGAGTTTTCGATCCGGATCGGGCTTCTTCATGAGCACGCCGAGACTTCTCGTGAGATATCGCATGACTGAAAGCGGCTGTCCAAGCTCATGCGCAAAAATGGACGACAGCTCTCCGACAACCGATACGCAGTGCATACGATCGATCTTGTCGGCAGCCTTCCTTGCCTGAGCTTCAGCAATGCTTTCTCCAGTTCGGCAGTCCGCTGACGGACCAACGTTTCAAGCCGCAGCCAATGCAGGATCCATGCAAACGCAAGTGCTGCAGCGAGCATCAAAAACGGCCAGGAGACTTTAAGAAAGCCGCTGAGCGTCCATTCGCGCAAATAGGCATAGGGCCCAATTCTGAGTGTCTTTAAGAGATCATTGACGCGCGCATAGTCGGTTGCAAAGGAAACCTCAAAACCCGACGGCGTACTTTTCGGGTCCAGCGACAGCAGTGCCGTCGCTACGTGGCGGGTCAGAATGGGCGGCGTGTGAGGCGTCACCGCAAAGGTCCAACCGGGATACATGTCGGTGGAATAATGGCACCCTAAACGTTCAGCACGGGGACCAGTACGCTCATTAATCACGCGCAGCTTTCCCAGCCACTGCGGGTTGCGCCGCTCCATTGCTTCGAGCATGCATGCACGAAGAAAACCGACGTCCGCCTTGCCGGACAATACATTCTCCACTACTTTCTGCGGCTCACTGTCGGTGAAGATCGTTCGACGGAAAAAACTATCCGGATTGTATCCAGCTTTGGCAATCTCACCCATGCCAATCTGATATGTCATGAAATTTCGAGGATCCGTGGCCGTAGCCGTTCGGTGCTCGAGGTCTGCAATCGTCTGCAGATCCGTACGTGAATTCCTCACGAAGATCACACCAGCAACACACTGATTAGGATCGGGGAAACTCGACGATACAATCGTTCCGATATCTCGTACGCCATAAGGGCGCATTTCAACAAAGAAGCCCGAACTTCCGAGAAAAAATTCCACTTCTCCCTTGCGAACAGCCTCTGCGAGATCTTTGGTTTTGTAATAACGCGGTTCAATCACAATCCCAGGCGTTGAAGCCTGTAAATGCTTCAGCACAGTGGCCTGGATATCCTCCACACGGCTGAGATAAGAGGATTCAAATTCGAAATCAAGAAGTCCCAACCGCACCTTCGTCCCAGAAGACGATGCTGTCGGATCGCCGGAAACAGCGTCGACACGATCAGAAAGAATTGAATCCGCGGCGACAGCATCGATATCGGGGAAACCTAAAAGCGTCGAAAAAACAAGCGACAGAAAGACTAAGCGCTTCGTGAGCGGCATCAACTTACGCACGTAAAGGTGTTTCCAATAATGGAACAGCATTCTGAAACCGATATACAAATGATCGCCAAGCTTTTTTAACCTAAGGTCTATTGTTGGCCAAATGCACTCTGCTCTGCAACGGGAGAAATTAACCGCGGCAAACCGCACGGTGCTATCGAGTCAACTTGCTTTTCACGCCATGCAACGCCGTCGATTCCTTGAAAACTCCGCACTTGCGAGTCTGCCGCTTTTTTCGTCCCTAGCGCTCCTCCCGGGCTGTGCAGTCTATGAGCGAAATATTCATTCTGATGACCGCCCTAGCGCAGATGCACCTGCCGGACGATTCCGAGGAGTGCGTCAGCCTGATACCAGCATTCAGGTTTATCTTGGCATACCGTTCATGAAAAATCCGTATGAGCCTGTGCGGCGCTTTCTTGCCCCGCAGCCCATGGAACGGATCGCCGATACGCTCGACTGCGTTAAGCACGGAGCTCTTCCGCTTCAGCCCGGCCCCGACGGCGCCATGATCGGCGGCGACGGTCCGCTCTGCCTCAATATCTGGGTTCCGCGCGACGCCACTCCGCGGAGCCGGTTTCCCGTCATGGTTTGGGTGCCTGGGGGCGGTTCCATTCGCTGTGCACAAAACGATGAGCGATTTGACGGGACGCATTTTGCTGCCCACGGCTGCATTCTGGTTACGCTCGCCTATCGCGTGAACATTGACGGGTTCCTCAAAATCCGCGGCGGCGACTCGAATCTGGGCGTCCGCGACATCATCATGGGACTGCGCTGGGTGAAGGACAATATCGCGGCATTCGGCGGCGACCCACAGGTCGTCACGGCATTCGGCCAGTCTGCCGGCGGCACGCACCTGGTTGACGTTGTTGCATCCCCCTATGCGCAAGGGCTCCTTCGCGGGGCAATCATTCAGAGCCCCTCCGCAGTTGCCCAATGGCGCTCCGACGCACAGGCCGATCGGGCCGCCGAGTTCGTTGCTCAAGGTCTTGGAGCGGAACCTACGCGTGAATCGCTTGCCAAAGTGCCGTTCGAAAAACTATCTGACTTACCGAAAATTGCCGGACGCCTGGCTGCAGATCCAGAATGGGCCAAATTCACTGACGGCAATGTCTCGCTTTTCAAAGGCTGGATAGATCAGGACGTCATCCCGGAACTGCCTGTCGACGCACTGCGAAAAGGAGCTGCCCGAAAAATGGCCTTCATCGTAGGGTCCACGTCTTCGGAGTGGCGGTACTACATCGTCCCAAACGGTGCGATTGCGAAAAAGAACCGATCTTCACCCGCCGCTCTCATCGCCGGCGCCAATCGGCCAGAAACGGTGCTCGAAGCTTATGCACGAGTTAATCGAGGAAAAACCTGGGGGGATTGTTTTGCGCAGATTCAGAGTGATCTGATTTTCCGTATGCCTTGCGTGAAGCTCGCAGAATCACTCGCCGCAGGCGGCGCTCAAGTCTGGACATACGACTTTGCCTGGGAAAGTCCGGTCAAAGGCAAATCCGGCGCATCACTCGGCGCCGCCCACACCGTGGATGTTCCGTTTGTCTTCCAAAACCTGTCCGCTCCGCGAGCGGTGCGGACCATCGGAGAGAGGCCGCCGCAAGCTCTTGCACAGGCGATGCACAGCGCCTGGCTGACATTCGCGAAAACCGGCTGCGCGCCCTGGACGCCTTTCTCACTCGATACTCGCAGAGCCATGCGTTTTGATGCCAAGAGTCAGGAAGTTTCCGATCCCTGGGCCTTTGAAAGGCTCTCTTTGCCGGCAAGGTGAGTAAAGCCAAGCATTCTCAGCCGAGAGGCCGCCGAAGCTTTCGACGGATGTAAAACGGCGACAGGCCAAAAGAGGACCCGAAAAAAATCCCCAGAAAGTGATCTCACCTTCTGGGGGGCATTTCTGCGAGCGAATTTTCTTTCTTGCGTCAGCTGAAATTACTTCGCTGCGGGCTTCTGAGCGCCGGAGATATCCGGATGACCGGCGGGAAGTTCCTGCTTACCGTCAATTTTCGGATGACCGGCAGGGGGATTCTCCATGTCGATCTTCGGATGGTTGGCAGGCATCTGAGCACCAGGTTCAATCGGCGTCTTAGCCTTGGCCTTTTCCGAATCCTTCACGATCTGCTCTTCACGGATAGGCACCTTCTGTTCGCCGTAGAGCAGATCCGGACGCACGTCAGCGATGATCGCCTCTTCAGGCGCACCGGCCGAAAGCATGCCGCAGAAAACCATCGTCTGGTTTTCATAAGGCTGCACATGGAAGGCGCGTTCCGACGCGCCGAGATCCGGATATTCGTAATTCTGCGGGTGCGTATAGGCCTTCCATTCCTTTTCATCGTTCTTGCGCAGCATGCGGTTCGCGTGCGCAGACATATGTCGGGAGTCGACGGCTTCCCAATCGATACCCTTGAGCTTATCAACTACGCTCTTCCAGTCTTCTTTGACGATCAGCCCCCAGAAATGCGTGTGCATATCCGGAACGCCGACGTAGCGGATGATTTCATCATTGAAGACGTAGCCCGTCACCGTGAGGCCCGAGTCCTTAAAGGGCTTCTCAAACATCACGACGTCAAGCGGCTGCTTTTCCACCTTTAGATAAGCACGGTTGCCGTCGCGAATCTTGAGCGACTCGGGAATATTTTTATCTTTGGCGATCGCATCAAAATACGTTGCACGGCAGGTCGAAAGAGCCGTCAGAAGCTGCGAGTCCGCAGCTTGGGCGGAAGGCAGCAGGGTGAGTGCAGCGCCGGCAGCGGCGAGCGCTGAAACCAAAAACTTCACAATGGGTCTCCTGAGTGGCATGGTTTTATTGATTGCCTGCCATTCTTAACCTCTGCGCTTGCGTCTTTCTTAAGGTACGGGTTTATGCGCAGAAAACCTGCCATTTCAGAAAATACAAAAAAGGCCCGAATGAGTGACTCCTATCACTCATTCAGGCCAAACAAAGCGGGCCCGAAGCACCTCACAACGTTTCTGACCCACTTTGGGGGAATCGCTGATCGGCCTCTTCGGATGACGGCGGGAGTCATGCTCACCGCCGCCTCACCTCAAGGGTCGCTCAAGGGGATTTTCCGCTTCATCTTTAAGACCCTGCTGGTTAAGCAGACTGCTCTGCCTTCGCTTTTTCCACGTCGAAGGTAAAGTCTTCGCCAGCAGTCCCCACCTTGACGGTGTCGCCCGGCGCAGCTTTGCCTTCGAGGAGGAGCCGAGCAATGCCGTTCTCGATGCGGTCCTGAATTGCGCGGCGCAGCGGACGAGCGCCGAACTGCGGATCGAACCCCACCTTGGCGATTTCGTCGAGCGCGGCTTCCGTCACATCCAGACCGATCTGCTGAGCGGTCATGCGTTTGCGGAGCTGCTCGAGCTGGATCTCAGCAATCTTGCGCACGTTGGCTGCGTCAAGGCTGTTGAAGACCACAATCTCGTCAATACGGTTGACGAACTCAGGACGGAAGTGCGCACGCACCTCCTGCATCACAGCGGACTTGATCTTGTCCTGCGGTTCGCCCTGCATTTCCTGAATCTCAGCCGAGCCAAGGTTCGAGGTCATGACGATCACGCAGTTCTTGAAGTCCACCGTGCGGCCCTGACCGTCCGTCATGCGGCCGTCGTCGAGCACCTGCAGCAATACGTTGAAGACATCCGGATGAGCCTTTTCGACTTCGTCGAGCAGGATCACCGAATAGGGCTTACGCCGCACGGCTTCCGTCAAGTAGCCGCCTTCTTCGTAGCCGACGTATCCCGGAGGCGCACCGATCAAACGAGCAACGCTGTGCTTTTCCATGAATTCCGACATATCGATGCGAATCATCGCCTCGTCGGTATCAAAGAGGAATTCTGCGAGTGCTTTCGTCAGCTCGGTCTTGCCGACACCCGTCGGGCCAAGGAAGAGGAAGCTGCCGTACGGGCGGTTGGGATCCGAAAGACCTGCACGGCTTCTCAGAATGGTTTCCGTGACGCGCTTGACCGCTTCATCTTGACCGATAACACGCTTTTCAAGCGCATCGGCCATATGCAGCAGCTTCTGGCGTTCGCCTTCCATCATCTTCGAAACCGGAATACCGGTTGCGCGGCTCACCACCTCAGCGATTTCCTCAGCGCCTACGCTCGTGCGCAGCAGCTTCGGACCGCCTTTTTCAGTCTTCTCAGTATCCTTCTCGGCCTTTTCCGCACGCTTGAGCTTTTCTTCGAGCTTGGGCAGCACGGCGTACTGAAGCTCTGCGAGCTTCTCGTACTGAGCCTGACGACGGTACTCATCCATCTGACGGCGGACGCGGTCGATCTCATCGCGCACGCTCTTTTCACCAAGCGCTTCGCTCTTTTCCTTCTTCCAGACCTCTTCGAGGTCGGCGTACTCGCGCGAAAGTTTTTCGATTTCGGCTTCAATCGCAGCGAGACGCTTCTTGGAGGCGTCGTCCGTTTCCTTCTTCATCGCTTCGCGCTCGATCTTTAACTGGATCAAGCGGCGGTCAAGCTTATCGAGGGCTTCGGGCTTGCTGTCGATTTCCATCTTCACGCGTGCAGCCGCCTCATCGATCAAGTCAATGGCCTTATCGGGCAGGTAGCGGTCGGTAATGTAGCGATGCGAAAGTTCAGCAGCTGCGACAATGGCCGGATCGGTAATCTCCACACCGTGATGGGCTTCATACTTTTCCTGCAGGCCGCGCAGAATAGCGATGGTATCTTCAACCGAAGGCTCATCGACAAACACTTTCTGGAAGCGGCGTTCAAGCGCAGCGTCCTTTTCGACGTACTTGCGGTATTCGTCGAGCGTCGTCGCGCCAATCACATGAAGTTCGCCGCGGGCGAGTGCGGGTTTAAGCATATTGCCCGCATCCATGCTGCCCTCGGTTTTGCCGGCGCCGACGACCGTATGAATTTCGTCGATGAAGAGAATGATTTTCCCTTCCTGAGCCGTCACTTCCTGAAGGAGCTTCTTCAGACGCTCTTCAAACTCACCGCGGTACTTCGCACCGGCAATCAAACCCGCCATATCGAGCGAGAGAATCACCTTGTTGCGCAAGGTATCGGGCACTTCATTGTTGACGATTCGCTGAGCAAGGCCTTCCACGACGGCGGTCTTACCAACACCGGGTTCGCCGATCAGAACGGGGTTGTTTTTCGTGCGGCGCTGCAGAATCTGCATCGTGCGGCGAATTTCATCATCGCGGCCGATCACCGGATCAAGCTTGCCCTGACGAGCACGCTCGGTGAGGTCTATCGTGTATTTCTTGAGCGCTTCACGCTGATTTTCCGCGTCGGGATTGTCGGCTTTGTCCGTACCGCGCACGGCTTTGATGGCCTCTTCCATTGCACGGCGCGTAAGCCCGGCCTCTTTGGCCAGACGTCCGGCTTCCGTTTTGTCCTCGGTAAGGGCAAGCAGCGCCATTTCCGTCGAAATGTATTCGTCGCCCGCCTTCATGGCCTCTTTTTCCGTGAGGTTCAAGAGGTTCATCAAGTCGCGCGAAATCTGAACATCGCCGCCCTGCCCCGTCACTTTGGGCAGACGGTCAACGGCATCCTTCACGTCACGTTCGAGGCGTCCGACATTCACGCCGGCGCGCTCGAGCAGACTGCGCGTAGACCCTTCCGTATCGGCGAGCAGAGCGGCGAGCAGGTGCAGGGGTTCCATGAACTGATTGTCATGAGCCAGCGCAATCGACTGCGCACTCCCTATGGCATCCTGAAACTTCGTCGTTAACTTGTCTTGACGCATATATAAAAACTCCTTTGGAGAGGTCCCGCCTTGACGAAGCCCTTTTGTAGGGTTCCGCCGGGGTTCCTCCCGAACATAGCTTCTATATGGGGTCAACACCGATTAGAAACAAGGGCGCCGATTCCAGGAAACGGCGCCCATTAACGAATGGTTTCACTTTCAAGTTGACGCAGAGTGTGTTTTCTGTCTACACGAGCCACCGCTCTCGCGCCTTGTCGTCGCTCTCGCGGGCATCAACCCAGCGTTCACCGTCCGGCGTCTGCTCCTTCTTCCAGAAAGGCGCCTCGGTTTTGAGCCAGTCCATGATGTATTCACAGCCGGCAAATGCGTCGCCGCGGTGCTCGGCCGAGGTGAGGCAGAGCACGATTCTGTCACCCACCTTCAGTTCGCCCACGCGGTGCACAACAATCACATCCACCAAATGAAAGCGTTCGCGCGCGGCGGCCGCGATCTTCGCGAGTGACTTTTCAGTCATGCCCGGATAGTGTTCGAGCGTCATGCGCGACACCGCGGCACCGTCATTCTTATTGCGCACCAAGCCCACAAATGACGCTACGCCGCCTGCCGACGGACTCTCACGCATGATGCGGGACAGTTCTTCGTCCAGCGAAAAATCTGCCTCACCCACTCGGATGTCGGTAATGGCCATCTCAGCCCCCGGTCACGGGCGGGAAGAAGGCGACTTCATCGCCCTCTTTGACGACTGCATCATCACCGGCAAGCTCTTGATTTACCGCCGCGCGAATGCGTTTGAGGTTGCGAAAGGCATGCGCCCACACCTCTCCCTTGGCGATCAGGGCTTCGCGCACTTGAGCAACAGAGGCCGCATCACCAGCCAGCTCAACGGTTTCCGTACCGGTGCCGACAGCATCACGCAGACTGGCAAAAAAGATGACCTTGACCTTCATGAATTTTCCTTCTTATAAGGATGACAGGGTTTTCCCGCAATCTTAAGCAAAGAACTGCGCAAAGGGGTAATAGTGCACCACATCTCCGCGATGGATGACCGCCCCCGACGGAATGTCGACCAGACCATCTGCCCATGCGCAGCTCGAAAGCACCTGCGAATTCTGCGTGTGATAGATATCCAGCCCGCCCTCTGCGTTGCGCCGCACGCGAACGAATTCCTCACGGTCTCCAGCCTTGAGCCAGTCAAAATCCGCCCGGATCTTCATCGGCGTAAGATCCACTTCCTTCAGTCCCATACGACGCAAAAGGAAGGGGCGCGCCATCATCAGCAGCACAACGAAGCCTGAAACCGGGTTGCCCGGAAGCCCTACAAAAGGAACGCCCTTTACTTCGCCGAATGCCAGCGGCTTGCCGGGCTTGAGCTTCACGCGCCACAGATCGATGCGGCCGAGCGCTTCAACGGCGGGCTTAATGTGATCTTCTTCGCCCACCGACATGCCGCCCGTCGTGAGAATCACGTCCGACGTTTCCGCAGCGTGCTCGAAGGCGCGCTTGGTGGCCTCCAGGCTGTCCGGAACGCTGCCAAGGTCTGTCACCTCGCAGCCCAGAAGCTGCAGGATGCTGCGCACCATGAAGCGGTTGGAGTTGTAGATGCCGCCCGGAGGAAGCGGTTCGCCGGGCTGCACGAGTTCGTCGCCGGAAAAGAAGACCCCGACGCGCAGCTTCCGGAACACTGTCACATATGCTCGGCCAATCGAG
>OAUQ01000885.1_pt1 | contig 10189 bp, 9 predicted proteins | sample 1476151 | NCBI WGS metagenome assembly OAUQ01 (sample SAMEA2580008, study PRJEB22360) | human gut metagenome | biome: human gut; feature: human-associated habitat; material: faeces | place: Denmark | collected 2008/2010 | reverse complement strand
CCTTTTTGCCTTCCCGCACATCTTCGGTAAGGAGGGACTGGACGATAATCGCCATTTCCAGGCGCTTGCGCTGAATCTTGCAGCCATATTCATAGGGCTTTTCAATGGTGCCATTCACCAAGTCGGCGTTTGCGTGACAGCCGCCGCTACAGAAGAAGCGGGCCCAGCAGGTCCGGCACTCCTCTTTCTTCATAACGTGCATATGGCGGAAGTAATGAACCATATCTTTTTTCACAATACCCATATCTAAGGTGCCCATCTTATATTGTTCCCGTCCAACGAACTGATGGCAAGGATAGATATCCCCTTCTGGCGTAATGGCATAATACTCGTGACCAGCTCCGCAACCTGCAAGACGCTTGGCAACACAGGGCCCATTATCGAGGGCAACATTGAAGTGGAAAAAATCAAAGGGAATTCCCTTGCGTCTCTTATCAAGGTAGATTCGGGCGAGTTTTTCATATTCTTTATCAAGGATTTGCCAATCGTCTTCCGTAAGGACATAAGGTTCATTTGTCCCGACAACCGGTTCCATGGAAATTTCGGACCCCACCTCGAGCATAGCGAGAACATCATCGGCAAAATGCGGGTTGTAATGGGTATAGGTTCCCCGGAGATAATAGTTGCGTCCCCGCCGGCTTTCAATGACTTTCTTGAACCCTTCAACGGCCTTATCAAAAGAACCCAGATGCCCCGGATAAGGTCTCATATGATCGTGTGTCTTTTTGCTCCCGTCTAGACTAAGGACCAACATGACCCTGTTGTCATTGAGATAGGTTACGATTTCATCAGTAAGAAGCGTTCCGTTGGTGGTCAGCGTCAGCTTGATATTCTTTCCCGTTTCTTTTTCACGTTTGCGGACATAGTCCACAATGAATTTTACGACGGGCATATTCATAAGCGGTTCCCCACCAAAAAGGTCAAGTTCCAGATTATGGCGCTTTTTGCTTCCCTTGATGGCAAATTCGATGGCCTTTTGGGCTACTTCCTTGCTCATGAGGGCACGATGGCCGCCAAAGTCCCCCGTATCGGCAAAGCAATATCCGCAGCGCAGGTTGCAGTCATGGGCAACATGGAGACAGAGAGATTTGAGGATAGGTTCTTCGGCAAATGTATCGGGTACGGAAAAGTCTGGAGAAAAAAGGAGGCCTGCCTCCTGCAGTTCCTTTAGTTCCGCCAGGACTTCTTCCACATCGCTGTCCGCGTACTTTCCCTTGAAATGGGCCTTTGTCTCTTCCGGGTTGTTCCCATCATAGAACCCCAGGATATCATAAATCATCTTATCGATGATATGGACGGCGCCGCTATTGACGTCAAGGACCACATAGTGGTCATCTAAATGCATTCTATGGATCAGCAAACTGTTTCCGCCTTTCATGATGTCTTAACAGTAAACGTACTCCCCTTTTCATAAAAAAGAGGATATGAAATGTAGAAAGAAAAAGGCTCCCCGCTTAGGCAGGGAGCTGTTCTACAATACCTTAAGCCTTTTCGCAGACCTGGTTGCCTACCGTGCAGGACGTTTTGCAAGCAGACTGACAAGAAGCTGGGCATTCGCCGCAGCCGCCGCTGCGCAGGGTCTTTTTCAGCATTTCTTTATTGACAGTTTTGATTCTCTTTGCCATCGTACATCCCTCCTGACTTTAAACTGAACTTTATTTTATCTGTTTTTAAGGCATTATGCAAGGGTCTTTACAAAACTCCCCAGGAACGCTGCTTTTGATTTACTTTTTATGATAATACCACAAGAGGAAACGATTGAGGTCATATCCCGTCTTTTCGTTCACCCAACTGATCAGTTGGGCCTTATAAAGGGCCCTTTTGAAATGCTCCAGATTTTTCGCCTTGTGATGAAAGACATTGACCCGGCGCAGGGTAAGCAGTCCATCCTGTTCCGTATTGGTCCCAATGAGCCCTGTTACGCCTGCCGCATAGCCGGCTTCCTTCACATCTTCGACAACCTCTTTATTATAGGCGCCATTGGGGTAGCTCAAGGTTACACCATTCGGCGAATAATATAGCCCCAGCATGTGGTCATGGCTCTTCTTGAGATCTGCTTTCCGTTCCTGGCGGGAGAGCAGTGGCAGAGGCTTGTGGATATAAGTATGAGAACCAAGTTCCCACCCATATTGGGCAAGCTTTACTTCCTCGTCCCAGGTTAGATAGCCCGGCCACCCTTCATACATTCCCGCCATGAACATATTCCCAATATAGCCATATTCCTTCATGATGGGGGCCGCATTGGTCAGGTTGTCAAGGTAGCCGTCATCGAAGATAAGGACACATTCCTTATGAAAGGAATCGCCCGCCTTTCTTCTGCTTGCATAGTCCCCTAACTTGATGGTCTTATACCCATTTTCCTTGAGATATTCCATTTGGGTCCGAAATTCATCGGTTGGCATGGAATAAAGATCTGACTTATCTTCCACTCGGTGATAGGCGAATATGGGCACGGACCGATCCCTAAAATCCAAGAAATCATGGACCGCCCATGCGCAGCCTGCCGCGACAGCAATAAGGCCCAACAGAATCCCCGTTTTTCGATTCATCTTACTCACGCGCTTCCTTCCCTATTTTTTCCGCAATCTGTTCCAATTTCTTCAGCCGATGATTCAGACCCGATTTTCCAATATGGCCTTCCGTCAGCGCTGCAAGTTCCCCCACAGCTAAGTCTTGGTGTTTTAAACGCAGACGCGCCGCCTCCTGCAAGTTCTCTGGAAGCTGATCCAATCCTACGGTACGGTCAATGGTCCGAATGGCAGCCAATTGGCGTACAGCAGCCTTGACGACCTTGTTGAGGTTTGCCGTTTCGCAATTGACGACCCGATTGACCTGATTCCTCATATCCTTTAAAACCCGAACGTTCTCAAATTCCAGATAGGAATGATGTGCGCCGATAAGGGAAAGGAAAGAAGCGATGGCATTGCCTTCCTTCAAGTAGACAACATAGGTATTTTTTCGGTCAATCACACGGGCTGGCAAATCAAACCCCTTCATTATTTTACAGATATACTCCCCCATGTCAAGGCGGTCCGTGATTAGTTCCAGATGATAATCACTGAGCGGGCGGCTTACAGAACCACCCGCAAGGAATACACCTCGAAGAAAGGATTTCTTGCACGCATTCTTTTTAAGAAGCGCGGCTCCCGCAAGGTCAAGGGGAGAAAGCAGGTGAAGTTCTCCCAAGGCTATCCGTGCCTCACTGCTGGGTACGACGTGGACTTGATAGCGATTGTTTTTCTTAAGTCTCGTGGACCGCGTCACAATGACTTCGGTCTGAACAGCAAAGTTATTTTTGAGCAGACGAAGGACGCGGCGTGCCAAAGCCGCATTTTCCGTCGTAAAATGAATGCCCACTTTTTGCCCTGATAGGGAAACGGATCCACTGATCCGCAAAAGTCCGAACAATTCAGCGCGTTCTCCTTCTTTTGCTTCAGAATCGAGCCGTGCAACTTCATTTTTCACATCACTGGCAAAGGACATGGATCATGACTCCTTTTCCGTGTTCTTTGCCGCCTTCCCATGATTGCGCAGTTCCTGCATAGTCTGGCGAGCAAAGAAATAATCAAAGAAACGTACGCCGCGTCCAAATAAACGCAGCCGATAGATGAGGGCAATGATGCATTTTGCCAGCTTCTGCGGGTTATGGCGAACCAGATCGCTATCATTCAGGAGTTTTGCCGGCACCGCCTCAATCCCTAGTTTTTCAATTTTGTCGATATCAGGGGAAACCGGTTCAGCCCCTTCTTCCTTATACTTGGCAATCTGTTCCGGTTTGGCTTTTTGAACATTGACAACCACATAATCCAGGGCCTGGGCTCCCATATGGTTCACCAAGGTCTCCACATGTTCATAGGCCCCGTAGCCATCGGTCTCACCGGGCTGGGTCATGACATTGCAGACATAGATCTTGACGGCCTTGCTCTTTACGACCGCATCCCGGATGCCCGGTACAATCAGGCTTGCGAGGACGCTTGTATAAAGGGATCCCGGCCCCAGAATAATGGCATCAGCATGCAGGATGGCATCAACGGCCCGCTGGGAAGCCTTCGGATTTTCCGGTTCTGTCATAAGCCGAACGATTTTATGAGGGGATGCGGTAATGGCCGATTCCCCAATGACAACGCTGCCGTCATCCATTTGGGCCTTGAGTTGGATGTTTTCCGATGTACTGGGCCAAACCCGTCCATGGACCTTGAGGATTTCACTGATGGCAGCAAGACCGTCTTCCATATTGCCTTCAAGATCACTCATGGCGGCAATAAAAAGGTTGCCCAGGCTGTGACCAGAAAGAAATTCACTGTCATGAAAACGATACTGCATGGCCCGTTCCATGACAGGCTCCGTGTCAGCAAGGGCCACCAGACAATTGCGTACATTCCCAGGGGCGGTCATCCGCGCAGCCGTCCAGATGAACCGCCGTCATCGGCCGTAGTCACAACCGCCGTACAGTTATTGGTAATGAGCTTGATTCCGCGCAGGAGCACTGACAGACCGGTACCTCCGCCGATGACAACAACAGATGGCCCTTTGTCCAGTTTCTGCTGCGTAAAGATCAGTTCCCGCAAGGATTCCTTTTCTCCGGGCATGACGGAACGGATGACCGTCTTGACGACACGGGCACCGCCATAACACATAAAGAAAATGCCCACAACGACGTTAAATAGGCCTAAGGCCGTAATGGTCGACTGATAGAATTCACCGCCTACATAAGAAATGAAATTAAAGACAAGCGCTTCAATCAGCCCGACAAACTGGTAATTGAAGATCAGGGTTACACCAACACAAGAAAGGACTGTCCCCAGACCGAAAAGAAAGAGCCACCGTTTGAGGTTAAGGCCTGGGTATAGCCACTTTATCCATTTCATAGGCACACTCCTCACGGGAATTATTTCTTCAAGAGATCTCGATGAATCACTTGGGCCTGGTACCCGCAGGATTCAATGAATCGCCCCAAGGCGTTGGCAACAAAGACCGAACGATGGTGACCGCCCGTGCAGCCCACGCCGATCATGAGCTGGCTCTTGCCTTCCTTCGTATATTCAGGAAGCAGGAACTCAATGAGATCATAGAGTTTCCGCAGAAAAGTCTGGGTCACGGGCGACTGTTCAATATAGGCCACGACATCGGCATCGTTACCATTTTTTTCCTTCAGTTCCGGTACATAAAAAGGATTTGGAAGGAAACGGACATCAAACATCATGTCGCAGTCAAGGGGCGTCCCGTGCTTAAAGCCAAAGGATTGGACTGCAATACTCATGGCGGGCAGGCTCCCGTCCCGTCCGTAAAGGGAAATGATCTTAGCCCGCAGCTCCTTGGTCGTCGTATGGGTCGTATCAATGATTGTCGTGGCCCGCCGACGGACATGGGAAAGAATCTGTCGTTCACGCGCAATATCAGCACTTAGGCCGCCCTTTCCAGCAAGAGGATGACGACGGCGCGTTTCCTTGTAACGGCGCACCAAAGTCTGGTCATCAGCGTCAAGGAAAACCAGTTCAAAGGGGATCTTCTCCCGGCTCAGCTGGTCGAGGACTTCCGTCAGTTCATCAAAGAACTTACCGCCCCTGATATCAGCTGCCAAGGCAAGCTGATCGGATTCATCACTGCGTTTCATGCACAGTTCGATGAATTTTGGGATAAAGGTCGGTGGCAGGTTATCGACGCAAAAGTATCCTAAGTCTTCCAAGGTCCGCATGACCTGGGTTTTCCCTGCCCCACTCATCCCCGTAATGATCAAATTTCTTGCCATGATGGATTCGCCCCCAATCAAAAGTACATTTCTCTTATTATAACTTTTTCACTTATATGCCGCAACAAATGCGGTGCGTGCGCGCCCCTTATTCCGGGACATCGACCTGATTGGTCATGACGCTGCGAAGAATAAGGCTGACCCCGGACTGGGTGTTGGAAGCCGTAATGATGCGGGCCGCTTTTTGAATTGTTTCCTTGGCATTTCCCATGGCAACACCTACGCCGGCATGGGCCACCATTTCATAGTCATTATCCGAGTCCCCCACAGTAAGAATCTCTTCTCGGGTAACTTCAAAGCGCTTCATTAAAAACTGAAGGGCCCGCCATTTATTGGTTTCAGGATCCGTAATTTCAAGGAAGCCTTTTGAGGAAGAAACGATTTTGATGGCATTGCCGTAGACGGTCACAAGGTGCCGCCGAATCGGTTCCGGGTCATCATCAATGACAAGCAATTTATGGGGCGCCTCGGCCAACTGGCGCAGGCCCGCACCAGCAACTTCAAAGGGAACACGGGAAAACTTGGCATAGTACTGTGCCTTGGCACAGTCAGCAGGAACCAAAAGGGTATCATTGACATAAGCCTGAACATAGATATCCTGATCAAGCAGTTCCCCGACAATGCATTTTGCCGTTTCAAGGGCAAGGGGCCAATGGGCCAGTGTCTTTCCCGTGGAAGGGTCTTTCACGAGGGCCCCGTTATAAGTCACAAGAGGCAGTTTGATTCCCAGTTCCTGAGCATAACTTAAAGCTGATCGATACATCCGGCCTGTTGCCAGTGTGACGAGATAGCCTCGGTCAATCGCTTCCCTGACAGCCTCCCGATCTTTCTGAGAAATATTTTTTTCTTCATCAAGCAAGGTCCCGTCGAGGTCCATGGCAATCATCTTGAGGATATTAGACATCAGCGCTTCTCCTTTCTGAAAAAAGAAAAGCTGTCCTGCCTCAGGAGCAGAACAGCCTTGTGTCAATCGGTTAGCCTTCTTCAAACTGATCTTTGCCTACGCCGCAAAGAGGGCAGGTCCAATCATCGGGCAGATCTTCAAATTTGGTGCCCGGTGCAATTCCGCGATCGGGATCACCAGCAGCTTCATCGTAGACATAACCACAAACTTGGCAAACATATTTTTTCATATCGGATTTACCCCTTTTCTGTATTTGTTGACAATCGAATTATACCAAAGGCTTTCCCCTGTTTCAAGCCTTTTCGTAAAATTTTTTAAAGTAATTTTTATTTAATAAATGTTCTTTTATCAGAAGCAGATGCATGCAGGAAAGCAAAGAGTTTTTCCGCAGCTGTCCGAGTCATGGTAGGAACTGCTTCAAGATCATCAACACTTGCTTCCCGCATCTTTTCCAAAGAAGCAAACCGCTGCCAGAGAGCAGCCCGCCGTTTAGGGCCAATCCCCTCGATATGATCAAGGACAGAAACAAGATTGCGCTTAGCAAGCCTTTTCCGATGATAGGTAATGGCAAAGCGATGGGCCTCATCACGGATATGCTGGATGAGATGCAGAGCCGCTGAGGATTTATCAAGAAGGATGCTTTCATGGGCCCCTTCCGTAAAAATTTCCTCTTCCCTTTTGGCAAGACCGATAACGCGTACATCGCCAAGCCCCACACCGCGGATGACTTCAAGAGCCGAGCTTAACTGTCCTTTGCCTCCATCTATGATGATGAGACTGGGAATATCCTCCGCGTCCTTATACCGGCGATAGACGACTTCCTGCATGGATTTGAAATCGTCCGGCTTGCCTTCTGTAGAACGCAGTTTATACCGCCGATAATCCTTTTTCGAAGGGCTGCCATTGCGAAAGACCACCATGGATGCCACAGTTTCCGCCCCTTGATTATGGGATATATCAAAGCAATCCATCCGTTCCAAGGGGCCTGTCATGCCGATGGCGTGAGCCAAGTCCTCAGCAGCCTCTTCTGCCGGCTTTAGAGCAAGTCGTCCCTTCCGGAGACGTTCATCAAGGTTTTTCTTGGCATTTTCCTCCGCCATGAGGATGAGATCATGCTTAATGCCCCGCTGAGGGACAAGGATGGTGACATTTTTCTCATTTTTCTCCGTAAGCCACTGGGAAAGCAGGGCCCGGTCCTTATCAAAAAGGCCGCTTGACGTAATGATTTCCTTGGGGGGCCGATGCTCTTCCTGATAATATTCCCTAATGAAAGCAGAGAGGATTTCTGCTGCGGGTTCCCCTTTTTCATCATCAAGAAAGAAACTGTCCCGGCCCAATATCTTACCATTTCGCACAAAGAAGACTTCCAGGCAGACTCCTGTGTCATCCACCGCAAGACCTATGACATCACGGTCCCCGCTTTCTGTCGTTGCTTTCTGGGATTCTTCCAGCTTATTGAGGCTAAGAAGGGAGTCCCTGTATTGGGCTGCCTTTTCATATTCCATCTTGTCCGACGCGTCCTGCATTTTTTTCGTCAGCTGGCGCCGCAGTTCCGTGACCTTCCCATCCATAAGAAGAAGCACCTCATCAACGAGCTTCCTATACTCACTAAGGGGGACCTTTCCCGTACAAGGAGCCAGACAGCGATGAAGATGGTACTGGAGGCAGGGCCGTTTGACATTCATGCTGCGGCAGTGACGCAGGGGAAACATGGAACGGATGAGACGCATGGTTTCCCTTAAGGCCCCTACATCGGCATAGGGGCCGTAGTACTTGGCTCCATCTTTTTGAACGCGGCGCGTAATGTACATACGGGGATAAGCTTCATCGACCGTAATCTTGAGATAGGGGTAGGTCTTGTCGTCCTTGAGCTCGATATTATAACGGGGCCGGTACTTCTTGATGAGGTTGCATTCCAAGATAAGGGCTTCCATTTCGCTGGCGCAGACAATGGTCTCAATGGAATCAACATGGGCATTGATGGCCCGCACTTTCGGGGAAACCTGACTTGCCTTGCGAAAATAACTCCGCACTCGATTCTTTAGGATGACAGCCTTGCCGACATAGATAACCCGGCCCGCTGCATCATGCATGATATAAACGCCGGGCGCATCGGGAAGGACCTTCAAGGTCTCAGCAATGCGTTCATTCATTTAAGGATCCTCTTTATATACTGTCCTGTGTAGGATTCCGGTACCGCAGCAAGCTCTTCGGGGGTTCCCACAGCAACGATGCTGCCGCCCCTGTCCCCGCCTTCCGGACCCAGGTCGATGAGATAATCGGCCGATTTGATGACATCGAGATTATGCTCGATAACGACAACCGTACTGCCCGAATCAACCAGGCGTTCCAAGACCTGGAGCAGCTTATGGACATCAGCCATATGAAGTCCCGTCGTTGGCTCATCCAAGATATAGAGCGTCCGTCCCGTATTGGTCTTGGAGAGTTCCGCCGCAAGTTTGATGCGCTGCGCCTCCCCGCCGGACAGGGTCGTCGCCGACTGTCCCAGGCGGATATAGCCCAGGCCCACATCTTCAAGGACTTGGAGTTTCTTCAAGATTCGCTGATGGTTGCTGAAATAATCACAGGCTTCCGTAACGGTCATGTTAAGGACATCAGAAATATTCTTGCCCTTATAATGGACTTGAAGCGTATCCCGATTATATCGCGTGCCCCGACAGACTTCACAGGGGACATAGACATCGGGAAGGAAATTCATTTCAATTTTCAGCATGCCGTCACCATGGCAGGCCTCGCAGCGGCCGCCCTTTACATTAAAGCTGAAGCGGCCTGGTTTATAGCCCCGAACCTTGGCTTCATTCGTCGTTGCAAAAAGGGCTCGGATGAGATCAAAGGTTCCCGTATAGGTCGCCGGATTGGAACGAGGCGTCCGTCCAATAGGACTCTGATCGATATTGATGATCTTATCGATATACTGGACCCCCATGATCCTATCATGGGCAAGGGGGCGCTGCCGAGCCCCCTTGAGTTTTTGGGCAAGGCCGCGGTAAAGGATGTCATTCACAAGGGTACTCTTGCCGCTGCCGCTGACACCGGTCACAACGGTCAGGGTCCCCAAAGGAATGGAGACATCGATGTCTTTAAGGTTGTTGGCCCGTGCCCCTTTGACTATTATTTTCTTGCCATTTCCTTTACGGCGGACCTTGGGAACAGGAATCTTTTTCCGACCGCTGAGATAATCGCCTGTGACAGACCCTTTGACCTTCATGATTTCCTTTGCTGTTCCCTGAGCAACAACCTGTCCCCCGTTTTCGCCGGCGCCAGGTCCAATATCGATGATCTGGTCAGCTGCAAGCATCGTATCTTCATCATGTTCGACAACAAGGAGGGTGTTTCCCAAATCACGAAGATGCTTGAGGGTGGAAAGAAGTTTGTCATTATCCCGTTGGTGAAGGCCGATACTCGGTTCATCAAGGATGTAGAGTACACCGACAAGCCCGGAACCAATCTGTGTTGCAAGGCGGATCCGCTGGGCCTCGCCGCCGGAAAGAGTAGCCGCTGGCCGGCTAAGGGGG
>OAUQ01000884.1_pt1 | contig 10196 bp, 9 predicted proteins | sample 1476151 | NCBI WGS metagenome assembly OAUQ01 (sample SAMEA2580008, study PRJEB22360) | human gut metagenome | biome: human gut; feature: human-associated habitat; material: faeces | place: Denmark | collected 2008/2010 | reverse complement strand
GAGAGCATGAAGTCAATCAGCTTCTTCGCCTCGGCCTTCACGTTGTCAGCCGTGAAGAGGTAAAGATCCCTGGCGATCGGCCAGGTCTTATCCTTGGCGGATTCAATACCCGGCTTCACGTTGTTCATCGTGAGCGGGTGCGTCTGCTTATCCATGTAACCGACGCCGATGTAGCCGATAGCATTCGGGTTCTGAGCAATGGCCTGCACGACACCGCCGTTCGAAGCCTGAATCAGAGCGCGGGGCGACACACGGGTCTTGCCCATCACCAATTCCTGGAAGCACTCAAAGGTGCCGGAAGAGGAGTCGCGGCCAACCACAACGATCGGAGCCTTGGCACCGCCAACTTCATCCCAGGAACGGATCTTGCCAGCGAAGATGTCCTTGAGCTGAGCCATCGTCAGGCCCTTGACGGCATTGTTCGGATTGACGACCGGAATGATGGCGTCATGGGCAACCGTGTAACGCACGGTCTTGATGTTGTGATCGGCGAAGTCCTTGACTTCCTTATCCTTCATGTCGCGCGAAGCCATCGCAACGTCGGTCATGCCGTCGCGCAGCGCCTTGATGCCGTTGCCCGATCCGGTACCGGAGATCGTCACGGTGATGTTCGGATTGGCCTTCATGAAGCCCTCCGCCGTGAGCTGCATAGCGGGCAGAACCGTCGTCGAGCCGTTAACCGTAATGGTTTCCGCATGAACGGCGGCGGCAGCGGCAAAACCAGCGAGAGCGCCGAGAACGGCAATCATGTTTTTAGTCATTTCCAACTTCCAACTTCTAGAGATGTATTCGGTGTGCGTTTTCTTTTCCGCACGGGTCGAAGTATGAAAGTCGGCTTTGACTCAGCCGTGAATCTCTTATGAATATTGTGTGACAGCGAAGAATGTCCGTCATCAAAACGTCACATACCGCCTAACTGCAGCCGCCTGCTGCTAAGCCGGTCTCCCCGCATTGCCCGTCAATGTTCTGTTAGTGCTTAAGCTGCGGGCCGGCGACATGCCTAGACATGTCAAGAGGACGGGTTTTGCTGCCCGTTTTCATTCCTGAAACCCTGGAAACGCTGAGGTGTGCGGGTATTCAGACAACAAAAAAGGCCATCTTGCGATGACCTCATTTTGGTTTTCTGGTCGGGGCGGCGGGATTCGAACTCGCGACCCCTTGCACCCCATGCAAGTGCGCTACCAGGCTGCGCTACGCCCCGAACAGAAGGGAGAGTTTATATGACCCTCCCTAAAAAGTCAAATCAATCTTCGCCGCCGGCGATCAGATTCGTTGTCACTCGGCTGTTGAGCGTTCCCGACGGATGGAACGTGACGACTCGGCGTTCAGTGATAGTCACCGTTTCGCCGGTCTTCAGGTTGCGGCCCGGGCGAGCCACCTTGTCGCGAACCGAGAAGTTGCCGAGACCTGGGATCTTCACCGTATCACCCTTTTCCAGATGCTCGGCGACGAGTTCAAAGAAGGTCTCAACGATAAGTTTGGCATGAGGACGATCAAGTCCTGCGACATGATCGACCAATGCTTCTGCCAGGCTTGCCTTATTGAGCGTGTAGATCTCAGCGGCGGTCAGTTCAAATTCTTCAGTCATATTCACTAGCGGTCAATTGAGAATTATGTCTTTCGAAGGGAATCATGCAACTCCCTTCGAAATAGTTCAAGGTCAATCACGCGCGCAGATGCGCCCCCACGCCCTCGAGCGCTTCGAGAATCGCTCGCACAGCGCCGTCAGCTTGTTCGTCGGTGAGCGCTTCTTCGGTACGGCTCGAAAGTTCAATGAAGGCCAGTGACTTCTCAGCAACTGTATCCACTGCGTCCTGCGGACGGTAGAGGTCAAAGAGCTTGAAGTTGGCGAGCGGCGCCAGACGAAGATCTTTCTTCTTAGCCGCAGCAACCGCGTCAAAGAGCTTCTCGACTTCCATTTCCGCAGGCACGACGACGGCCAAGTCGCGGGTAACGGACTGGAACTTGCTCACCGGAACGTAGTTCGGAAGCGGACGATCCAGAAGTGCCGGCACCTCGACTTCGAAAACCACCGGGGCATGCGGCAGTTCATACGCCTGTGCAGCCTTCGGGTGAAGTTCGCCAATAAAGCCGATGCGCTTGCTGCCCAAGTACACAGCTGCCGAACGTCCCGGATGCAGTGCCGGGAACGCTTCCTTGACGAAGCGCAGCTTCATCGGAGCCGCTAAGCGTTCGAGATCGCCTTTGACGTCATAGAAGTCGACGCGGCGAGCGGGTTTTCCCCACTGTTTGTCATCGGCATCACCATAGGCGAGACCCGCAATGTGCTGCGGCTGGCGAACGCCCTTCACCGTCCACGGACCTTCTTCAATCGAAGGATCGGGGAAGAAGACGCGCCCCAGCTCAAACACGCGCACGCGCTCGGCACGGCGGTTGAGATTGTATTTGAGAATATCCACCAAACCGCCGATAAGCTGCGTACGCATCACCGAAAGCTGCGACGCGATTGGATTCAGCAGACGAATGGGGCTGTCGTTTCCTGCGAAAACGCGTTCCCAGTCTTCCGGCACAAAGGAGAAGTTGATGAGCTCCTGATACCCCTGCTCGGCCATTTCACGGCGAAGCGCATGCTGATCACGTCGCTCTTCGCGGCTCGGCTTCATCGCGCTGCGGGCCAGCGGACGATCCGGGAGTTTTTCGAGTCCGTAGAGGCGGGCCACTTCCTCAATCAAATCCTCTTCGATTTCAATATCAAAGCGGAACGACGGCGGAACGACGGTAAAGACACCGTCGTCATAGGTGAAATCGAAGCCGAGACGCTTGAAGCTTGTCTCCATCGATTCGACAGGGATTTCCACTCCGACCACCTTGCGGCAGCGATCAACGCGCATCTTCACGGGAGCACGCGTCGGCAGAGCCGTCTGAACATCCGCAACGGGACCTACCGTCGTTTCGGGCGTACCGCAAATGTCGAGCACGAGCCGTGTGATGTATTCAAGATGTTCAGCCGTTGAAGCGAAATCGACGCCGCGTTCATAGCGGTAGGCCGCATCGGTCGAGAAATTAAGTTTGCGGCAGCGGCCCTGAATCGCTTTCGGGAACCAGAAGGCGGACTCAATAAAGAGGTCTGTCGTTTCCGTACTGATGGAAGACGACTCCCCGCCCATGATGCCTGCCAGACACTCAGGCTCATCGCCCGCGCAGATAACGCCGTACCAAGGATCAAGAGCAACGGTTTCACCGTTGAGCAGCTGAACGGACTCGCCTTCGCGTGCCCAACGCACCGTCAAACGATCCGCAGGGATCTTCTTCAGATCATAAAAGTGCGTCGGACGGCCCAGCTCGAGCATGACATAGTTGGAAATATCGACCAAAGCCGAGATCGAACGCATGCCGCAGCGCTCCAAGCGCGCCTTCATCCAATCCGGCGTCGGAGCGGCAGCATTCAGGCCGCGAAGAATTCGGCTCCCCAAAAGGCCGGCAAAGGAGGGGGCCCCAACGAAGACGTGCAGGAGCAAGTGGCAGCAACCGGATCCATCGCCGGCAGCGTGAGCGGCGCACCGGTAATCGCATGCACATCGCGTGCGACGCCGACCACGGAGAGCGCATCGCCGCGATTGGGGGTGAGCTTGAGTTCGATCTTGGCATCGTCAAGACGTGCGTACTGACGGATATCGACGCCCACCGGCGCATCATCGGGCAGGATCCAAATACCATTGTGATCTTCGTTGATGCCGAGTTCGCGCGTCGAACAGAGCATGCCCATCGAAACCACACCGCGCAGCTTGCTCTTTTTGATGCGGAAGTCGCCGGGGAGCACGGCACCGATCGTAGCGCAGGCGACTTTGATGCCGGCACGGACATTCGGTGCGCCGCAGACGATCTGCAGCGTTTCGCCGGTACCGGCATTGACTTCGCAGACGTGCAGATGGTCCGAATTCTCATGATCGCGGCAAGAGAGCACCTCACCCACTACGACGCCGGAAAAGGCCGGCGCAATGGTACGAACCTCTTCAACCTCAAGACCCGCCATCGTCAGGGCATCGGCCAGCTCATCCGGGCCGAGCGCCGGATTGACATACTGGCGCAGCCATTCTTCAGTGAAAATCATTTATGCCTCGGGGGATTAGTTGAACTGACGCAGGAAGCGAAGGTCGCCTTCAAAGAAAAGACGCAGATCGTCGACGCCGTAGCGAAGCATCGTCAGGCGTTCAAGGCCGGAGCCGAACGCAAAACCGATGTATTTCTCGGGGTCCAGGCCGTAATTGCGCACCACATTGGGATGCACTTCACCGGCGCCCGAAATCTCGAGCCACTTGCCCTTTCGCGGTCCGCTGGTGAACATCATGTCGACTTCGACCGAAGGTTCAGTGAACGGGAAGTAGGACGGACGGAAGCGGACTACGAGATCATTCGTCTCAAAGAAGCAGCGCAGGAAGTCGCTGTACACGCCCTTCAAATCGGTAAAACTGATATCGGTATCGAGCCACAGGCCTTCGACTTGATGGAACATGGGCGAATGCGTCGCGTCGCTGTCAACGCGATAGGTACGGCCCGGACTAATGACCTTGATCGGCGGCTGATGCGTACGGGCGTAGCGCACCTGCATGGGCGAGGTGTGCGGACGCAGCGGCAGCGGACGGCCTTCGTCATCATTGCGGTCCACATAAAACGTATCCTGCATTGAGCGGGCCGGATGATTGGGCGGGTTATTCAAAGCAGTGAAGCTAAACCAGTCGCTCTCGATTTCAGGACCATCGGCCACATCAAAGCCGATCGAACGGAAAATTTCCTCAATTCGCATCCACGTGCGCATGACGGGATGGATTCCGCCCTTGGCGTCCATGCGCCCGGGGAGCGTCACGTCAATGGACTCCTGGGCGAGTTTGGCAGCGAGCGCTTCTTCAGCGAGCGCTTCGCGTCGTGCATTGAGAGCGGCCTCAACCTGCTGCTTGGCGCGGTTGATTTCCTGACCGCGAGCGCGGCGCTCTTCGGGAGCGAGACGGCCGAGCTCCTTCATGAGCATCGTAAGGCTGCCCGTTTTGCCGAGGTAGCGTGCCTTGGCGTCCTCGAGAGCGGCAGCGGCATTCGCCTCAGCGAATTCACGCTGCGCGGACTCGATGAGTTCGGAAAGTTCCTGCATTTTGAATTCCAAAACTTGAAAAATCTGGCGGACGCCATCGAATGTCGGTGCAGGACCTGCGGCGAGAAAAAGAGAGGCTGAGTATCGAGGGATGTAAAAAAGACGCATTGCTGCGTCGTTCCTTCTTTTCCCTGCTCAAAGCCTCTTGAGAGCCCTTCAGGCTCAGATTCCCGTCTCACAGCGCCTCCCGACAGGGAGTCGTCCGTTTTCGCATCTGCAGTTTTCAGCCGCAGCAGTTGAACCGCCCAAGGCCGAAAACGTAAACACGAAGAACGGCTTCAGATCGATGAGCGCGTCCTAATAGTGACCGCACCCTCCGCAGAAGCCGTCGGAGAAGTTAGGAATTCTACAAGCAATTCTCTGAGAATGCTCGAAAAAAAGCTCCGTGACCCTCGCGGATCCGGAGCTTTCTTCAGCCTTTCTTTGCGCAGAATCAGGCGTTCTTGACCTGAGCAACGAGGGCGGCGAAACCGTCCTTGTCATTCACAGCCATGTCGGCGAGAACCTTGCGGTCGAGGGCGATGCCGGCCTTCTTCAGACCGTTCATGAACACCGAGTAGCTCAGGCCGTTGGCGCGGCTGCCGGCGTTGATACGAGCGATCTACAGACGGCGGAACACATGCTTCTTGTCGCGGCGGTCACGATAAGCATACTGACCGGCACGCATGACAGCCTGCTTGGCAACACGGAAAACGTTGTTGCGGCGCAGACGGTAGCCCTTCGAAAGGGTGAAAATCTTCTTATGACGAGCACGAGCCGTCACACCACGCTTCACACGAGGCATCTTTAACTCCTTTCTTCTGAATTAGGCGTAGGGGAGCATGCGCTTGACGGACTTGATGTCCGACTCATGCACCGTGACCATACCGCGCAGATGACGCTTGTTCTTCGTCGTGCGGTGGGAAAGGATATGACGCTTCGTAGCGTGGGCGCGCTTGATCGAGCCGCTGGCACGCGGCTTGAACCGCTTCGCAGCGGCGCGCTTGGTCTTCATCTTCGGCATTTGGCCGTTACCTCTTATTGGATGAACCGCGGGCGTCCGTTCAGATCTTGAACGGCTCTTGTCTGGCCTGAGGCTCACTTATAGAAAACTCGAGGCCGGCAAAACCTTCCGGCCTCTCGTCAAGGAACGCGATTCTACATCAATGCAAAACCGCGTGTGTGAAATCAGCGCTTCTTTTTGGGAGCGAGGACCATGATCATCTGACGGCCTTCGAGCTTGGGCGCATGCTCGACCTGAGCAATATCGACAAGCTCCTCACGGACGCGGTCCATGAGCTGAGTGCCGAACTGCTGGTGAGCCATTTCGCGTCCGCGGAAGCGCAGCGTGATCTTGGCCTTGTCGCCGTCCTCAAGGAAGCGCTTCAGGCTGCGCAGTTTCGTCTGGAAGTCGTTCTCATCCGTGGCCGGACGGAACTTGACTTCCTTGATCTGGACGACTTTCTGCTTGGCCTTGGCTTCCTGAGCCTTCTTCTGCTCCTGATAGCGGAACTTGCCGTAATCCATCAGACGGCAGACCGGCGGGACTGCGTTGGGCGCAACCTCGACCAAATCCACCCCTGCATCCTCAGCCATGCGGAGGGCTTCGGATGTGCGGACGATCCCGATCTGGGCGCCATCGACGCCGGTCAGTCGGACTTCAGGAACTCGGATCTCACCATTGATCCGATGCTTGCGATCTTGAGCTATGGCTCTTCTCCCAAAAATTAAGCGTTGTGCGCGCTAAAACACCCGATCAGCGGGTGCGTTCGCGGTTTTCCGTTGAAATGCGTTCGATGAAGGCGTCGAGCGACATCACCCCGAGGTTCTCGCCTCCGCGGGCGCGCACGGAAACCGTTCCCGTCTGTGCTTCCTTTTCACCCACTACGAGGATGTAAGGAAGTTTTTGCAGACTAAGCTCGCGAATTTTATAGTTGATCTTTTCGCTGCGCAAATCCGTCTGAACCCGGAGACCGGCAGCATGGAGTTTTGCAGCAACATCTTTGGCGTAAGCGCCCTGATTGTCGGTAATCGACGTCACAGCGCACTGAATCGGAGCAAGCCACACCGGGAAGGCGCCGGCAAACTCTTCAATCAGCATACCGATCCAGCGCTCGAGCGAGCCCAGAATGGCGCGGTGAAGCATCACCGGAATCTTGCGGGAGTTGTCTTCGGCAACATACTCAGCGCCAAGACGACCCGGCATCTGGAAGTCCACCTGCACGGTGCCGCACTGCCAGGACCGGCCGAGGCAGTCCTTCAGGTGATATTCAATCTTGGGGCCGTAGAAGGCGCCTTCGCCGACGAGCACTTCGTACTTGATGCCGAGCGCATCAAGGCTCGCCATCAGAGCATGTTCGGCCTTGTCCCACACGGCATCTTCACCAATGCGCATCGCCGGGCGAGTCGCCACCTTGTAGGCGATGTCAGTGAAGCCGAAGGTCTTGTAGACCTTCTGCACGAGCGCGGTAAAAGCTTCGCATTCGGCAAGAATCTGATCTTCCGTGCAGAAAATGTGACCGTCGTCCTGAGTGAAGCCGCGCACACGCATGAGGCCATGGAGCGAACCCGAAGACTCATTGCGGTGGCACTGACCGAATTCACCAATGCGCAGCGGCAGATCACGGTAGCTGCGAAGCTTCGAATTGAAGATCTGGATGTGGCCGGGGCAGTTCATCGGCTTGAGCGCGTAGTAGCGGTTCTCCGACTCCGTCGTGAACATATTGTCGCGGTACTTCGCCCAGTGACCGGAACGCTCCCACAGAGAGCGGTCAAGCAGCTGGGGAGCTTTCACTTCTTCGTAGCCATTATCCTGATAGACGCGGCGCATGAACTGCTCGATCACCTGCCAGAGCGCCCAGCCTTTGGCATGCCAGAAGACCATGCCCGGCGCTTCATCCTGCAGATGGAAGAGATCGAGTTCGCGACCAAGGCGGCGGTGATCACGCTTTTCGGCCTCAGCGAGCATCTCGAGATAAGCCTTCTGCTCATCCTTCGTCGCCCAGGCCGTACCGTAGATGCGCTGGAGCATTTCGTTCTTGCTGTCGCCGCGCCAGTAGGCGCCCGCCACCTTCATCAGGTGATGCACCTTGAGGCAGCCCGTTGACGGCACGTGAGGGCCGCGGCAAAGATCCACGAAGTCGCCCTGACGATAGAGCGAAATCACTTCACCCGCAGGAATCGAAGAGATGATTTCAGCCTTGTAGTGTTCGCCCAAAGCCTTGAAGAAGTCGATGGCTTCTTCACGCGGCATTTCTTCGCGCACGATCGGAATATTTTTCTTGACGAGCTCATCCATACGAGCTTCGATCGCCTTCAAATCTTCGGGCGTAAAAGCGCGGGTGTAGGAAAAGTCGTAGTAAAAGCCGTTTTCGATCGCCGGTCCGATCGTGACCTGTGCCTCGGGAAAGAGCTCCTTGACGGCCTGAGCCATCAGGTGAGCAGTCGAGTGACGAATAATCTCAAGCCCTTCGGGGTCGCGTGCCGTGATGATCGCAACCGCAGCATCGCCGTCAATCACGTGCGAGAGATCCACCAACTTGCCGTCCACACGTCCGGCTAAAGCTGCCTTAGCGAGTCCGGCACCGATCGATGCGGCAACCTGGGCCACCGTGACGGGACCTTCGTACTCGCGTTTGGAGCCGTCGGGAAGAGTGACTGAAGCCATTTCGAAATCCTCACAAAAATTCTGGGCATAAAAAAAAGTGCGGCCTGAGCCGCACTTCTTTCATGTCGAACAGTGACAATACTGCGCTCACGCCCTGTTAATAATAACGGGGCGCTGTTGTTCGAAATTCATTCGCCAACATCCGCATCGTCGCTGTCCGAAAAAAATTTTGGTAGGCACAATTGGATTCGAACCAACGACCCCCACCATGTCAAGGTGATGCTCTAACCAACTGAGCTATGTGCCTGTCAAGGTTATTGTTCTGGAGATTTTGCTCCCCGTCCGGTCCCTGAACCGGATATCACGATCGAAACGTCTTGGTAGGCACAATTGGATTCGAACCAACGACCCCCACCATGTCAAGGTGATGCTCTAACCAACTGAGCTATGTGCCTGAGCGTTCACAATCAGTGAGGCACGAATTATACCTAGGTGAATGCTCACAGCAAGCACTTTTTAGAAGGATAGCGCAAATGCGGTATTCACCTAGGCACCTCTCAGTCTTCAGAGACGGCGTGCCGAAAGAACGCCGTGCACGGCGCGCAGCCCTTTGAGCAGCACCTGCATAGCATTGCCGCCCTTGACCTCGAGCGAAAACCGCATGTGCTGATCGCCCTTGAGAATCTGTGTGTTGAGCGCCGTCACGTGCACCTTTTCGCGCTGCATCACTTCCGTCACATCCTTCATGATGCCGGACCGGTCGGAGGCGATCACGAGCACGTCGGCGGGATAGAGCGCATCATCACCGGCGCGCCCCCAACTCACTTCAATCAACCGGTCATGATCCTGATCGACCATGTTCTTGAGGTTAGGACAGTCTGCACGGTGAATCATCACGCCTCGGCCGCGTGTAACGTAGCCCACAATTTCGTCGGGCGGCACCGGATGACAGCAGCGGGCAAGCTGTGTGAGAAGGGAATCCATGCCGACCACGAGCACCTTGCCCTTACTCGCCGCGCTCGAAGCTCCGCGCAGCACCAAATCATGCTCAGGAGCAGGCGCCGGAGCGGGTTTGGGCGGCTGTACGGCCTGTGCGAGCGCTGTCAGCGTGATTTCTTCCTTGGCAAAAGCCACACAGAGCTCATCAACGGTGCCAAAGCCCAGGCGTTTCGCAAGATCATCGAGCTTAACCGCGGTTTTTCCCAAACGCGCGAGTTCTTTATCCAGGCGGTCACGGCCCTCGGCGATCTGCTGCGCGAGCTGCTCAGCATTGAACCACTGCCGCACCTTGTTGCGGGTACGGGGACTCGCGGCATAGCCGAGTTCGGGATTGAGCCAGTCGCGGCTCGGCTGACCGACTTTTGCCGCAATGATTTCGACGGTCTGTCCGGTCTTAAGCTTGGTATTGAGCGGCACCATCATCCCGTCGACTTTTGCTCCGCGGCAGCGGTGACCAAGCTGAGTATGGATTTGGTACGCAAAATCCACCGGGGTAGCACCGGCGGG
>OAUQ01000880.1_pt1 | contig 10214 bp, 6 predicted proteins | sample 1476151 | NCBI WGS metagenome assembly OAUQ01 (sample SAMEA2580008, study PRJEB22360) | human gut metagenome | biome: human gut; feature: human-associated habitat; material: faeces | place: Denmark | collected 2008/2010 | reverse complement strand
GAGCGAACGACTGAAAATCGTTAGGTCAGCGGATCGATGCCGCTCGGAGCCACCAGATACACCCCGGAGCAATCTGGGGTTTTGTTTTTCTCGCATATCTTTTCCGATTTACCTGCGCGATTTCCGCTCGTTTTCCAGCACAAGCGCCATCCGAACCATATCGGCGAAAGACATACGCCCATTACCCCCAACGAAGAGGGATGTTCTGTCCCCTCTGTCGCTAAACTATGGTGCAGGTAGACAAGGGGTTGACGGCTGTACTGTTCCATGATGTTGACCTCTAAACGGGTGTATCCCTGGGGTGAGGCGAGTGGAGATACTGTTAATCGGCAACACCGACTTCGTGACGAAGCAGTGGATCGAGCACGCGTTCCCCCACGACAAGGTGGTGGTGGCCCTCCGCAAAGGGACCGAATCCAGCGGCGAGGATCTCAAAATCATCGACATGCCCGACCGTGACGCCGTGTCGGAAGTGTTCTCCAACTACGAATTCGATCGAATCGTCTACTTCTCCGAAGATCTGACGCCCCGCAGCGAACGTGACGGCGACCTGGGCTACCTGCGCCGACTGCTGCACACCGTCCGCAATCGCAAGGTCCAGATGCTGATGGTGAGCGGGCCGGAATCGGAATTCACCTATCCGCAGGAAACGGACGTGCATGAGACCAGCAAAAGCCTGATGTCGCGTGCCGGCGAAGAGCTCGGCCTGTACTATGCGCGCACCTACGATCTGGAAGTGAAGATCGTGCGCTGCCCCTATCTGTACGCGCCGCAACGCAATGGCGTCACCGCATATTTCAACGGCTTGTTCGAACAGGCACAAGCGGGAGAACTGCGCTTCCATGAACGCGCCGAACAACGCACCTGCTTCCTATGCGCCGACGATCTGGCCGAACTTATCTACCGCATATTCGACGACTGGACCGCCGACAGCGAGCTGTTCCACGTTCCGAACGTGTTCGACTTCACTTACGGCGATTTGGGAACGCTGATCGCGGGATATTTTCCGGGAACGAAGGTCGTATACGGCGAGGACCGTCCGCAGGCATACCCCGCCGACGACCACGAATTGCGATTGCGGTACGGCTTTTCGCCACGATACTCGCTTCGCGAGGATTTTCCGCACGTCATCGAAGGCTGGTTGAAGCTCCGCGAGAACAAAACCGACAAGCATCCGGTATGGGATTTCCTACGCAGCCACAACAAATGGTGGACCGTGCTGGAAATCATCGGCGCGTTCCTGCTGACGGAATGGCTCCGCACTTTTACACAAGGCAACAGCCAGCTGGAAACCGTGGACCTGCGATTGCTGTTCGTGGTGATCGTCGGCACCATCTACGGGCTGCATGCCGGCGTGTTCGCAGCCGTACTGGCCTGCGCCGGCGTGGCCATGTCCTACGCGTCGCAGGGCGCGTCCTTCGCCCCGTTGTTCTACGACACATCGAACTGGCTTGCCTTCGTCATTTATTTCGTGGCCGGATCGGTATGCGGCTATGTGCAGTCGCGCAACCAGGAGAGCGTGAGGTTCGTGCGCGACGAGAACGGGTTGTTGCGCAATCGTCTGGACTTCCTGCGCGGGCTGTATCAGGATGTGCTCGACGACCGCAGACAGTTGCGCGACCAGATCATCGGCAGACGCGACAGTTTCGGCAAACTGTACGCCGTGACCCGAGAATTGGACGAAGTGCAACCGCAGAAGCTGTACCATACGGCGATCCGCATCATGCAGGAAAGCCTCGATAGCGACAGCCTCGCCATCTTCCGAGTGGACAACGGCGGACAGTTCGCCCGTCTTGTGGCGGCGAGCCCACGGTTCGACGTCGGCAGCTTCCGCTCCGTACGCGTCTCGGATTACGGTGAAATCATCACCGCGCTGGAACACAACGGCATATGGGTGAACCGAACGTTAAAGGACAAATTCCCGATGTACGCCGTCGGCGTGCGTGACCGTGGCGAACTGGCCGTGATTATCACCATGGGAGAGGCCAAACCGGACCAGATGAACCTGTACTTCCAGAATCTGTTCAGCATCATGTGCGGTCTGGTCGAATCGGCCATGATCAGGGCCTTCGAATACGAGGACGTGGCGCGCCGGTCCATGCTAGTGCCGGGAACGAACCTGCTGAAGCCAGAAGCGTTCCTGCCGAAGGTGCTGGCTGCCAACGACCTCAAACACGACCATATGGGCGACCATCTGCTGCTCAAAGTCGAATGCGAGGGAAACCTTGAGGACGTGGACTCCCTGCTGATGCAAAGCATCCGCCAGACCGATGAGGCCGGCATGCTGACGGATGACGGCGTGTATCTGCTGATGAACCAGGCGGGGGAGAAGGAACTGCCGATCATCCTCAAACGTCTGACCCGTTCCGGCTTGCACTGCTCCTACGTTCCGCAGACCCAAGAGGATGCCCTGCTTTCCGAAGCCCAATCGCATATCGCGCAAGCCGACGATGGGGGTGAAAGCTGATGGGGTCGACGACTATCGCCGCGTTGATCATCATCGCCGTGCATCTGCTGGTCTGCATGACGCTGTGTCTGCTGCACCACGTCGGAGTGCTGAAAGTCGATGGACTGCTGCTCCCGTTCATGGCGTTGATTCCCCTATGGGGGCCGTTGAGCGTGGCGCTCATGCATTCGCGTGCCGTGCTTCGTGGGGGACGACGGATTCCCACCGGTCTGCAGGAACTGAAGGTCGAGGATCAGGAACAACGCAACATTCTTGTGGACGACCGTACGGATTACGCCAACACCGTGCCGTTGGAAGAGGCGCTGATCGTGGACAATCCACGGCAGCGTCGTAATCTGATGCTGTCCATTCTTAACGAGAATCCCGGCCAATACGCCAATCTGCTCTCCCAAGCCCGTCTGAACGAGGACGTGGAAGTCGTGCATTACGCGGCCACGGCCATGGCGCAGATCAGCGCGAAGGAAGACATCGCGTTGCAGCAACGCATGGAGGAATACGAGCGGAACCGCGATTCGGACGAGGCGCTCGACCGGTACCGTGAGGCGCTCGAACACTACTTGAAATCCTCCATGGAACAGGGGTATGCCAGAACGTTGCAGATGCGCCGATACGCCGACCTGCTCGCCGAACAGCTCAAACGGCATAACGACTACCGCACCGTATGCTCGTTGGCGAAGACGCAGATGGATCTCGGTTCGTTCGATGCCGCGTCTCGCACCATCGAAGCGGCGCTGTCCGCATGGCCGCGTCAAGGTGACGTCTGGCTGATGAAACTGCGATTGGAAGCCGCACGTCACGATGGCGAGGCGGTGCAACGCACCGTCCGGCACATCAAGGACGACCACATCTACCTTGGCGGCCGAGGCCACGACATCCTGCGATTCTGGCTCGGCTACAAGGAGGCTGGGCGCGCATGATACGTTCCGCATGGCGCATATGGAAGCGCTTCCGTTGGAAAAATCTGGTCCGCGTGTGGGCCGTATTCATGGCCATCGCCTTGGTGCTGTTGGCGCAAACCTTGGGCATCCACTACGGCGCGACGAAATTCACTTTGAAATACATGGCTCGTAACGAGGCCATTCCGGCCCAGAACGCCATCATGGGGCAGCGCGCCACGAACCTGATGCTCGTGGATAGTTCCCAGGATGGTGTGGACGAGGCCGAAGCCATGATGAAACAGGTGCTGCTCGACATGAAAGTGCCGACCGCCACCGTGGATCTGGCCAAAACCGATCCCGACGACATCCCCTCATTGAATCGGTACCGCACCGTGCTGATCGTCATGCCGGAACTTGATTCGCTGGGGGATGAGCTGGTGTCCATCATGAGATGGGTTGAAGGCGGCGGCAACATGATGCTTGCCATGACGCCTGAAAAAACAGGCTATCTGGACGCGATCGGGCCTCAAATCGGCATCGAATCCTCCGCATACGACTACGTGATGACCAAAGGCATCAAGCCTGCCAGGGACTTTATGCTGGGTGGCGGGCACACCTACATGTTCAGTGGCCCGTTCAAATCGTCGTTGAGTCTGAACCTCAATGAGAAGGGCACCGTCGAAGCGGTCAGTGCCAACGGCCATACGCCACTGATCTGGAGTGCCGATGTGCGTTCCGGACGAACCGTGACCTGCAATATCGGCATCTATGGCAAGGTGGTGCGCGGCTTCTATGCCTCCGCGTTCAGCCTGCTGGGTTCCGCCACGGCATACCCGGTCATCAACAGCGCCGCGTTCTATCTGGACGATTTTCCATCCCCGGTCCCCAGCGGAGACGCCACCTACATCAAACGCGACTACGGCATGAGCATCGCCGACTTCTATTCGAAGGTCTGGTGGCCGGACCTGACCAAACTTGCGGAACGCTACGGTATTCGGTTTACCGGCGTGATGATCGAGAATTACGGGGACGATACGAAAGACGCTCCCGTACGGCAGAAGGACGAATCGCATTTCAGCTATTTCGGCGGACTGCTGCTCAAACAGAACGGCGAAATCGGCTACCATGGCTACAACCATCAGCCGCTCGTACTGCCGAACACCGATTATGGCGACGAATACGCGTACCATCAGTGGCCGAATCGCAAAGCTGTCGTCGCCTCGCTGCGCGAGCTGATCGCATTCCAAAAGTCCGTGCTGCCGGCGGCCACAGCGTCGTTATATGTGCCGCCGTCCAACATCCTGTCCAAGGAAGGACGGCAGACAATCGGACGAGACGTGCCCGAAATCCGCACCATCGCCAGCACCTACCTGCCAAGCGACAGCAAACTGCCTTACGTGCAGGAATTCGGTGTGGCCGATGACGGCATCGTCGAGGCGCCGCGCATCGTCTCCGGCGGCATGGTGGGAGATTACATGCGGCTCGCCGCAGAATCCGAACTGAACATGCATTTCGTCAGCACCCACTTCATGCATCCGGACGACATGCTCGACCCTGACCGTGGCGCGAAAGAAGGCTGGGCGGTCTACAGAAAAGGCCTTGAGAACTATCTCGACTGGCTTGAAGCGTCCGCACCGTCCATCCGCATGCAGACAGGCACGGAATGCGCGTCCGCGGTGCAACGCTTTTCTGGACTGACTGTCAAGATGAGGGAATCCGCCAATGAGTGGGAATTCGACTTGGGCAATTTCAAGGACCAGGCTTGGCTGCTGCTCCGCGCGAACCATGGCACGCCCGGCAGAATCCAAGGCGGAAGCATGATCCGGATGACGGGGAATCTGTACCTCATCAAGGCCACGGACTCCACAGTGCACGTCGAACGCAAGGCTGGAGGCGCGGCATGAGAATCTGCCTGGTATTGGAAGGTTGCTACCCGTACGTGCATGGAGGCGTGTCCACATGGATGCACAGCTACATCACCGCCATGAAGGAACACGAGTTCGTGCTGTGGGTGATCGGCGCGAAAGCCAAGGACCGTGGCAAATTCGTGTACGACCTTCCATCCAACGTGGTGGAAGTGCATGAGGTGTTCCTCGACGACGCGTTGCGTCTGAGCGGTGAACATGCGAAAGTGATCTTCACCGACGAGGAAGTCAAGGCACTGCGTGAGCTGGTGAATCTGAGCGATCCCGACTGGGACGTACTGTTCAACCTGTTCCACAACAAAGGCGTGCATCCGCTGTCGTTCCTGCAAAGCAACGAATTCATCGACCTGTTTACGAAGATCTGCATGGAGGAATACCCGTACGTCGCCTACGCGGATGCGTTCCACACCGTGCGATCCATGCTGCTGCCGGTGCTGTACCTGATGACGGGAGAAGTGCCGAAAGCGCAGATCTACCATGCCATCTCCACCGGTTACGGCGGCCTGCTGGCATGCTTGGGCGGCAGTATCAACCACGCACCCGTATTACTAACCGAACATGGCATCTACACGCGCGAACGTGAGGAGGAGATTCTTTCCGCCGAATGGGTTGCGCCCGCGTTCCGGCAACGGTGGATCCGTTTCTTCGCCATGCTGTCACAGGAGATCTACCGTAGGGCATGGCGTGTGACCAGCCTGTTCGGCCGAGCTCGCCAGACCCAGATCGACATGGGCGCTCCGGCAAGCAAATGCCTGGTCATTCCCAATGGCATCCAATACGAACGGTTCTGCGACATTCCACTCAAGCCTGAGGACGGTTGGGTGGATATCGGCGCCGTGGTGCGTCTGGCTCCCATCAAGGACGTGAAAACCCTCATCCACGCGTTCAGCGAACTGTCGAACCGCGTGGACAATGTCAGGCTGCACATCCTCGGTGGTGTGGACGACCAGGACTATGCCGACGAATGCTATGAGCTGGTGAAACAGCTTGAAGTGAAGAACCTTGAATTCACCGGACGCGTGAATGTGGTCGAATACATGCGCAAACTGGATTTCACGGTGCTGACCAGCATCTCCGAAGGCCAGCCTCTGTCGGTGTTGGAATCGTTCGCGGCGGCCCGCCCTTGCGTGACCACCGACGTGGGCTGCTGCCGTGAACTGCTGGAAGGCGAGGAAGGCGACGACCTCGGCGTGGCCGGCTTCTATGTGCCTCCGATGTACCGCGAGGGCCTTGCCCGCGCCATGGAACGCATGTGCGCGAGCCGCAAGCTGCGCGAAGCCATGGGCCAAGTGGGACGCGAACGCGTGAAAACCTACTATCGGCATGAGCGCATGCTTGACGAATACCGTGCGCTGTATCTCGATACCGCCGACCATTACGGGTTGGAGCACTGATATGGCGGGAATCGGATTCGAACTCAAGAAACTGTTCCACCGCAAGGGCCTGGTCGCCATGGTGCGCGCCTACGGTTATGCCGGTGTGATCTGCACCGGACCGATGCTGCTGGGCATCCTGCTGCAGTTCGGCGTGCTGGCGGTCAGCGGTTGGTGGCACGTGCCCCGCGCGGACCAGAATCTGCTGGTCTGCATGATCACGTACACGCTGCTCGCCTCATTGGTGTTGACCAGCTTCCTGTCCATGCCGGTGACGCGTTTCCTTGCGGACATGCTGTTCGAACATCATGAGGAGACCATTCTTCCATCGTTCTGGGGATCCACGACCCTCATGCTGGCGGTGGGTGCGGTGCTGTACGCGGTGTTCCTGCTGTTTTCCGGCGCGACCCTCATGCAGGGGTTACTCTGCCTATGGCTGTTCCTGGAAATGATCGTCAATTGGAATGCGATGAGCTATCTGACGGCCATCAAGGATTACCAAGGCATCATGTGGTCGTTCGTCGCGGCGGTGGTCGTGGCGTTCCTGTCCGCATGCGCGATGATGGCGCTGGGCCTGCCGCAGGTGGAAAGCCTGCTGGCCGCAGTGGCGTTCGGCTACGGCGTGATGATGGTCTGGGACGTGGTGCTGCTGCACCGGTATTTCCCGCAAAGCTCGGAGAGCCCGTGGACGTTCCTCGCATGGCTGGACCGGTTCCTGCCGCTCGCCCTGACGGGACTGCTGACCACCCTCGGCTTGTTCTCCCACTTGGTGATCACCTGGTGTGGTCCGCTCGGCGTGCATGTGAAAGGCCTGTTCTACGGTGCCCCCTACTACGACGTGCCCGCATTGCTGGCGTTCCTGACCATCCTGATCACCACCATCAATTTCGTGGTGTCGGTGGAAGTCAATTTCTACCCGAAATACCGTGCCTACTATGCGTTGCTCAACGACGGCGGCACCGTGAAGGACATCGTGGTGGCCGAACGCGAGATGCTCGCCGTGCTCAACCGTGAGCTGTACTACACCGCGTTGAAGCAGCTGTTCGTCACCGCTGCGGTCATCTCGTTGGAAAAGATGCTGTTGAGCGCGTTGCCGCTCGGCTTCAACGATGAGATGCACGGCTACTTCCGTGTGCTGTGCGTGGGATACGCGCTGTATGCGGTCGGCAATACCGTGATGATGATTCTGCTGTATTTCGCCGATTATTTCGGCGCGGTGCTGTGCGCCGCGATTTTTGCGGGCGCGGCCACGGTGCTGACCGTCATCGCGCAGTTCCTTCCGGTCACGTTGATGGGTTTCGGTTTTCTGCTGGGCTCGTCGGCGTTCCTGTTGGCTGCCGTCGTGCGATTGGCGGTGTTCACCGACAATCTGCCGTACCGTGTGCTCGGCGCAGCCGATCGTGGCGACCGAAAAGCGCGGATGGTTCACGAAACTGGGCGAATCGCTGGACGAATTCGACGAACGGCTGCATGGGGCTTCCGAACGGAAGGAAGCGTAAGGGAAACGTGAGAAGCATGGAAAGGAACGGACGAATGACGATGGGAAATCAGCGGCGCAATCGCAATGCCGTATCCAGATACGTGGCGATCGTCGCCGCGATTGTGACGACGCTTTCCTGCGTCGCCTGCGGAAACGCTGCGGACAGTGGTTCCACGGCAGACAAATCGGCGGCGCAATCGCAAGGAAAGCATGAGAAAGTCAAGAAAAGCGCCACGCAGGGGCTTGACGGCGCGCATCTGCGTGACAACGACTCGCTGTACAAGGTGTATGACGACAGCGGTGTGGAAACCATGTATCTGACGGTCTCGCGCGGCAACAAGTCGGAAGGCACCGACCACAGTTGGAGCGAAATCAACCAGTATTCCGTGGATGATTACGCGGCCATGCGCACCAACCGGTACCAAGTCAACGGTCTGCTGCAGGTCGGCGACGAACAGGGGCCTGTATCCGGCGAACTCGGCTACGGTGAAAAAGCGCCGAACGCCACCGTGCAGGTGCGCGGCCAGTCGTCCAGTCTCAATAAGCAGAAGAACTACAAAATCGAGCTGAAAAGCGGCAAAGGCAAATGGCGCGGGCAGCGCACCATCGCATTGAACAAGCATATGGGCGAAGGGCTGCGATTCCGCAACAAGATGGCATACGACCTGATCCGCGGCATCGACCAGATGATGGGACTGCGCACGCAATTCGTGCACCTGTACGTCAAGGACGAAACCTCCGGTTCCAGCTCCTTCGACGACTATGGCCTGTACACGCAGGTGGAGCAGCTCAACAAAAGCGCGCTCCAAGCGCACGGCCTCGACAAGAACGGCCAGCTGTACAAGGTCAACTACTTCGAATTCCAACGCGACGCGGACGTGATCAGACTCGCCGACGATCCCAAATACAATCTGTCGAAATTCGAGGAGAAGCTGGAGGTCAAAGGCAACAGCGACCATACCAAACTCATCGCCATGCTCAACCAGCTCAACGATTATTCGGTGCCGATGAGCAGCATCCTCGGCAAATATTTCGATACGGAAAATCTCGCATACTGGATGGCGTTCCAGCTGCTGACCGGCAACACCGACACGCAGAGCCGCAACATGTACCTGTACAGCCCTACGAATTCCGACACCTTCTATGTGCTGGACTGGGACAACGACGGCATGCTCATGCGCAAGGAGAACCAGATCCGCAATATCTCCACCGGTTCCAGCTGGGAGCAGGGAGTCAGCAACTATTGGGGCAACGTGCTGTTCAAACGCTGCCTGCAGACCAAATCGTTCCGCGACGAACTCGACAAGGCAGTGAAGCGGGAATACCGCTATATGAGCGCAAAACGCATCAATACGATGGTGGACCACTACGAGTCCATCACCAGGCAGTATTTGTGGAGGACGCCCGATTCCATGTACGAGCCGCTGACGCGCGCCCAGTATGACGAAGTGGCGGGGCAGCTGCACGACGAGGTCGCGCAGAACTACAGGATCTACAAAGAAAGCTTCGACAAGCCCATGCCGTTTTTCATCGACGCTCCACAGGCCGCAGACGGCAAACTCAAATTCAGCTGGGACGCCTCGTACGATTTCCGTGGCGAGGATCTGAGCTACGACGTCACCGTCGCCAAGGACTATCTGTGTGAGGACGTCATCTTCTCCAAAACCGATCTGGCATTGCCGGAGACGGTGACGGACCTGCCAGGCGACGGACAGTATTTCATACGAGTGCGGGCGCGCAACGCCTCCGGCAAGACGCAGGACGCCTTCGACTACTACATGACCGACACCGGCAAGACGTACGGCACGAGATGCTTCTACATCAAATCCGGGAAGATAGTGGAGGATGTCAATGCGCGGTGATGGCGGGGCGTCGAAACTGCTGGAACGGGTCCGCCGTCGTGTCGGCGAGGAGCTTTCCATGCCTCCGCGCCGCTGTGAGGAACATTACCGGCATGAGCTCAAGTATCTGATTTCGTACGGGCAGAAAGCCGATCTGAACTTGCGTTTGGCTCCGTTGCTTGAACAGGACAGCCATGCGCGTGGCGGCTGCTATATGATTCGCAGCCTGTATTTCGACGATTATTGGAAC
>OAUQ01000871.1_pt1 | contig 10306 bp, 5 predicted proteins | sample 1476151 | NCBI WGS metagenome assembly OAUQ01 (sample SAMEA2580008, study PRJEB22360) | human gut metagenome | biome: human gut; feature: human-associated habitat; material: faeces | place: Denmark | collected 2008/2010 | reverse complement strand
GGTCCAGGTGCTAACGTCACCGATATTACGGTCGATGACCTCAAGCCGGTCAGTGATGCCTCTGTAGACCTCAGCTACGTCTTCTCCACGCCTCGCATGACGGGTCGTCTGGGGCTCTTCTACACCAAGTTTTGGGACGATATGCGCAAGATCGCCTACTACAACGATGTGGAGCGCACCTTCGTCTACCACACCCTCTACGATATGGAGAAGGTGCATCGTGGCATCGAGGCTGGTATCAGTGTCAAGGCTACCGACGCACTCAGCCTCGACCTCGTCGGGACGGTCTCCCAGTACTTCTACGCCAATGACCCGATGGGGGTAATGAACTCGACCAACGGCAAGATCGAGAATCGCAAGGAGAGGGTCTATATGAAGAATCTGTACATCGGGGGTCGCCCGCAGATGGTTGGTACCTTTGGGATCAATTACTTCATCAATTACTGGTTCCTCAACCTTAATGTCAATGGCTTCGGCTACAACCATATCGACCCGGCACCCATCCGTCGTCTCGCCTCCAATTATACCGGAGTCCGTCCCGAGGGCGTCCCGGGACATAATCCAGAGGAGTTCGCTGCCTTCAAGAGCATTACTACTCAGGAGCGCTTCAAGGGTGGCTGCACCCTTGATCTAAGCATCGGAAAGATCATCTATCTCCCCGGTCGCCAGCGGATCAACCTCAATTTTTCCATCCAAAATCTCACCGATCAGAGGGATATCATTACCGGTGGGTACGAGCAGGGACGTATCAATCTGAAGTACCCCGAGCGCTTTGGCAATAAGCACTATTACATGCAGGGCATTAATCTCTTCTTCAATGCCGGCTACATCTTTTAATCACCAGACAATCCGAGATATACTACGATATGAAACAAGGACTAAAATTACTGGCACTCGCCGCAGCGGCAATCGTGACGATCTCGTCCTGTAGCGACCTGAAGTACGATGCACCGCTCCTCACTGAGCCTAAGGTGGAGGGTCTGACGCCCAATGTCACCATCGCTGAGCTCAAGAAGGAATACTCTAGCGTTGCAGATCGCACCTCTAAGGAGATAGAGTATGAGTATGTCCTCAAGGCGGTCGTATCTGCCAACGACATCTCCGGAAATATCTATAAGCAGATCTACATCCAGGATGAGACCGGAGGTATCGCTGTGAGCATCGACCAGAATGCGATCGCCGGGACCTACCCCGTCGGTCAGGAGGTCTTCATCGATCTCCACGGCCTTGCGATCAGCATGTATGGCGGACAGCCGTCCATCGCTCATCCCACAGCTGAGAAGAATCGGATCCCCTTTGAGATCGTGAAGAAGAAGATGCTGCCTAATGGCCGGCCCAATGCCGACCTTGTGCAGCCTAAGACTGTCAAGATCTCTGACCTCTCCGATGACCTCGTAGGTCGTCTGATCCGCATCGATAATGTCTACTTTGAGCAGAAGGGTCAGCCCTTTGCCCCAGCACAGGAGACTGTCAATCGTCTCGTTACCGATGGCAAGGGTGCATCAATCATTGTCCGTAATAGTGGTTATGCCGACTTTGCAGCTGACAAGCTACCTGAGGGTACCGGCTCGAGCGTAGCGGTCCTCCCCAAGTTCGGCAACGACTACCAGCTTTTCCTCCGCTCTCGTGAGGATGTCATCGGCTTTGCGCCCGGTACCACCCCCTCTGATCCATCAGATAAAGGCGGTAGCGATACGCCGACACCCGAGACGGGAGGTGTGATCTTAGATGCCCCCTTCAGTAAGGATCTCGCCCCCTTTGTGCCAGTGAACGTCAAGGGAGACCAAGTCTGGGTGATCAGACATCAGAGCAAGAAGAATACCGGTGAGGTGTACGACCACTTTGCTTTGATGAGTGGTCACGATGGTACCACTGGTCACGCCAATGAGGACTGGCTCATGTCTCCGCTTCTCGATCTGACCGGCGTCACTTCTGCCACCTTGACCTTCAAGCAGGCAATCAACTATGCTACTTCCGCTACGATCAAGGAGTGTCATCAGTTGCTCGTCTCCACCGACTATAAGTCCGATGCACCCTCCTCCGCCACTTGGACGCCGGTTGCCATCACACTGCCCGAGGGTAAGGGGTGGACATTTATTGACACCACGGTTGATCTACCCAAGTCTGTCCTCGGTCAGGGGTCCGTCCGCTTTGCCTTTAAGTACACCTCTCCAGATGGTCAGACCTCCTCGTGGGAGATCAAGGCGCTCAAGCTGAAGACTGTCGGTGGTGGTAAGGTGATCACCGAGGGCTCAGGCTCCACAATAGACTCCATGAAGACAAAGAACTATGATATCGCCAACTAAGTCAAAGCTCTCGCTCCTTGCGGGGACTCTCCTTCTCCTCACCCTTACCACCTCTTGTGGTTCTTCGCGTCACTCAAGTGACCGAACCGCTACGTCAGAGACCAAGTATGAGGCTTATGCGGTAGCCTTCTATAATGTGGAGAATCTCTTCGATGCTGAGGACGATCCGGACAACAAGGGGGATGACGAGTTTCTCCCCTCCGGTCCCTACAATTGGACCCAAGCGAAGTATGAGAAAAAGCTCCACAACATTGCCTCGGTGATCGCCAAGCTGGGGCGTGAGGTGACCCCTGCCGGACCGGCTATCATCGGTCTTGCGGAGGTGGAGAATAAGCGGGTCTGCGATGACCTCGTGGCTCGTCCGGAGATTGCCGATATGGGACTGCAGGTGATCGATGTCCCCTCGCCCGACTGGCGAGGCATCGAGACGGCTCTGCTCTACAACCCCAAGCTCTTCAAGGTGACCGACTACAAGGCCTACCGCTATCCTGAGATCGACTTCCGCCCCGGCTATCGCACACGCGACCAGCTGCTTGTGAGCGGAATACTCGCCGGGGAGCCCTTCCACGTTCTGGTCTGCCACTGGCCCTCACGCTACGGAGGAAAGTCCTCCAGCATCTATCGTGAGACAGCCGCCAAGCTCTCCAAGCACATTGCGGACTCTCTCTATAACGACAACCCCAAGGCAAAGCTCATCATCATGGGGGACCTCAATGACGATCCGGTGGACAATAGTACCGCCAAGGTCCTGGGTGCCAAGCGTACTCCTGAGGAAGTCGGGGAGAGAGGACTCTTCAATGCCACCTGGGAGCCCTACGCCCAAGGCATAGGGACACTGACCTATCAAGGTAAGTGGAACCTCTTTGACCAGATGATCCTTACGGAACCGCTCTTAGACAGCTCTCGGAAATCTCTGAGCTTCTGGAGGGTGGAGATCTTCAATCGCTCCTTCCTCATTCGGCAGGAGGGCAGCCGTAAGGGGACTCCACACCGTACCTTTGAGGGAAATACCTTCATCAATGGCTACAGCGACCACCTCCCTGTGATCACCTACCTCGTCAAGGAGCGGCAATAGAGCAGATCACCTCTGTGACCATCATAAGAGTGTATGCAGACGCAATGTCTGTGTACACTCTTTTTTTCTTGAATCAAGTGTCACCCCCTTCATCTCTCAGAGGTAGTTCTATTACCGGTATCAGTCAATACCAATATTGGTATTGGAACGAGGGCTGAGTCTAATACGATTGCCCTGCATGGATCACCGACATTTTTGTCTCAGTGATCTGCCAGGGGTGACGCATTTGAGCATTAGGGTAATCATATACCAAGGGGGCTTATCCGTGAGGCACCCGTAAGGTGCTTTCGTCTTCCACACTCTTCACAATGAGTTGAATGCCTTCTGTGAAGCTCAAATGCGTCACCACCCGGAGTTTCATCCCCTCGGAACTGGAGTTTCATCCCTACGGGACTGGAGTTCCATCCCCACGGGACTGCAGTTCCAACCCTACGGGACTGGAGTCTCTCGCACAAGAGATTAGGATCGCCCGGCTGCGTGGCACCCCGGCAGGGGTACTTTCTTCTTAGTTGTAAAGCTCAAGTGCGTCACCCCTGGGTGGGGCATCGTCTTTGTGACTATCCGTAGCTAAAATAGTATATTTGTCTTACTAACCAGATACAGATATTACAGTATGAGAAGAAATATAGAATGCCATGTGGAGGGAATGATGTGCGAGGGATGCGCAAAGCATGTTCGTGAGGCTCTCGAGGGACTCTCAGGTGTAGAGTCTGCAGAGGTCTCTCTTGAGGATGGTCGCATCTCAATCACCTACGATGATGAAGTGACCGATACTAAGGAGCTTGAGGCTACTGTGCGTGATGCGGGCTACACTTTGGTGCTGCCCGGTGAGGATCCTGAGACTCCCAAGGGTGCCACTGCTCACCCCACCGATGGGAGCGAGGTGTCACAGAAGCGACTCTTCACGGTGACGGGTATGCACTGTGCCGCCTGTGTCAGTGCCGTGCAGGAGCGGCTCCTCAAGACAAAGGGTGTGCGCGATGCGGAGGTCAATCTGATGGAGGGCCGGACACTCATCTCCTATGATGATCGAGAGACCTCTCCAGTCAAGCTACGGGAGGCTGTTCGGTCCATCGGCTACGATATGCTGATCGATGAGGACACAGAAGTACAGGACAGAGAGCTGATGAGCTCGCAAGAGAGTGCTCTTCGCCTTTTGCTCCGTAAACTGGTCCTTACTGCCGTGCTTTCAGTCGTTGCCATGGGGCTGATGATGACCCACGAGAGCATCGGTCTCTCTCCTAAGCTCACCTATATTCTCTCCTTTGCTTTCGGAGCAATCATCTACATCTATGCTGCAGGGGATTACGTGCGTAGGGCGACGAAGCAGCTCACCAAGGGATCCTTTACCATGGACACCCTCATCGCTATGAGTACTACTGTCGCCTTTCTCTACAGCACCATCCGCTTCGTTTTTGTAGAGGAGCCGGCACAGGTCGGGCTGATGCATACCTACTTCGATGTCATAGGGATGATCATGACCTTTATCCTCCTTGGTCGATACATTGAGGAGCGGGCCAAGAGACGGACCACTGACTCACTCCGCAAGCTGATGTCTCTCGCTCCACAAGAGGCTATGGTGAAGGTGGGAGAGAGCTTTGTTCGTCGCGATATAAAGGAACTGAGGGTAGGGGATGAGGTTATGCTCCGTAAGGGAGATCGGGTACCCGTGGACGGCATCCTCCTCTCAGAGGGCGCCTTTGACGAGAGCAGTATCACAGGCGAACCTATCCCTGTGGAGAAGGTGGCCGGAGATGAGGTTTTCTCTGGCTCTCTCTCTGTCGGCAGGGCTGCTATCCTCCGTGCCTCTAAGGTGGGGCGTAAAACACTCCTCGGAAGGATCATTGCCACCGTCCGTCAGGCGCAGGCAAGTAAGGCACCCATTCAGCGTATTGCAGATAGGATTGCTTCGGTCTTTGTCCCCGCTGTGCTGGTCATTGCACTCCTTACCCTCTGCCTCTGGGGTCTCTGCTCTGATGCCCCGGAGCCTTGGCTTAGAGGACTGGATCACGCCATCAGTGTCCTGGTGATCGCCTGCCCTTGTGCCCTTGGGCTTGCTACCCCCACTGCCATCACCGTAGCTATGGGAAAGGCCTCTCGCAATGGTCTCCTGATCAAGGATGCTGTCGCTCTGGAGCAGCTGGGTAAGGTCACTGATGTCGTCCTCGATAAGACAGGTACTATCACCATCGGACAGCCCAAGGTGGTTGACGCCAAGTGGGCTACGGAGGACAACCACCTTCTGAAGTCGCTCTTGGTGCAGGCTGAGGAGAAGTCATCACATCCACTTGCGAGTGCGATCGTCTCACGGTATGGGCACCGAGTGGAGGAGGACTTACCTGTGGAGGTAAGGGAGACTGCCGGGGGTGGGATCGCCTTCGATTATAAGGGTAAGACCTATCGGGCAGGTCAGAGACGATTTGTCGGTGATCCTGATCTGTCAGAGGAGATGCAGCAGCTGGAGAGCCTCCATCCGGACAGCACCCTTATCTACTACACCTGTAATGGAGAGCTGCTCGCACTTCTTGTCCTCGAGGATAAGTTGCATCCTGAGTCAGAGATTGCACTTAGTCGTCTGAGAGAGCGGACCGGCGTGGAGCTACACCTACTCTCGGGCGATACTCAGGCTCGGGTTGATGCCATAGCTGCTCCACTCGGCATTAAGAAGGCTCAGGGCGGTATGCTGCCCCTTGACAAGAAGAGCTATGTCGATGACCTGCGCAAGGATGGTAGGGTAGTTGCTATGGTGGGCGACGGGATCAATGACTCACCGGCACTCGCCTCCGCCGACCTGAGCATTGCTATGGGTAACGGCAGCGATATAGCGACGGACGTGGCTCAGGTGACAGCCCTTGGCAACTCTCCCTTTGCCATCGAGCGCGCCATCCATCTCTCCAAGTCGACCATTCGTATCATCTATGAAAACTTCCTCTGGGCATCAATCTATAATATCGTTGCGATCCCGCTAGCTGCCGGACTATTCACCTCTGTGGTGATCGATCCGGCAGTGTCAGCCGCTGCGATGGCCTTCAGCTCCGTCCTAGTGGTGCTCAATTCGCTTCGTCTCCGCTCTGTGCGTCTGTGATCCCCCTTGTAGCCAAGGAGTTTCCCTAATAGTGGGATCTAATAAGGCTCTGTGTATCGCAGTTGCCTCAGTTCTTCACGAAAAGAAGAAGCAAAATCAGGGACGCAACACATTAGACTATTATTGCTACTTTTGCACGAAAGTAAGCAACAGTAATCTCAGAGCAAGTAATAATGGCGAATCACCTCCTTATCGTTGAGTCTCCTGCTAAGTCGAAGACGATCGGCAAGTTTTTGGGCAAGGACTTTACCGTCCTGCCCAGCTATGGACACATCCGTGATCTTAAGAAAAAGGGTATGGGTGTGGATGTGGAGCAGAATTATGATCCACAGTACGAGATCTCCGATGATAAGAAAAGCGTGGTCTCAACCCTCCGCTCCGCTGCGAAGAAGGCAGATCACATCTGGCTCGCATCCGATGAGGACCGCGAGGGAGAGGCCATAGCTTGGCAGAGGTGCTGGGACTGAGTGAGAAGGAGAAAAATAGGATTGTCTTCCACGAGATTACCGAGTCTGCCATCCAGAAAGCTCTAAAAAACCCTCGAGCCATCGACCTCAAGATGGTTGATGCTCAGCAGGCGCGTCGCGTCCTTGATCGCCTGGTCGGCTTTGAGCTCTCACCGATCCTCTGGAGAAAGGTCCGCCCCAGCCTCTCAGCCGGTCGAGTTCAGTCTGTGGCTGTGCGCATCATCGTGGAGCGCGAAAAGGAGATCCAGGACTTCGAGCCGGTGAGCTCTTTCCGCGTACGAGGTCTCTTCGTCACTCCAGAGGGAGAGACCTTCAGCGCCGACCTCACCGATCGCCCCGGATCTGCCGCCGACGCTCGAAAGGTCTTGGAGGATCTCATTGGGTCCACCTACACCATCAGCCAGGTGAGCGTCACTCCGGCAAAGCGGCAGCCGGCACCGCCTTTCACCACCTCCACACTCCAGCAAGAGGCGTCAAGGCGCTTAGGCTATCCTGTCGGGCTTACGATGAGTCTGGCGCAGAAGCTCTACGAGGCAGGGCACATCACCTACATGCGTACCGACTCCGTGCATCTCTCCACTTTTGCCATCGGGGCATCTGCCTCCGTCATTGAGAAGGAGTATGGCAAGGAGTATGTCCGGACACGTAACTACGCAACTCACACCAAGGGCGCTCAGGAGGCGCACGAGGCCATTCGACCGGTTCATCCGGAGGCTCCCTCAGCCGGAGCTACAGCCCAGGAGCGACGGCTCTACGATATGATCCGTAAGCGTACCCTTGCCACCCAGATGGCTGATGCCGAGCTGGAGCGCACCACCATGACTATTGATGCCTCAGGAGGACCCACCTTTCAGGCCAAGGGCGAGGTGATCACCTTCGACGGATTTCTCAAGGTCTACCTCGAGGGACGCGATGACGAAGATGACCCCGAGGAGTCTCAGGACACTACTGCCTTGTTGCCACGGATGAAGGTCGGTGATAAGGTTTCGGCAGAGGATGTCGAGGCACGAGAGCGCTTCACCATGCAGCCTGCTCGCTACACCGAGGCCTCACTTGTCAAGAAGCTTGAGGAGCTCGGCATTGGTCGACCCTCCACCTACGCCCCCACCATCCAGACGATCCAGAAGAGAGGCTATGTCGATAAGCGCACCCTCGAGGGTGTCGATAGGAGCTACCAAGTGCTTAAGCTAAGAGATGGGAAGATCACCCAGTCCACTGGTAAGGAGCGTATAGGGGCCTCTAAGGGTAAGCTCTGCCCCACCGACACAGGGTTAGTGGTTACCGAATACCTTGTGGAGCACTTCCCCAAGGTTATGGACTACCACTTTACCGCAGAGGTCGAGGAGGAGTTTGACGCCATTGCCGAGGGGGAGAAGGAGTGGACCGAGGTGATTGACCACTTCTACCGTTTCTTCCACAGCAATGTGGAGGAGGTAATGAGTGAGAAGGAGGACCACAAGGTGGGTGAGCGTTATCTCGGTGACGACACCGAGACAGGTCTGCCCATTTACTCCAAGATTGGTCGCTATGGACCAATGGTACAGCTGGGTAGGGCAGATAAGGATGGGGAGAAACCACGCTTTGCCTCCCTCCCTAAGGATCTCTCGATAGCTACCATCACGCTTGAGCAAGCGATGAAGCTCCTTAGGCTGCCCCGCGAGATAGGGGAGTATAAGGGCGAGGTGGTGACCGTGGATGTCGGTCGCTTTGGACCTTACGTACGTGTCGGCAAGTCTTTCTTCGTCAGTATTCCTCGCGATATAAGCCCCTACGAGATAGAGATGGATCAGGCCACTCCCCTAATACTTGAGAAGGAGGAGCGTGAGCGCAATAAGTACATCGCTGAGTATGGTGAAGGGACAGATAAGCTTGAGATCCTCAATGGTCGCTACGGTCCCTATATCAAGTATAAGAGGAAGAACTACAAGATCCCTAAGACTACTGACGCGAAGACGCTCACAGAGGAGCAGGCACGAGCAATCGTTGCCGAGATAGACAAGAATGGCGGACCATCCAAGCGTCGCACCTCCTCGGCTACCAAGTCACGCAAGACCTCGACTACCAAGAAGAAGTCGGCCACCTCTAAGACGAAGAAATAAATATGAACGAAGAATACTATCTGCTCCTTGATACCTCCACTGAGGTCTGCTCTGTAGCTCTCGGAAGTCGGGAGGAGATCGTGGACTACGAGGAGTCCAGCGGATCTAATAAGCACGCTGAGCAACTTGCTGCGATGGCAAATCGTATGCTCAGCCATATCGACTACCGCAGGGACCTCCGCGGTGTCGGGGTCGCAGGTGGACCCGGCAGCTACACCGGACTTCGCATAGGCGCCTCTTACGCCAAGGGTCTCTGCTGGTCTCTCGGCATACCACTCGTCTCCGTGATGACGACAGAGCTCCTTGCTATGACGCTCTTTGATATGGAGGATGAGCTTGACTACCCTAATGCACTCTTGATGCCAATGATTGACGCTCGTAGGATGGAGGTCTACACCGCCATCTACACCGGCAGCTATGGAGCTGACTACTCCGGTGTCGTTGTCCCTCAGACCGACATCGCTGCCGTCGTCCTTACTGATGAGGATAGTCAGCTCAGGATTAGAGAGATCGTCGGCGACAAGCTACTCTATTACTTTGGTAATGGGGCAGAGAAGGCAAAGGGTCTCTTTGATGAGCTACTACCCGGCTCCCATCTCATCTATGACCTGCACCCTCGTGCCGATGCTATGCTCAGTCGTGTCATTGAGAGCATAGAGCGTGGAGAGACGGAGGATGTCGCCTACTGGGAGCCCTACTATCTCAAGGAGTATGAGGCAAAGAAAAGTGTCAATAAGGTACTCTCCCGTCTAATGCACCGCGATTGATCTGCGAGGACATTCGCCGGCGAAGATATAATGCTAAAAGCTTCGGGCTTGGTCACATCACTGAATGCGTGACTGAGCCCGAAGTTTTTTGACTTATAGGTCAAAATGGTGGGTGGGAATTGCACTTTAGTCAGACGTAGAGCGACATTCAAGAGGTTGAAAAGCTTTGAAGAGTTAAAATGGAACCAAAACAAGAGTATAGGTCAAAATGGTGGGTACGAGGTGTGCCTTTCCTTCTGTGTACCGCTTCTTTACGCATTTCAAAAGACAAAACAGAACGACCTACAAGTGGGTTTTTTAGGCATAGGGATATCGTCCAGTTTACACGTATATGAAATATCAGATTGATTTTCATATTCACTAACAAGATATTAGTTACACTGATTATCAGTACCTTGTACTTGATCCGTCATGAATAGTTGTAGTGTATCAGACATCCTCTGAGTAGTTAAAAAACAACTCTAATTCCTTGTCTTGATCTACCCACCATTTTGACCTATACTCGAG
>OAUQ01000858.1_pt1 | contig 10464 bp, 8 predicted proteins | sample 1476151 | NCBI WGS metagenome assembly OAUQ01 (sample SAMEA2580008, study PRJEB22360) | human gut metagenome | biome: human gut; feature: human-associated habitat; material: faeces | place: Denmark | collected 2008/2010 | reverse complement strand
GACTTCGGGAGATCATGCTACCGTGTTTGATACTGAATTTGGGAAAATGGGTGTTATGATCTGCTACGCCATCCGCTTTCCGGAGTTTGCCCGCACAATGGTACTGGACGGTGCAAGGATGATTTTCGTCCCGGCAGCATTTAATATGACCACAGGTCCGGCACACTGGGAACTGACTTTTCGTGCAAGAGCCCTTGACAATCAGATCTACATGCTTGGATGTGCTCCTGCCAGAGATACACAGGCAGGATATATTTCCTGGGGACATTCTATTGTAACAGATTCATGGGGAAAGGTTATGAAACAGTTGGATGAGAAAGAGGGTATTTTAATAGAAGAAATAGATCTGGACCGGGAAGACCAGATCAGAGAACAGCTCCCATTATTAAAACACCGCAAATCTGAAATGTATCATTTATAGGAGAACACATTTTTTTCGCAGACAGACCATAGATCAAACACATTTGTCAGATATAGTAATACCATCAACAAAAACAAAAGAAACAGAGAAAATTCAAAATATAAAGAACAGAGAGGTATTATTATGAAATATAAACATTTGGCAATGCTCATGGGAGTTATGATAACAGCAACGTCTGTGGGCTCTACGGCAACTGCGTTTGCGGCGGACAGCAAAACAGAAAGTACTCAGGATGCAGATGACACCACAGAAGATACAGCAGAAGCATCTGACGAGAAAGCAGACGACAGCAAAGAAGAAACAAACGAAAATGAAATTCTCGGAGAAGTAAAATCTGTAGAAGATGGAAAAATCACCATTGCAGTAGGAACCAGAAAAGAAATGAGCCAGCCTGGTGAACAGCCCCAGGGTGGCGAAAATAGCGAAGCGCCGGAGAAACCGGATGGAGATGATGCAAAGGCAGATGGCGATGCCAAAGGTTCTAAAGATGCAGACAGTGAAAAAACAGACGATGCCAGCACAGACGAGTCATCAGATACAGATGAAGAAACAGAAGATACTGAATCAACGGATGACGCATCCGCAGATAACACAGACAAAGGCGAAGCGCCAGATGGTAACGGTGATGGTCAGGGAGCTCCGGACGGAGAAGCACCATCCATGTTAAATCTGACAGGCGAAGAACAGGAAATCACAGTTACAGACAGCACAGTGATTACGAAACAGTCCATGGGCGGTGGTCAGGGAGCACCTGGTGGAGAGGCGCCGGAGAAACCAGACGGAGATAACGGAGAAACGCCAGAGAAACCGGATGGAGATAATGCTGATGACAATGCAGATGCAAAATCGGAAGATACTGAAAACACTGATGATTCAGAAAAGACAGATGCATCTGACGACTCAGAAAGCAGTGACGCAGAAAAGACGGAAAAAGCATCTGACAGCGACAATACAGACAGCGAAGCTACGAAAAAACCAGAGGGAGAAGCCCCGGATGGTAACGGTCAGGCACCAGATAGTCAGGGAGCATCAGATGTTGCAGGTCAGACCGAGGAGATTACATTAGATGACATCAAAGAGGGAGACGTAGTAGCTATCACATTAGATGACGACGGAAACGCAGCAACCATAACAGTCCAGTCCATGGATATGGGCGGCGGACAGGGTGGTCCTGGCGGCCAGGCTTCCGGTGTAGACAGCTACGATGCAGCAAATGAATACAGCTCAGATGAAACAGTCTCCGATACCACTCTGGAATCTACAGGAACAGACGAAAATGCAGCACTTGTTTCCAATGGTGCAGAGGTTACCTTAAGCAATGACGCAATCTCAAGAACATCCTCAGACAGCCAGGGCGGTGATAACTCCAGCTTCTATGGTGTAGGAGCAGCAGTTCTTGCCACAGACGGAACTGCATATGTTAAAGGCAGTACAGTAACCACAGACAGCAAAGGTGGTGCAGGACTCTTTGCATACGGTGACGGAACTGTATATGCAGCAGATACAGATATCACCACACAGCAGGATACTTCAGGCGGAATCCACGCAGCAGGTGGCGGAAAGCTCTATGCCTGGGATCTGAATGTAGAGACAAATGGCGAATCCTCCGCGGCAATCCGCAGTGACAGAGGCGGCGGAACAATGGTAGTGGACGGCGGTACTTATACATCTAACGGGGTAGGCTCTCCTGCGGTTTACTGTACAGCAGATATTGCAGTCAACAATGCAGAACTGACAGCAAATGGTTCAGAAGCAGTCTGCATCGAGGGATTAAACTCTCTGAGACTCTACAACAGCAACCTGACTGGAAATATGAGTGATGATGATCAGAATGATACCACATGGACAGTCATTCTATATCAGAGTATGTCAGGTGATTCTGAAGTAGGTAACAGCACATTCCAGATGGATGGTGGAACGATCACATCCAAGAATGGTGGCTTATTCTATACAACAAATACAGAATGTACTATCACATTAAAGGACGTAGACATCACATACAATGATGACAATGAATTCTTCCTGCAGTGCACAGGAAACAACAACCAGCGTGGATGGGGCCAGAGCGGTGCCAACGGATCTGACTGCAACTTCACAGCAGACAGCCAGGATATGAAAGGGAATGTAATCTGGGATTCCATCAGTGACCTTGATTTCTATATGACCAACGGCAGCACACTGGAAGGTGCGTTTGTCAATGACGAATCCAACGCAGGAAACGGTGGAGACGGATATTGTAACGTAGTAATTGACAAAGATTCTACATGGACAGTAACCGGCGACAGCATCATCACATCCCTGTCAAACGCAGGAACCATCACAGATGCAGACGGCAAAACAGTCTCCATCGTAGGTACAGACGGAACAACTTATGTAGAGGGTGACAGTGACTACACAATCACAGTAGGCTCCTATCAGGACAGCGCAGATACATCTGCATCTACTACAGTCGATGACTGGTCCAGCTATGAGGTGGAAAGACCGGAATCTCTGTAAAGTAAAATTCAAGTAAAATGAGAAAAAACTCATTTCCAATGCATGAATAAGGTAGAAACAGATAATTAAGACAACAGCAATAAAATCAAAATGTAAAAAAATCACGGCGAACAGTCGTGATTTTTTTATGCGCATTTAACATTTATTTGCCAAAAATAAGATTGTTGGTGATGTCAAAAAGTTTTTATAATAATGCCAGAGCGTATTTGAAAAATCATTCCCGCAATCTGCATTTTTCAAACACACTCCAGTGTCAAATGCAAAAAGTCGGTGGACAGTGCAATGACAATAAAAAGCAATATAGTTAAAAAAGAGGAGAGAAATATCAATAATATGCAGAACAATCTTGCATCAATGATAAAAGAAAAAAAACTGTTCCTTCTGGATATTGACGGAACTGTTGCTCTGGGAAGTGAACTTCTTCCGGGTGCAGCAGACTTTCTTCAGACAGTAAAAGAAAACGGTGGAATTTTCCGTTTTCTGACAAACAACTCGTCTAAAGCAGCCAGTGATTATGTAGAGCAGTTTCATGACTGGGGAATTGAAACTACGGAAGAGGAATTTATCACTGCAGGAACCTACGCCAGAGATTTCATGAAGAAATATTACGGAAACGAAAAAATCCTGGTAGCAGCTACCGAAACCTACTGCAGCGAACTGCGAAAAGCAGGTCTGAACATCACAGATCAGGCAGGAGATGATGTAGACTGCGTACTTTGCGCTTATGATACAGAGCTTACCTATGAGAAACTGGTTCAGGTCTGTAAACAGCTCACAGAGACAAAAGTTCCCTGGTTTGCAACAAATCCGGATCTGCGTTGCCCTATTGATTTCGGAATGATACCGGACTGCGGTTCCATCTGCCGGATGATTACGGCATCTGTTGGCAGAGAACCGGAATATATCGGCAAACCTGCACCCGGAATGGTATATGCCTGTCTGGAAGAAACAGGATGCACTCCGAAACAGACCCTGCTTATCGGTGACAGAATCTATACAGATATGGAATGCGGGAAACGGGCAGGCATTGACAGTTGTCTGGTGCTTACAGGCGAAGCCAGTGTAGAAGAATGGAAAAATGGTTTCCGGTGCCAGTCACTGGGGAAGCTTGCCGGATATTTTTCATAAAGATAACTGAAAAGGTATTGCCAAAGCAGCCCGACAAAAAAATATCAGTGAAAAATATTAATCGTAAAAGCAGGAGAGGAAAGGAAATCAAATGTCGGAAATCATATTAAGAGACATCTGCAAAAGCTATGAAAGCGGCTTTCAGGCAGTAAAGAATTTTAATCTTGAAATAGAAAAAGGAGAACTGGTAGTTTTCGTTGGTCCGTCCGGATGCGGAAAGTCAACCACACTTCGAATGATCGCAGGACTGGAAGATATCAGCGACGGTGAATTATGGATCGGAGACAAACTGGTCAACTATCTGGAACCAAAAGAGCGCGACCTTGCAATGGTTTTCCAGAGCTATGCTCTCTATCCACAGATGAATATTTACGATAACATTGCTTTCTCTTTGCAGGTAAGAAAAGTACCGAAAAAAGAGATTGATAAAAAGGTTCATCATGTAGCAGAACTTCTGGGACTGGAAAATCTGCTGAAACAAAGACCAAAGAATCTTTCAGGTGGTCAGCGTCAGCGAGTAGCCATCGGAAATGCTATCATCCGTGAGCCGAAAGTACTTCTTATGGATGAGCCATTATCCAATCTGGATGCCAAACTTCGTAACCAGATGAGAGTAGAACTTGCAGGTATTCACAAAGCACTTGGGAACACCATTATTTACGTCACTCATGATCAGACAGAAGCAATGACTCTGGGAGACAGGATCGTAGTGATGAATCAGGGAGCAGTACAGCAGGCAGATACTCCGCAGAACCTGTATGCTTACCCAGTAAATCGCTTTGTTGCAGGATTCATCGGTTCTCCATCTATGAACTTTATCAAAGGTCTGGCAATGGAAAAGGTAGGAATCCCTACATTCCGTACAGAGAACGACGGAGACATCCCAATCCCGGATTTCTTATGGAAAATCCTGAAACGTCAGGGCTATGTTGGAAGAAACATTGAACTCGGAATCCGTCCGGAACATTTTCTGGAAAAACCCGCAGAAGCAGATACCAGAGGAGAGTGGAAAATGGAAGTCACAGTCACAGCCAGAGAACTGCTTGGGGCAGAAGTAATTCTTCATTTCAATCACGATGGTCAGGACTGCTGTGCAAAAGTTTCCGGTGACAGTCTGCTTGATAAAGGCGATAAAGTAACACTCTGGATCGACATGGCATACATTTCAGCATTTGATCTGGAAACTCAGGAGAATATCACTCTGAGAAAAGGGATGTTTTCATAAGCAATGATATTGTTCAAAAGTTCAATATAAAACTCATAAAAACAGGAAAGGTGTTCAATACATGAAGAAGTTAAAAAACACAGGTGCCTACGCATACCTGTTTCCAAGCTTTTTGATCTTTGGAATCTTCTTATTCTACCCGTTTTTTAAGACTTTATACTTAAGTCTTTTTAAAACGAATAAGATGGGACAGGCAAAACTATTCGTAGGGCTTGGCAACTACAAAGAATTATTACAGTCATCCTCATTCTGGAACAGTCTGGCAGTTACCCTGATCTTTGTTGTGATCGTAGTTGCAGTCAGTATGATCCTGGGACTTACAACAGCAGTCCTCTGCAACAAAACATTTCCGGGAATCCGTTTTTTCAGTACTGCATATGCACTGCCAATGGCAATCGCATCCAGTTCAGCAGCAATGATCTTCAAGATCATGCTTCATCCATCCGTAGGAATCATCAATAAGATTTTTCATCTGGATATCAACTGGGTCAGTGATCCGAAATACGCACTGATCTGCGTAGCAGTTCTTACTGCATGGCTTAACAGTGGAATCAACTTCCTGTATTTTTCAGCAGGATTAAGTAACATTGATGAAACTATTTATGAACGAGCTTCCGTAGACGGCGCAAGTTCATTCCAGAAATTCTACCGCCTGACACTTCCGGGACTGGCACCAATGATGTTCTACACATTAGTGGTAAACATCATTCAGGCATTCCAGTCATTCGGACAGGTCAAGATTCTGACACAGGGTGGTCCCGGAGAATCCACAAACCTGATCGTGTATTCCATTTACAGAGATGCCTTCTTTAACTATCGTTTCGGAAGTGCAGCAGCCCAGTCAGTGGTACTTTTCCTGATCGTGCTGGTACTTACTCTGGTAATGTTTAAAATTGAGAAAAAAGGAGTGAAATATTAATGTCACAGATAGGCAGCATCACTGCTGAAAAAGAAAAACAGATGGATCTGGAACGCCAGAGGTTTCAGGAAGTAAAAGCAAAAATGCTGGCGCAGCAGAAATATAAAAGAGCGGCCAGAACTGCCGGACACATTGTCTTAAATATTGTCGTGGCATTAATTGTTCTTCTGCCTCTTTTATATGCAGTAAGTATTGCATTTATGCCATCCGGTGAACTTTTTACTCTGGATATGAATATCCTGCCCAAACATCCGACATTGGAGAATTTCCGACAGGCACTGCAGAAGGTTCCACTGGTTCGTTTTGTAGTAAACTCTTTCCTGGTAGCAGGTCTCATCACTTTCGGACAGATCATTTCCTGTTCACTGGCAGCATTTTCCTTTTCCTTCCTGGACTTCAAAGGAAAAAATGTGCTGTTTATGCTGGTGATGGCAACTATGATGATTCCGGGAGAGGCAACGATTATTTCCAATTACCTGACAGTCAGCGGATGGAACTGGCTGGATTCCTATCAGGTACTGATCGTGCCCTATCTCACATCTGCAATGGGAATCTTTCTGTTCAGACAGTTTTATCTTACATTTCCGATTTCGCTGTATGAATCAGCGAAGATTGACGGCTGCTCCAATCTGCGATTTATCTGGCAGATTCTGATGCCGCTGACAAAATCAGCAATGGGAGCTATGGCAGTGTACACATTTATTAATGCATGGAATATGTACATGTGGCCATTACTTGTGACAGGATCAGACAAGATGCGTACTGTACAGATCGGTATCGGTATGCTGGACAGCGTAGACTCCCAGTCTATTACATTGATGATCTCAGGCGTAGTACTGATTATCCTTCCGTCCATTTCCATATTCATTGCAGGACAGAAGCAGCTGATCAGAGGTATGTTCTCAGGTGCCGTAAAAGGCTGAGAAATAGAGAAAACAAAAACAAACAACATGAAAAGAAAGAGGTAAGTTATGAAGCGTAAACTCGCAGTATTATTAACAGCAGCAACAGTATTCAGCGCAATTCTTCCAACTACCTGCATGGCAGCAGAGAAAAAGGCAGACATTCCGGAGGGAACAACGATTTCATTCTGGCACGCAATGGGCGGTGTCAACGGGGAAGCACTGGACTATCTGGTAAATAAATTTAATGAAGAAAATGAATATGGAATTAAAGTGGATTCTCAGTATCAGGGAGAATATGACGATGAGATCAATAAGTTAAAAAGTGCCCAGCTTGGAAATATGGGAGCTGATCTGGTGCAGATTTATGATATCGGAACCCGTTTCATGATCGATTCCGGATGGGTGATCCCAATGCAGGACATGATTGACAGCGAAGGATATGATGTATCTGATCTGGAACCAAATATCACAGCTTATTATACAGTAGATGATAAATTATATTCCATGCCATTTAACTCCTCTACACCGATTCTTTATTACAACAAGGATATGTTTGACAAAGCAGGTGTGACAGAGGTACCTACAAGCCTTGAGGGAATCGCAGAGGTTGCAGATGACCTCGTAAACAAAGGCGGTGCGGGAGAAGCATTATCCATGGGAATCTATGGATGGTTTTTCGAAGAGTTTATGTGCAAACAGGGTCTGCCATATGTAGATAACGGAAACGGACGTGAGGCAGCAGCTACAAAGGTTGCATTCGATGAAAACGGAGGTGCACTGAATATTCTTAATGAGTGGAAGAAACTTTATGACGCAGGCTATGCACCAAACGTAGGAAGAGGCGGAGATTCTGGACTTGCAGATTTCTCTTCCGGAAAAGCAGCTATGACATTAGGTTCCACAGCGTCCCTGAAACAGATTCTGCAGGATGTAAACGGTTCCTTTGAAGTAGGTACCGCATACTTCCCATCCATTACAGATGATGATAAAGGTGGTGTATCCATCGGTGGTGCTTCTCTCTGGATGCTTGACAACCAGGATGATGCAAAGAAAGCAGCTACATGGGAATTTGTAAAATATCTGGTATCTGCGGAATCACAGGCATACTGGAATGCACAGACAGGATACTTCCCTGTAACAACAGCAGCACATGACGAGCAGGTATTCAAAGACAACATTGCAAAATACCCACAGTTCCAGACAGCCATTGACCAGCTTCATGATTCTGCACCGGAATATGCAGGTGCACTTCTCAGTGTATTCCCGGAAGCACGTGCGATTGTAGAAACAGAGATTGAGAATATGCTCAACGGAAAAGAATCTGCAGAGGATGCGGTGAGCAAAATGGCTTCTGATATGAACAAATCCATCGAAGATTATAACCTGCTGAATGAATAAAAATATTGATAACAGTACATTGAGAAGTGTTATAATCATTCACAGGAAAAATATTTATACTTAAATGAGGACAGGGGGCTGCGTATGCGGTTCCCTGTTTATGAAGATTTACGGTAATTTCCACAATATGACAGCCTGGCTGTCCGGGTATTTTGCAAAAAAGCGGAGATGGAAAAGGTGAAATATATTATTGGGGGAGTATTGTAAATGAATTTTATATAAGAGAGGCATATAGAAATGACAGAAACAACAAAGAGAACAACAAAAGTATGGGCACACAGGGGTGCCAGCGGATACAGACCGGAGAACACTCTGGAAGCATTTGAACTTGCCATCAGACAGGGCGCAGATGGAATCGAACTGGATGTACATACTTCCGCAGACGGCGAACTCATCGTTATGCACGACGAAAACGTAGACCGTGTCACAGACGGAACCGGACTGATCAAAGATATGACACTGGCTCAATTGAAAGAATTAAAAGTCAGTACACCCGCAGAACCATCGGGAATTTATCACATTCCAACTCTGGCAGAAGTACTGGAGCTCATGCGCACCACAGATATGATGGTAAACATCGAACTAAAGAACAGCATCTGCTTCTATCCGGGAATGGAAGGGAAAATCCTGAAACTGGTAAAAGAAATGAACATGGAAGACCAGCTGATCTATTCCTCCTTTAACCATTACAGCCTGTTACAGTTAAAACAGCTGAATGACCATGTACAGACCGGAATCCTTTTCAGTGACGGATGGGTAAATCCAGCCATGTACGCCAAAAATCTCGGAATCAACGCCGTACATCCTGCAGTTTATCACCTGAAATACCCACAGTTCATAGAAGAAGTCAAACGTGCCGGACTGAAAATGCACGTATGGACTGCCAACAAACCAGAACACATCCAGCTGGTAAAAGACGCAGGTGCAGAAGCAGTCATTACCAATTATCCGGACAGAGCGATTGAGATTATAGAGAAATAAAAAATTCCTGCCTGTTCATATGAAACTGTCATATGTTCAGGCAGGATTCTTTCTTGTATCATTATATAGATATTGTGGATTTTCAGAGTTTTCTGCTGCTATTTGAAAACCATTTCAGAAATTATTTCTGCAGTTTCTTAGAATGCTCAGATTTCGGCTCACAGGTAAGTTCAACACCCAGCTTACGGAACTCCAGGATATCCACCTGAGACAGAAGTACGGAAGTATGAACCTGGCAGCCTTTTAATTTCGGAATCTGCTGCAGGGCTAGCTTCGCATCTTCATTATCTGCGGCACTGATGGAAAGCGCGATCAGAGTTTCATCAGAGTGAAGTCTTGGATTTTTGCTTCCAAGGTATTCTGTCTTGAGCGCCTGGATCGGTTTTAATGCTTCCGGAGAGATAACATGTTTGTCATGATCGATTCCTGCCAGTTCTTTCAGTGCATTCAGAAGCAGTGCTGAAGATGCACCAAGAAGTTCAGAGGTCTTACCTGTAACAATACGTCCGTCAGGAAGTTCCATGGCAGCAGCAGGTGCACCTGTTTCTTCTTCACGTTTCAGTGCTGCAGGAACCACCTTGCGTTCTTCGATGGTCACATGAGCCTGTTTCAGCAGAAGCTCAATCTTATAAACTTCTTCTTCGCGGCCTGTTCCGCGAACCAGAGCTTCCATGCTCTTATAATATCTGCGGATGATCTCCTGACGTGCAGCTTCCTTGCAGACTTCATCATCAACGATGCAGTTACCGGCCATATTAACGCCCATATCTGTGGGAGATTTGTAAGGGCACTCGCCCATGATTTTTTCAAACATAGCCTGAAGAACAGGGAAAACTTCAACGTCACGGTTGTAGTTAATAGTAGTCTCACCATATGCTTCCAGATGGAACGGGTCGATCATGTTCACATCATTTAAGTCAGCAGTAGCTGCTTCATATGCCAGATTTACCGGATGGTTCAGCGGGATATTCCAGATTTGGGCGTCTGGAGA
>OAUQ01000857.1_pt1 | contig 10469 bp, 9 predicted proteins | sample 1476151 | NCBI WGS metagenome assembly OAUQ01 (sample SAMEA2580008, study PRJEB22360) | human gut metagenome | biome: human gut; feature: human-associated habitat; material: faeces | place: Denmark | collected 2008/2010 | reverse complement strand
TCTCCTGCCATCAACGATAAGAAGTCAGATTCAGGTGTGAATGTTCCGGCAGGGGGGATCGAGCAGGAGCTGAAAATGAAACCGGAAGAAGAGATGGAACAGCAACTGCCACCCGGGATCAGTGAATCCGGTGAAGTGGTGGATATGGCCGCTTATGAGGCATGGCAACAGGAAAATCATCCGGACATCCAGCAGCAGATGCAGCGTCGTGAAGAGGTGAACATTAATGTGCACCGGGAGCGCGGGGAGGATGTTGAGCCGGGAGATGATTTCTGATGATGAGTATCGCGCAGGTCAGATCGGCCGGAAGTGCCGGTAACTATTATACCGACAAGGATAATTACTATGTGCTGGGCAGCATGGGAGAACGCTGGGCCGGCAGGGGGGCTGAACAGCTGGGACTGCAGGGCAGTGTCGATAAGGATGTTTTTACCCGTCTTCTGGAGGGAAGGCTGCCGGACGGAGCGGATCTAAGCCGCATGCAGGATGGCAGTAACAGGCATCGTCCCGGCTACGACCTGACCTTCTCCGCCCCCAAAAGTGTCTCCATGATGGCCATGTTAGGTGGCGATAAGCGCCTGATTGATGCACATAACCAGGCCGTGGACTTTGCTGTTCGTCAGGTGGAGGCGCTGGCCTCCACACGGGTGATGACGGACGGACAGTCAGAAACGGTGCTGACCGGTAATCTGGTGATGGCACTGTTTAACCACGACACCAGTCGCGATCAGGAACCACAGTTACACACGCATGCGGTGGTGGCTAATGTCACGCAGCATAACGGCGAATGGAAGACACTGAGCAGTGACAAAGTGGGGAAAACGGGGTTCATTGAGAATGTGTACGCTAATCAGATTGCCTTTGGCAGGCTCTACCGGGAAAAACTGAAAGAGCAGGTTGAGGCGCTGGGCTATGAAACCGAAGTGGTGGGTAAGCACGGTATGTGGGAGATGCCGGGCGTACCGGTGGAGGCCTTTTCCGGACGCTCACAGGCAATCCGGGAGGCCGTCGGGGAAGATGCCTCGCTGAAATCCCGGGATGTGGCGGCACTGGATACGCGAAAATCCAAACAGCACGTCGATCCTGAAGTCAGAATGGCTGAATGGATGCAGACGCTGAAGGAAACCGGGTTCGACATCCGGGCATATCGTGACGCGGCGGATCAGCGTGCGGAGATCCGCACGCAGGCGCCCGGGCCAGCTTCACAGGACGGGCCGGATGTGCAGCAGGCGGTGACACAGGCGATTGCCGGATTAAGTGAACGAAAAGTGCAGTTCACGTATACGGACGTGCTGGCCAGGACGGTCGGCATACTGCCGCCGGAAAATGGTGTGATTGAACGGGCACGCGTCGGTATCGATGAGGCCATCAGCCGTGAGCAGCTTATCCCCCTCGATCGTGAGAAGGGGCTGTTCACGTCCGGGATTCATGTGCTCGATGAGCTGTCAGTCCGGGCACTCAGTCGTGACATCATGAAACAGAACCGGGTGACCGTACATCCGGAGAAAAGTGTCCCCCGGACGGCCGGTTACAGCGATGCCGTCAGTGTTCTGGCACAGGATCGCCCGTCGCTGGCCATTGTGTCCGGGCAGGGCGGTGCAGCCGGGCAGCGTGAGCGGGTGGCTGAACTGGTCATGATGGCCCGGGAGCAGGGCAGATTATCGCTGCTGACCGTCGCTCGCAGATGAACCTGAAGCAGGATGAACGGCTGTCCGGTGAGCTGATAACCGGACGTCGTCAGCTGCAGGAGGGCATGGTCTTCACGCCGGGCAGTACCGTTATCGTTGACCAGGGCGAAAAACTCTCCCTGAAAGAGACGTTAACCCTGCTGGACGGTGCCGCACGTCATAACGTACAGGTCCTGATAACCGACAGCGGGCAGCGAACCGGTACAGGCAGTGCGCTTATGGCCATGAAGGATGCCGGGGTGAACACGTATCGCTGGCAGGGCGGAGAACAGCGACCGGCAACCATCATCAGTAAACCGGACCGGAATGTCCGCTATGACCGGCTGGCCGGAGATTTTGCGGCCAGCGTGAAAGCCGGAGAAGAGAGCGTGGCACAGGTCAGCGGGGTACGGGAACAGGCCATACTGACACAGGCCATTCGCAGTGAGCTGAAAACACAGGGCGTGCTCGGACACCCGGAGGTGACCATGACCGCCCTGTCACCGGTCTGGCTGGACAGCCTGAGACACTATCTGCGGGATATGTACCGACCGGGGATGGTGATGGAGCAGTGGAACCCGGAGACACGCAGTCATGACCGCTATGTTATCGACCGGGTGACAGCGCAGAGTCACAGCCTGACCCTGCGGGATGCGCAGGGCGAAACGCAGGTGGTGCGTATTTCCTCCCTGGACAGCAGCTGGTCGCTGTTCCGGCCGGAAAAAATGCCGGTGGCAGACGGCGAGCGACTGAGGGTGACAGGGAAAATTCCCGGACTCCGCGTCTCCGGCGGTGACCGCCTGCAGGTGGCATCCGTCAGTGAAGATGCGATGACGGTTGTTGTGCCGGGGCGGGCTGAACCGGCCACCCTGCCTGTGGCTGATTCACCGTTCACGGCACTGAAGCTGGAGAACGGCTGGGTGGAAACGCCCGGGCATTCCGTCAGCGACAGTGCGACGGTTTTTGCCTCCGTCACACAGATGGCAATGGACAACGCCACCCTGAACGGTCTGGCCCGCAGTGGTCGTGATGTCCGGCTGTATTCTTCACTGGATGAAACCCGTACTGCGGAAAAACTTGCCCGTCATCCCTCCTTTACGGTGGTTTCTGAGCAGATAAAGGCGCGTGCCGGTGAGACATTGCTGGAAACCGCTATCAGTCTGCAGAAAGCCGGGCTTCACACGCCGGCACAGCAGGCTATTCATCTGGCCCTTCCTGTGCTGGAAAGTAAAAACCTGGCCTTCAGCATGGTGGACCTGCTGACAGAGGCGAAGTCGTTTGCTGCAGAAGGAACCAGTTTTACTGAACTGGGAGGGGAAATCAATGCGCAGATAAAACGCGGTGATTTACTGTATGTGGATGTGGCAAAAGGCTATGGCACAGGCCTGCTGGTTTCCCGTGCGTCGTATGAGGCAGAAAAGAGCATTCTTCGCCATATTCTCGAAGGTAAGGAGGCGGTCACGCCGCTGATGGAGAGAGTACCTGGCGAACTCATGGAGAAACTGACATCAGGACAGCGTGCCGCCACCCGCATGATACTGGAAACGTCCGACCGTTTCACGGTGGTGCAGGGCTATGCCGGTGTGGGTAAGACCACACAGTTCCGGGCGGTGATGTCAGCCGTGAACATGCTGCCGGAGAGTGAGCGTCCCCGTGTCGTTGGGCTGGGTCCCACGCACCGCGCGGTCGGGGAGATGCGCAGCGCCGGCGTGGATGCACAGACACTGGCGTCCTTTCTGCATGACACGCAGCTGCAGCAGCGCAGCGGAGAAACGCCGGATTTCAGCAACACGCTGTTCCTGCTCGATGAGAGCTCAATGGTGGGCAATACCGACATGGCACGGGCATACGCCCTGATTGCGGCCGGTGGCGGTCGTGCTGTGGCCAGCGGTGACACGGACCAGCTGCAGGCCATCGCGCCCGGTCAGCCTTTCCGTCTCCAGCAGACGCGCAGTGCTGCCGATGTGGTCATCATGAAGGAGATTGTGCGTCAGACGCCGGAACTGCGGGAGGCGGTATACAGCCTGATTAACCGGGATGTGGAAAGGGCACTGTCCGGGCTTGAGAGTGTGAAACCGTCTCAGGTTCCCCGTCAGGAGGGCGCATGGGCACCGGAGCACTCCGTGACGGAGTTCAGTCACAGCCAGGAAGCGAAACTGGCAGAAGCGCAGCAGAAGGCGATGCTGAAAGGCGAGGCTTTCCCGGATATCCCCATGACACTGTATGAAGCCATTGTCCGCGACTATACCGGCAGGACACCGGAAGCACGGGAGCAGACGCTGATTGTCACACACCTGAATGAGGACCGGCGCGTACTGAACAGCATGATTCATGATGCACGGGAAAAGGCCGGTGAGCTGGGCAAAGAGCAGGTCATGGTGCCTGTCCTGAACACAGCGAATATACGTGACGGAGAACTGCGTCGTCTCTCCACCTGGGAGAATAACCCGGATGCCCTTGCCCTGGTGGATAGTGTGTATCACCGGATTGCCGGTATCAGCAAGGATGACGGGCTGATAACCCTGCAGGATGCGGAAGGTAACACGCGGCTGATTTCGCCCCGGGAGGCGGTGGCTGAAGGCGTCACACTGTACACTCCGGACACCATCCGGGTGGGAACCGGTGACCGGATGCGCTTCACGAAGAGTGACCGGGAGCGCGGTTATGTGGCCAACAGCGTCTGGACGGTGACAGCGGTTTCCGGTGACAGTGTCACGTTATCGGACGGACAGCAGACCCGGGTGATTCGCCCCGGTCAGGAGCGGGCAGAGCAACATATTGACCTGGCTTATGCCATCACCGCCCACGGTGCGCAGGGGGCAAGTGAAACCTTTGCCATCGCGCTTGAAGGCACGGAAGGTAACCGGAAACTGATGGCAGGCTTTGAGTCAGCTTATGTAGCCCTGTCGCGTATGAAGCAGCATGTGCAGGTGTACACCGATAACCGTCAGGGCTGGACGGATGCCATCAACAATGCCGTACAGAAAGGAACTGCCCACGATGTGTTTGAACCGAAACCGGACCGGGAGGTCATGAATGCAGAGCGGCTGTTCAGTACGGCGCGGGAGCTGCGGGACGTGGCGGCAGGCCGTGCCGTTCTTCGTCAGGCGGGACTTGCCGGGGGAGACAGTCCTGCACGGTTTATTGCTCCGGGACGTAAATATCCGCAACCGTATGTGGCACTGCCGGCTTTTGACCGTAACGGCAGGTCCGCCGGTATCTGGCTGAACCCGCTGACCACGGATGACGGAAACGGGCTGCGGGGATTCAGCGGTGAAGGCCGGGTGAAAGGCAGCGGGGATGCACAGTTTGTGGCCCTGCAGGGCAGCCGTAACGGAGAGAGCCTGCTGGCTGATAATATGCAGGATGGTGTCCGGATTGCCCGTGATAATCCTGACAGCGGTGTGGTGGTGAGAATCGCCGGTGAAGGCCGTCCGTGGAATCCCGGTGCCATCACCGGTGGTCGCGTGTGGGGGGATATCCCGGACAACAGCGTCCAGCCGGGGGCCGGAAATGGTGAACCGGTTACAGCTGAAGTGCTGGCACAGCGGCAGGCTGAAGAGGCCATCCGCCGTGAAACGGAACGTCGCGCAGATGAAATTGTCCGTAAAATGGCAGAGAACAAACCTGACCTGCCGGATGGCAGAACAGAGCAGGCTGTCAGGGAGATTGCCGGGCAGGAGCGTGACCGGGCTGCCATAACTGAACGGGAAGCCGCGCTGCCGGAGAGTGTGCTGCGTGAATCACAACGGGAGCGGGAAGCGGTCCGGGAGGTTGCCCGGGAAAATCTGCTGCAGGAGCGTCTGCAGCAGATGGAGCGGGATATGGTCCGTGACCTGCAGAAAGAGAAAACCCTGGGCGGAGACTGATACAGGAAGACAAACACTGATGACAACGGATAACACGAATACGACACGTAACGATTCACTGGCTGCACGGACCGATACCTGGTTGCAGTCGTTTCTGGTCTGGTCACCCGGACAGCGGGATATCATCAAAACGGTGGCACTGGTGCTGATGGTACTGGACCACATCAATCTGATATTCCAGCTGAAGCAGGAATGGATGTTTCTGGCCGGGCGAGGAGCCTTTCCGCTGTTTGCCCTGGTGTGGGGGCTGAATCTGTCCCGTCATGCGCATATCCGGCAACCGGCCATTAACCGGCTGTGGGGATGGGGAATTATTGCCCAGTTCGCATATTATCTGGCCGGCTTTCCCTGGTATGAGGGGAATATCCTGTTTGCCTTTGCAGTGGCGGCACAGGTGCTGACGTGGTGTGAAACGGCGTACAGCAGCGGCCATTCTTCTGATGGCCCTGTGGGGGCCCTTGTCCGGCACCAGTTACGGCATTGCCGGGCTGCTGATGCTGGCAGTCAGCCACCGGCTGTACCGGGCGGAAGACAGAGCGGAACGTCTGGCGCTGGTTGCCTGCCTGCTGGCTGTTATTCCGGCGCTTAACCTTGCCACCAGTGATGCAGCGGCGGTGGCCGGTCTTGTGATGACGGTGCTGACCGTTGGTCTGGTGTCGTGTGCAGGAAAATCATTACCCCGTTTCTGGCCCGGGGATTTTTTCCCGGTATTCTACGCCTGTCATCTGGCTGTGCTGGGCGTTCTGGCGCCGTGACGGGTGTGGTATCTTTGACCGTAACAGGATGATTCGTCAGAGGCAGAACACAGCATGACAGAGCAGAAGCGACCGGTACTGACACTGAAGCGGAAAACGGAAGGGGAGACGCCTGTCCGCAGCCGGAAAACCATCATCAATGTCACCACGCCACCAAAGTGGAAGGTGAAAAAGCAGAAGCTGGCCGAGAAAGCAGCCCGGGAAGCAGAGCTGGCGGCAAAAAAAGCGCAGGCCAGACAGGCACTGTCCATTTATCTGAACCTGCCCACGCTGGATGAGGCCGTGAATACCCTGAAACCCGGGTGGCCGGGATTGTTTGACGGTGACACGCCCCGGCTTCTGGCCTGCGGTATCCGGGACGTGTTACTGGAAGACGTGGCGCAGCGGAATATCCCGCTCTCGCATAAAAAACTGCGCCGTGCGCTGAAGGCCATCACCCGTTCAGAAAGCTATCTTGGCGCCATGAAAGCCGGTGCCTGCCGGTATGACACGGAAGGGTATGTAACGGAGCATATTTCTCAGGAGGAGGAAGTGTATGCGGCAGCGCGTCTGGATAAAATCCGCCGCCAGAACCGGATAAAGGCAGAACTTCAGGCCGTGCTTGATGAGAAATAAAAAAGCCTCCGTCAGAGAGAGGAGGCAGGGAAATAAGGCTTAAAGGAAATAACTTCCGTACCCAAAAGGAAATCGGTCCACTGAATTATTTAACACCATAATGCTGACGGGTTAAAGGGGGGAAACAAAAATGAATGGATTCAGAAACAGTTCACGGAACGGTCAGGTCTGGCGCTGGCAGCGTGCCGGAAGCCGGGCCGTTATTCTGGAGGTCAGTGGACGCTGGATGGAAGCGGCAGAAGCATGGCGACGGGCTGCCGGTGTTGCACCCCGGACAGACTGGCAGCAGTTTGCCCGAAAAAGGGCTGAACAATGCCACCGGCGCTGCCGGGGAAGGGTGTAACGAAAAAGCAGCCTTCATTACTCCAGGGATTCAGAAGGCTGAATAATGCATGAGATTTGCTTTTTTTAATATCCGGTCGGGCAGTATGACCGGACAGTTCTGAGTAGCACAGAGTTTTTTCCGTATTAAGTCGTGATTTTATATTTTGTGATTAATTTCGCAAAATAAGGTGTTATTCAGTGTGTGCTGCGATATTCAGGATTACCTGAAATACAGGTGCCATTTATCTGATATGGAGAATAACATGAGGAAATATATTCCACTGGTATTATTTATCTTTTCATGGCCGGTATTGTGTGCAGATATTCATGGACGGGTTGTTCGTGTACTGGACGGTGATACCATCGAGGTCATGGACTCACGGAAGGCAGTGCGGATCAGACTGGTAAATATTGATGCACCGGAAAAGAAACAGGATTATGGCCGGTGGTCAACGGACATGATGAAATCACTGGTTGCAGGAAAAACGGTTACCGTCACATATTTTCAGCGAGATCGTTATGGTCGTATTCTCGGGCAGGTTTATGCACCAGACGGAATGAATGTTAATCAGTTTATGGTCCGGGCCGGGGCTGCCTGGGTATATGAGCAGTACAACACAGATCCCGTGCTGCCTGTCCTTCAGAACGAAGCCAGACAACAAAAACGTGGGCTCTGGTCAGATGCTGATCCGGTTCCCCCCTGGATATGGAGACACCGTAAATAAAGCGATGGCAATCTTATCATTCATCTGTTCTCAGCGGGAATAAAAATGGCGAAAACAAAACAGGAATGGCTGTATCAGTTACGGCGATGTTCATCAGTCAATACGCTGGAAAAAATTATTAATAAAAACAGAGACAGTTTATTAAACAGTGAACGTGAATCATTTAATTCAGCAGCAGACCACCGGTTAGCGGAATTAATCACCGGAAAGTTATATGACAGGATACCAAAAGAGACATGGAAATATGTAAGGTAATAATTCAACATAATTAATTTCCAGGAACAGATAAATAATGAAGCTGATTATTTTTATTCTCATTGTTCTGATTATTGCAGCGTTACTTATCCGGATTATCCTCAGAAGTGTAAATCAGCATTCTCCTTTGCTGATGCAGTTACATGCGGCAGGTATACGGACCGGTGATGCAGAGCGAATACTGTCCGGCGGTGAATACTGGCAACGTCAGAAGACGCTGCTGACAGAAAGGGAAGTCAGTTTTATGAAAGGACTGTTCAGAATTGTGGATATGAAGCGGTGGTATCTGTGTCCGCAGGTACGGGTCGCGGATATCGTCCAGCTGAACGGGAATATCCGGCCACGATCACGCCAGTGGTGGCAGTTATTCAGGATGGTGTCTCAGTGGCATGTTGATGTGGTTATCGTTGAGCGGCGTTCGTTCAGTATTGTTGCAGCAGTAGAGCTGGATGATGCCAGCCATTTACGACCGGAACGCAGACGCCGGGATATTCTTCTGGAAGAGGTTCTGAGGCAGGCTGGTATTCCGTTGCTCAGAAGCCACGATGCCAGAAAACTGCTGCAGATGACCGGAGAATGGCTGAATACAACAGGGGCTGATCAGCAGTCCCCGGAACATCGTAGCTGACGCCTTCGCGTTGCTCAGTTGTCCAACCCCGGAAACGGGAAAAAGCAAGTTTTCCCCGCTCCCGGCGTTTCCGTAATAAAAAACGGGAAATGGTGGTCACAGAATAAATTCCGGAACTACCTGTACCCAAACTTTATATAATAAAGGTGAATATATGGAATATGATGATGTATCAGAATTGATGATTAAGCGTGAACACAATATTCTTATTGTTGGGAATTCTGCCTCCCACATTGATAAGTTTTTTAAGGAGTATTCTATACCAATTTCTAAATATTATGATTTCACTCAGATTAACAGTGATTCAGATGTAGAGAGAAATGAGAATGCTGTCTCTTTTATCAGGGATGCAATGAATAGTGAAGAGCTCACAATCATTTTTAATTGCGTTGGGTGGCCTGATTTAGGTGGTGGATCAGCAGTATCACAGTTTGCAATGATGGCCAGAAAATTTGGTAAACAACTTATTGTCGCTGTAAGTGAAAAGGATGCCATCAAATTAAAAGACAACTTTGATATTATTGGGATGTTGTCATATGGTAAAGAAAATTTTATTGCCATGAGTCATACGAAAAGCGAGTTAACTGGAGGGAAACGTCGGTAACGGATTAAAAATAGATGTAAATAAAAAGCATACTTATTGGCTGGAGTGACGCCTTCGTGCTTCGGTAGTAAAAAACGGGAAATGAAGGTAATAGTCAGCAACAGGGAATGTGGTATTATCGCGGCGGGGGTCTGAGCCTTTCTGGTTCAGGCAAGACGCAGGTACCAGAAATGCGAAGACCCCACTTGTTAATCCATTAACTCGTGAGGTCTGCATGAAGTACTTGAACACTACTGATTGTAGCCTCTTCCTTGCAGAGAGGTCAAAGTTTATGACGAAATATGCCCTTATCGGGTTGCTCGCCGTGTGCGCCACGGTGTTGTGTTTTTCACTGATATTCAGGGAACGGTTATGTGAACTGAATATTCACAGGGGAAATACAGTGGTGCAGGTAACTCTGGCCTACGAAGCACGGAAGTAAGCTGCCGGGCGGGGACGGAAGTCCCCGCTTTCCGGGAGTGTGAGGTATTTCAGGGGCAGACACCCTACACGTCAGAAACCGCCGGTCCCGCCCGGGGCCGGCACACAGGTTAAGGCATTTCCTGTTTTTCAGCCATTTCGCAACAAAATTCACATTAAACGACAGTAATCCCTGTTGATTTGTGCGCCAACACAGATCTTCGTCACAATTCTCAAGTCGCTGATTTCAAAAAACTGTAGTATCCTCTGCGAAACGATCCCTGTTTGAGTATTGAGGAGGCGAGATGTCGCAGACAGAAAATGCAGTGACTTCCTCATTGAGTCAAAAGCGGTTTGTGCGCAGAGGTAAGCCTATGACTGACTCTGAGAAACAAATGGCTGCTGTTGCAAGAAAACGTCTTACACACAAAGAGATAAAAGTTTTTGTCAAAAATCCTCTGAAAGATCTCATGGTTGAGTACTGCGAGAGAGAGGGGATAACGCAGGCTCAGTTCGTTGAGAAAATCATCAAAGATGAACTGCAGAGACTGGATATACTAAAGTAAAGACTTTACTTTGTGGCGTAGCATGCTAGATTACTGATCGTTTAAGGAATTTTGTGGCTGGG
>OAUQ01000852.1_pt1 | contig 10495 bp, 6 predicted proteins | sample 1476151 | NCBI WGS metagenome assembly OAUQ01 (sample SAMEA2580008, study PRJEB22360) | human gut metagenome | biome: human gut; feature: human-associated habitat; material: faeces | place: Denmark | collected 2008/2010 | reverse complement strand
AGTGCAAAAGTACTAACTATTTTTCATTCCACCAAATCTTTTCGCAAAAAAGTTGCTTTTTTAGTCGGTTTTTAACATCTATAAAGACTTTAGTATGGCGATTTTTTGTGTATACATTATTATATATATGCATGCGTGCGCTTGCGTGCATATGCGCTAGTGCGCGCACATAATTAAATTATGGTATAACTCAAATCATGCTTAGTTTTAGACAAAAATAGAAACAGAAAGATGAATTTTCCTCCGATATTTTTTGTCTATTCACATATTTATATTACTTTTGCAGCAGAATTACATAAGAAGCATTAAAACAAGAACAAGCATCATGAAAAGATTTACGATTATCATTTCTTTCATTATGCTCACCTTCATGCCGCTCATGGCACAGGTGAAGCAGACCGTTGCCGTTCTCGGTGACTCGTATTCCACTTTCGAGGGGTTCATTCCTAAGGGTTATGCCACCTGGTACTCACCTACTACTCCACCAGAAACTACAGATGTAAACAAGGTTGAGCAAACCTGGTGGTGGCAAGTAATCAAGGAAGGAGGCTATAAGATGGGAAATATCAATTCCTATTCTGGTGCTACCATCTGCAACACTGGCTACCGTGACGAAGATTATACCGACCGTTCTTTCATCACCCGAAGTTCTCTTCTTGGCAATCCGGATATCATCCTGATTTGCGGTGCTACGAATGACAACTGGGCTGATGCCCCGCTCGGCAACTATCAGTATAGCGACTGGAAGCGCACAGATTTGTATTGTTTCCGCCCAGCCATGGCCAAGCTGCTTTCCGATATCCGCCAGCATTATCCTAATGTAGAGGTATATTTCATCTTAAACTCTGAACTCAAGGATGTAATCAATGAGTCGGTAAAAAAGATCTGCAACAAATATCAGGTTCCAGTCATTGCTCTTCATGATATTGACAAGAAAAACGGTCACCCTACTATCAAGGGAATGAAAAGTATTGCTGGCCAGGTTCTGAAGGTTATAAAAAAGTAAAGAAATAATAAGTTTTAAATAGATAAATGATAGATTCAATACAAAACATTTTAGTTCAGGTTAGCGATTTCCTTTGGTCGTATATCATCATCACCGTCTTGATATGCTGTGCCCTGTTTTTCACTTGGCGTACCCGTTTCGTCCAGTTCCGCCTTATCAGAGAGATGATCAGGCTGCTGATTCATCCCGACAAGGTACAACCGGAAGAAATAGGACACGAAGAACTGTCGATGGAGATGAAAGTGGATGGCGAAATGAAACACATTTCTTCCTTCCAGGCTTTTGTGGTAGCATTGGCTAGCCGTATTGGAACCGGCAATCTTGCCGGTGTGGCTACTGCAGTCAGCATCGGTGGACCGGGAGCCGTATTCTGGATGTGGATGCTGGCTTTACTGGGCTCTGCATCCGCTTTCATAGAATCAACTCTCGCCCAACTTTACAAGCGGAAAGGCAAAACATCTTTCTATGGCGGACCGGCCTATTATATGAAGTATGGTTTGGGAAAGGGATGGATGGGTATTCTTTTTGCCGTGCTGATGATCATTACCTTCGGCTTTGCCTATAATTCAGTGCAGAGCAATACTATCTGTCTGGCATGGCAGAAGGCTTTTGGCATCGAGCCTGCCACCATGGGAATTGCCCTCACTGTGCTCACCCTGCTCATCATCTTCGGTGGCATCCATAGAGTGGCTAAGTTCTCTTCTACCGTGGTTCCTGTGATGGCTGTCATTTACCTTCTGATAGCTGTAGGTGTTGTTGTTTGGAATATCACCAGTCTGCCAAAGGTTCTGCTTACCATTGTTGAGAATGCTTTCGGATTCAATCAGGCTGCTGGCGGAGTTCTTGGCGTTACTGTGATACAGGGTATCAAGCGAGGTCTGTTCAGTAATGAGGCAGGTGAAGGTAGTGCACCGAATGCAGCTGCGGTAGCTACAGTCAGTCATCCTGTAAAACAGGGATTGATACAAGCTCTGGGCGTTTTTACAGATACGCTGGTGGTATGTTCCTGCACTGCTTTCATTATCCTGGTGAGCGGTGTGGATCTTACGGCTTCAAATGGTATTCAACTCACCCAGGATGCCCTGACCCACGAAATCGGAAACATCGGAAATCCGTTTGTTGCGGTAATGATATGGCTGTTTGCCTTTAGCAGCATCATCGGCAATTATTATTATGGAGAAACCAACGTGAGATATATCAGGGACTCCAAGCTGGGTGTATTTGTCTATCGTCTTGCTGTAGCAGCAATGGTGATGGTCGGAGCAGTAGTATCTCTGGATTTTGCATGGAGTTTTGCAGATATCACGATGGCTCTTCTCACCCTCTGCAATCTCGCAGCCATCGTCCTGCTTTCCCGCCAGGCCGTCTTCCTGTTGAAAGACTATCGCCAACAGAAGAAGGAAGGTAAGAATCCTGTATTCACCAAGGATAAGATGCCAGAGATTGCAGATAAACTGGAGGCATGGTAAATAACAATGATGGATTTTCATTTCGTGAAAATCTATCCTTCATACAATTCATCAACAAAATTCCCCGATACGAATCCTGCAGGAATACTGAGGATTCATATCGGGGATTTTTTTATGCGCTAAACTATTTTATTTCTTATAGTAATCGAACAAGAAAGCATCAAGATAAGCACCACGCATGTTGGTCTTATAGAAATTGCCATCCTTATCTAGGATGAGACAGGCTGGAATACCATTGATGCCATACTCGCCCATCACCATACCGCCAAAACCTTCAGGATTGCGAACCTGTGTCCAGGTCATTCCTTCCTTGGCCATTGCCTTTTTCCAGTCGGCATCTCTCTCATCAACGGAAATACTGATGATGTTGAAATCCTTGTATTTCTCGTGTACCTTCTTGAGATGTGGAATCTCCTGACGGCATGGACGACACCAGGAAGCCCAAAACTCCAACATGGTGTATTCACCCTTCTTGATAAGTGAAGAAAGTTTCACCTGCTTGCCTTCAGGAGTGACAACGGTACCATCGATATAATGGTTGCCGATAGCTGTATGCTTTGCCATCTCTGCCTGCATCTGCAGCATCGGATATTGTGCAGAAGAACTCCAGTCGTTCTTCAACCAGCCCATCATCTCGTCAATCTGCTGAGAGGTATATGGGGTTGGTAAAGAAGAGAAACTCTCGAGAAGCAAGTCGAAGGCTACCAGAGATGTGGTATGCTGCTGAATAAACAGACTGGTCTGATGGCGCATTTCCTCCTGCAACTTGATGGCTTCCTTGGCAAGGGATACACGCTGTGCCAAATCGGTAGTCTGGTTGATACTATCATCCATCTTGTGCATCTTGTCCTGAATAGGTGACATCAGTTCAAGATAAGCCTGATAAATATCCTGAGTGGTAGAACCCTTTACAACAGGCTCTATCATACTCATATCACGCTCTGCAGGAAAACCGGTAAGATCTACATCGTAGGTCATAGGCTTATTCTCTACATAGACTCTTGTTGAGAATATTTTCTGATAGTCAGGCTCAGCTGTACCAGGCTTGTTCATATCAATAACCATCTGATACTGCTCAGGCTGGTTAACTACCCCCTTGAGGGTGAACTCACCATTCTTGATTGTAACGCTATCCAGATTGGTAACACCTTCCAATCCATACTTCTGCAACATGACAGAACAGCCGTCCACGTTACCTTTAACCTTACCTTTCATCACAAAATTCTGCGCACTGGCAGCCATTGCAAGTACAAGACCAGCAAGTGTCATCATGCAAGTTTTCATTTTCATCTTATTCATTTTTCTCGATATTATTTATTATATAATGTTTATTGATTCACATATTCCGGATTCTGAACCAGAAGATTATTGGCTCCCATAGATGCCTTTGGTATAGGAAGAAGATATCGGCGGAAGCTAGGAAGTTCTGCTTTCTCATCTTCTGTCCAACTCTCGAAACCACCCTGACGGTTATAACGGCAAAGATCGAACCATTCTTCCAGATTTTCGTTACTCATATCACACAACTTATGCTTGAGAATTTCACCCAGAAGATCACTGTCGGCAATAGCGTTCACATCGTCCTCAGTATATCCAGCACGTTCGATGACTGTAGCCAAGAGCGTACGAGCCTTAGCATACTGACCCTGACGAGCCTCTGCTTCGGCAGCGATATAATAGACTTCGGCAAGGCGCATGAAGTAATAAGAGTCTTCGAACATAAACTCAGGAGTCAACTTGCTGTACTTGGCAATTCCAGTCATGCCTTTACCCGTGTATGCCCAAGTATAAAGAGGATCGTAGGAAGCTGCATCATCTTCACCTGGAGGGAATGGGAAATCGCCACCATCACCACCAGGGATAACTATTCCACCATCATCTCCATCACCAGGCAATACAACATCACCGCCTTCGCTGCCATCACCGCCAGGAATCACGACATCACCGCCTTCACCTGGATTAGGAACTACTACATCCCCACCCTCTCCCGGATCTGGAACAACGATATCTCCACCTGTTTCATCATCTGGAACTAAATCATCTGCCACCTTCTTGAGGAGTGAACCTGGAGAAAAGGCAAACCAAGAAGCATCCATCAGTTCATTAGGATTAGCAGTATAAGGGGCGAAAAGCATCTCCTTGGAATTGAACTGTTCTGTAAAGATATTAGCATAGTCGCTCTCCAGTTCATAGCCAGCAGTTTCTGCCTCGTTAATCACCTCTTCAGATAATCTTGCTGCCTCCGGATAGTTATCCTGAGCAAAATACATCTTTGCCTTCAATGCCTTGGCAAAAAGGCTGCTCATGTGATAATGGTCTGCCGGATGCTGTTCGCAATGGGCGATGGCATAATCGAGATCTTCAGAAATCAGCTTGTAAGTATCAGCAACAGAAGAACGCTGACGAACCTGGTTATCTCTTACCAACTCATCCTTGAAGAGGCAGACTCCGTATTGGGAATCCTGCTTCCAGTATTCTCCGAAACATTTCAGGAGAGTGAGATAAGCCAAAGCACGCTGGCAACGAGCCTCTGCAATCATCTCGGTACGTTTTTCCTCTGTCATGCCTGGTATCTGCTTATTGATGTGAACCAGGAAGGTGTTGGCGGTATTGATGACATTGTAGTAGGCTGTATAGGCAGTCTCCACATTACTGTTATTGGTCTGGATGTTTTCTGCCGCAAACTCATCTACACCCATCACCATCGCCTGAGTCTGGGTATGCGCCATAGAGGCGATACCATATCTCAAGTAAGATACACCTGTACTGCACCAGGAAGCGTAAACACCATTGAGAGCAGTCTGAGCAGATGCGGCATCGGTAATATAATTCAAATCGGTTACCACATGGTCTGGTTCCATATCATCGATGCTGCCTATCAAGTCGCACGATGTGAATGTGAGCGCTGATACTGACAGTAACGCCAGAAATTGATATCTTATATGTTTCATAATCTTCGTTTCTTTGAATGAGTTAGAATTGCAATTTGAGACCGAATGAGAACGAACGGCTCATTGGATATACATCCTTGGTCTCGGTTGTCTTGGTAAAGGCATTTGTGGCTGCCATATCTGGATCCAAACCTGGCCAATCGGTAATGGTAAAGAGATTGGTAGCGGTGAAGAACACCGATGCACCACTCACATGCAAGCGCTCTAACCATGCTGGCTCAAAGGTATAAGAGAGCGTGATGTTGCGCAAACGGAAGTATGAGTTGGAATATACATAGCGGTCGTTGGCCTGTGTGTTGGTATAGACACTAGGCATCCACATCAACTTGGCATACTTGGCATCGGTGCGATCCGGTGTCCAGGTGTTGCCATACATCTCGCGCAAGATACTCATACCGATGGCTCCACTGGCTGATTCCTGCATCGTGCTGTAGTAGGCATCACCACCAAACTGATACTGGAAGAGCATAGAGAGCGTGAAATTCTTATATGAAAGGGTGTTTGACCATCCTCCGAATACCTTTGGCTCTGGGTTGGCAATCGCCGTACGGTCGGCCTCTGAAATATAGCCATCACCATTGGTATCTACATACATGTAGTCACCTACAGCAGCTCCATCCTGATAGAAATCATATCCCTTGTCCATAGCCTGTTCGTTTAACTTACTAATCTGATCCTGACTCTGGTAGATGCCTGCCACTTTATATCCCTTCACGGTTCCCATGGCATGGCCTTCCATATAGAGATCCTGATGCATCATATCGAGAGTTGAACCATTGAGCTTGGTAATCTTATTCCTGTTGGATGAGATACTGAGCATAGTGTTATAGGTGAAATCCTTGGTACGAACCACATCACCACCGATAGAGAATTCAAAACCATTGTTGGTAAGATCAAGAATATTGCTGTAATAGGTGCCGATACCAAACTCAAGGGCGATAGGAGCTGGAGCCAAGGCGCCATCAGTCTTACGATGATAGATATCAAAGCTACCAGTCAGACGACCATTGAATAAAGTAAAGTCGACACCAGCATTATACTCGGTTGTCATCTCCCACTTGATGTTCTTGTTTGGATAAGTAGAAGCAAGGGTGAGTCCGCTCTGTCCGCCATACTGATTACCATTGAAATATTGGATATAAGAAAAGTCTGATACGTTGGTGGAACCAGTCTTACCCCAACTCAAACGGAACTTCAGATCATCAATATCTCTTACAGATTCCAGGAAAGGCTCTTGATTGATGCGCCAGGCCAGAGAAACTGCAGGGAAAGTACCGCGCTTGTTACCCGGTCCAAATTTTGATGACTCATCGGAACGAAGACTGAAATCAAGCAGATAACGTGAGAGGAAATCATAGCTCAAACGACCATAGATAGAATTAAGACCACTCTTGGAATAAGTCTCGGTTGGCTTATTGACGGTGGTTGCAGAACTGGCATTGTTCAATACATCATCGTTAGGAAAACCACTATAAGCCTGGTCGTGTTCCTTGCTCCAATACCTGTCAGCACTATAACCAGCCATCACGTCAAAACGATGAGCTTCGGTAAGCGTAAACTTGTAGTCGGCACGGAAATTGATAGAAGTATTGGTGTTGCGATAGTTGCTCTCAGCCAAGGTTGATGTTGGCTCCATACCCAACTGTTCCGGGAGTGTAATCTTTGGCGAGAAATAACTATTGCTGAAGATGAATCTGGATATATTGGCATCAGCATGAAGGGTCAATCCCTTGACAGGCTTAATATCAATATAAGCATTGCCAGAGAACTGATCATTTTCATACTTCGTCTTGCGCTGGAGTTTAGCTACCGCATTGGCATCATTATAGGTATCGGTATAAAGACCGAACTTATCTACACGCTGGAAATTGCCATCCGCATCGCGTACAGCCAAATCTGGACGGGTCATCCATCCGTCATTATCATATCCCAAGGCAGGATCGTTGCTTCCACTCTTGCGTGAAGAATAGGTATAATCAAGCACACCTCCCACGGTGATGTATTTGTTGATTTCAGAATCTATAGAGAGTCTTGCACCATATCGCTCCATACGGTCATTGAGTAACAGACCTTCCTGGTTCATTCCGTTGAAAGAGAAAGAATAGTTGGTTTTGTTGCTTCCACCTCTGACAGCCACATTATACTGATGTGTAGGTGCATTCTTGTTGATTACCTCATCTGCCCAGTTGACATTATCCTTGCCATAAAGACTCTCATTAAGACCATTATAGGTATAAAGACCCGTTTCTTCATTGAGCGAAACATTTCCATACTGGTTAAGAATATAATCAAAACCATACATACCTACTATCGAACTGCCGTCATTCATGCCGTCTATAGTATTACGCAGAATCTCGTCCTGCACATTCTTGTATTCAGAAATGTTCAATGGCTTATAGTTCTTGATAGGATTACTGAACGAGAATGTGTAGCCGAAATCTACCTTGGTCTTCTCATTGCGCTTTCCGTTCTTGGTCTTGACAATAACGACACCATTGGCTCCACGTGATCCATAGATCGCAGTAGCTGCGGCATCTTTCAGCACGTCGATACTCTCAATATCGTTTGGTGAGATATTGATGAGCGGATTGATGCCGGTATCCTCCATAAAGGTAGGAACGCCATCAATGACATAAAGAGGCTGGTTGTTGTTACCTTTACCCGATTTAGGATAAGGAGATGTAATACCGCGGATGTTTAACTTGAGAGATGAACCAGGTTCACCATTTGCGGTAGTAGCCAATACGCCCTTTACAGTACCCTGAAGAAGACCATCGAGGGTTGGTGTGGTAGCAGCCAACTTGCTTATCTGTTCCTGACTCACGGTAGAGATAGCGGTAGTTACATTCCTACGGCTCTTGCTGCCGTAACCGATGACAACGAGATCATCCAGCGCAACATGATCCAACTCCAGCATCATGTTTTGCTCTTTTACGCCACGAAATTCAATACTCTTCGATTTGTAACCAATGCTGGAAAATACAATTTTAGGATGCGCCATAGATGGAAATTCCAGTATGTAGTTACCATCAGCATCTGTGATAACGCCATAGCTTGTGCCTTCGATCTGCACCGTGACACCTACCAGAGGATTTCCCTCTGAATCAATCACTCTTCCTTTTACAAAGGTATGACCTTTTTCTTGCACATTTTCAATACCAGCCGCAAAACTAGTTTGAAATGGGGGGGGCAGCCTGCACAAAGCTGGCTGAAGTTGCTGCCAAGAAAAGCAACAAGCTTTTTTTCTTCTTCATAATAACTGAATGTTAGTTAAACTTCATGTTCATGGCACAAAAGTATAAAAAATATCTAAAACTATAGCATAATGTTATACAATTAACTTATTTTTTACACATATTCCTGTACTTTCTCCTATTTTCCTTACATTTTCCCCGTTTTTAAGTCTTTTTCTCTAAAAAAATGCCATCAGTAAGCGTTCAAATCAAACAAAGTGTATTCTGTTCTCCGTAATACATTATTTAAAGAGGATCCCATAGCTTTTGTGTTATGGAACCCTCCCCTACTCTACTTAGAGTATCATTTCTTCATATTCCAGTCCGAAGACATCCGCTACGGCCTTGAATACCACCTTTCCATTTACGATATTCAAACCCCTATACAGGGCTTTATCCTCCTTGCAGGCCTTTCGCCAACCCTTATCAGCGAGCGCCAATGCATATTTCAGCGTAGCATTGGTCAAGGCTGTAGTAGAGGTATTCGGCACAGCACCAGGGATATTAGCTACTGCATAATGAACGATTCCATCGACCATATATGTCGGATCAGAATGTGTGGTTGGATGCGATGTCTCGAAACAGCCACCCTGATCGATTGCTACATCAACAAGTACAGTTCCTGGCTCCATCAATTTCAACATATCTTTCGTGATAAGATGCGGCGCCTTATCACCTGGTACGAGCACACTACCCACAACGATATCCACATCTGGCAATTCTCTACGAATATTATGCTCGTTAGAATAGAGCGTGTGTACATTGATAGGCAGCTCCATCTCTAACTGACGAAGACGAGGCAAACTGATATCTGTAATCCATACATCAGCTCCCATTCCTGCAGCCATTCTTGCTGCAGCTTCTCCTACGGTTCCGCCGCCCAATACCAAAACCTTGACGCGGTTCACACCAGGTACACCACTCATCAGTTTTCCTTTTCCACCCTTTGTCTTCTGCAGATAAAAAGCACCATTAATAATGGCCATTCTTCCTGCTACTTCACTCATCGGAATGAGTAAAGGCAAATGGTGGTTATCTGTCTCCACAGTCTCATAAGCCAGACAGACGGCACCACTCTTGAGCATGGCATCGGTAAGTTCCTTGTCACAGGCAAAATGGAAATAAGTGAATACAAGCTGGTCTTGATGGATAAGTGGATATTCCTCAGCGATAGGCTCTTTCACCTTTACTATCATTTCCGCCTCACGATATACACTCTGAATGTCGGGTAAGATTATGGCTCCTACCTTTTCATACGCTTCATCAGCAAATCCGCTGTTCTCTCCAGCCGTATGCTGAACCATCACTTCGTGTCCGTGTCGAATGAATTCAGCTACTCCTGCTGGTGTCATTCCAACACGATTCTCATTATTCTTAATCTCTTTTGGAATACCAATTTTCATGATGTTATAGTTTTAAAGGTTCGACATCAGTTTAACTCTGTAAAGATACTGAAAATTTCAATAGGTTGTATGCACTTAGAGGAAAAATTAACATATCTTATATAAACTATTCCTGTTGAATATACGTATTTTAGTTTATTAGGCAATTAGACTAAACTAATATTCTAACTTTATACATGATAGATATTCTACAAAAAGAATAATCAAAATGCTGAATTATAAAGTGTTAACATGTTAGGTTTGAAATATATATGTTTATCTCGTCAATCATTAGATTATTATAATTGCTGGCAGTTAGTATATATGTTTAAACGTAGTTTTGTATTTTCGTTTATCCTATCATAAGATTTTACGGATATTAGTTTATCGGTTCTTTAGTTCAATACTGCGTTAAATTAATATTTAATCGTCTGTAAATCAATAACTTATATTA
>OAUQ01000834.1_pt1 | contig 10670 bp, 6 predicted proteins | sample 1476151 | NCBI WGS metagenome assembly OAUQ01 (sample SAMEA2580008, study PRJEB22360) | human gut metagenome | biome: human gut; feature: human-associated habitat; material: faeces | place: Denmark | collected 2008/2010 | reverse complement strand
GCTGGTGAGCCGGACCCTCTCCGTACAGTCAGACCTTGAGCTGGCCCGCTTTGCACCCTCCGAGGAGGGAGGGCTAAGGGATGAGCTCTACAAGACCTCATCGGAGGTCATTGATGGCATTGAGGCCTCTAAAATCAAGATCATAGACTGATGAAACGACTACTGATACTTCCCATCCTTCTTCTCTCTATTGCCCTCAGTGGAGTCGCCTCTGCACAGAAGACGGCACCTGTAGACAGCGCCGGCATCGTGGCACCCACTGATAGTGCAGTCTCCTCGACTGATATCAAGAGACTGATGGATGAGGCTGCAACTGCGTATGGTGAGCAAAAATACAGTCTCGCCATATCGATCTACGAGAAGTGTCTCAGTCTCTCGCTTGAGCCCTCCGCCGAGCTGTACTACAATCTTGGCTGTGCCTACTATAAGGATGGTCAGCTCTCCGGCGCCATCCTTAGTCTCGAGCGAGCCTACAGGCTGGATCCCTCAGACGCCAACACCCGCTACAACCTTGCCTTCCTCGCTGACCATACGGCCGAGAAGGTAGAGCAGCCCCGATCACAGATGCTCTCGCGGATGATGGATGGGATGACCCACTGGTTCTCTTTGCCGGTATGGATGAGTCTTGCCTTTGGCTCCTTCGTGATCTTTGTCCTTCTCATTTTCCTCTTTGCCTACGGACGTAGCGAGACGAAGAGGCGGATAGGCTTCTATGCCGGGTTAGTCGCTCTCGTGCTGTGTGTGGTCCTCAATCTCTTTGTGTATCGATCTTATCGGTTTATCACCGATCGCTCTGAGGCGATCCTCACGGCCCCTGTGATCACCCTGCAGAGCTCACCCGACTCCTCGTCTCAGGATATTGCTGTGGTACACGAGGGTCATAAGGTGAGGGTACTGGATAGAGTAGGGGGCTACGCTGAGATACGACTTGCTGACGGGACGGTCGGCTGGGTCCCCGAGGAGACCTTTGACTTAATCAACGACTTTAGCAACTGATAGAATGGTAGAGAAGTTAGCCCTGCTGGAGCGAGACTTTTTTCTCTGGCTCAATAGCCCTCACAGTGCCTATCTGGACTCGGTGATGTTCACATTCTCCGACAAGCGGATCTGGTACTTCTTCCTGATCTTCTTCTTTGCATTGCTTTTTTATCGGCAAAAGGTCAAGGAGTGTCTGCTGCTTATCCTCTTTGTCGCACTGATGATGGTGATCTCTGACCAGCTCTCCTCAGCAGTCTTTAAACCCTATTTCCAGCGCTTCCGCCCGACCCTTCATCCCTTTACGGAGGATGTCGTCAAGACAGTCATGGGACACTCAGGAGGAGGTCTTTATGGCTTTATCTCCGGTCACAGCACCAACTTTGCTGCCCTTGGGGCCTTCACGATATTACTGATGAGGCATAGGGGCTACTCCATCATCATGACGCTCGTTGTGCTGACTACGATGTATTCGCGCGTCTACTTAGGCGTCCACTTCCTCTCGGATGTGATTGCGGGGTGTCTCTGTGGTATCCTCGTCGGTGTTATGATGTACTACCTATATCGTGAGACGCGCTGCAGCTTTTTCAAGATCCCGGATCGGCAGAAGTCGGTCTGCTATATAACCCCTCGCAGTAGGATCGATAAGATTGCACTCTCTCTTGTGATCCTATACCTCGCCTTTTGGATCTTGGGGCCTATCGTATACCCCATCTTATATCTCTAAACTTAACATTATGACAAAAAAATATCAGACGATCTTGGATGCTTTCCCAATCAAGGGAGAAGTGGTTGGCGTAGAGCCTTTTGGGAATGGTCATATCAATGATACTCTCCGTGTTACAGTCAAGGACCTTGATGGTGTGGAGCGTATCAAGTATGTCCTCCAGAGGATCAATCATCATGTCTTCCGAGATGTAGACACCCTTCAGCAGAATATATTCACTGTCACTGAGCATATTAGGAAAAAGCTGGAGGCAGGGGGGGATCAAGATGTGGACCGACACGTCTGCACGTTCCTCAGGACAAAGAGCGGTGAGCGCTATACCTCTTACGAGGGAGCCTACTGGCGCGTGATGCTCTATATCCCGGGATCTGTTACCGTAGAGACAGTCACACCGGAGTCAGCGCGATCTGCCGGGAGGGCCTTTGGACAGTTTCAGAGCCACCTTGCTGATGTGCCTGAGGGCACACTGGGCGAGACGATCCCCCGCTTCCACGATATGGCATTTAGGCTCAAAGAGCTCTCTGATGCCATCCGAGAGGATCGTGTAGGCAGAGCTGCTGAGGGTCGTGTACGGAAGCTCGTCAAGGAGCTGGATGATCGCTCCGATGATATGCTGATCCAGGAGAGACTGTACGAAGAGGGAAAGCTACCCAAGCATATCAATCACTTAGATACAAAGGTGGATAACATCCTCTTCGACAAGGAGTCCGGAGAGGTGTTGACGGTTATCGATCTTGATACGGTGATGCCCGGCTTCATCCTCTCCGATGTCGGAGACTTCATCCGCACTGCTGTGAATACCGGTGCCGAGGATGAGACCGATGAGTCCAGGATCGGTGTGGATATGGAGATATTCAAGTCGTATGTGGAGGGCTATATGTCCTCAGCAAGTAGCTTCCTCACGGAGACGGAGATACGACTTATCCCCTACGGCGGTCGTATGATGACCTATATGCAGGCGGTCCGATTCCTGACCGACTACATCAATGGGGATACCTACTACAAGACGGACTACAAGGACCACAATTGGGATCGCGCGTGGGCTCAGTTTGTCTACCTGACCCGCTTAGAGGATAAGGCCAAGGAAATGAGTGACTTCATGTCACACTGGCTGTAAGTGTATTCCCGCCTGACTGAAAAACCAAGTCCTTCAGCTAAGAGTCACATACATTGGTCCGAGGCCATTTTGCAATGGTCTGATGACGACACCTCCTCAAGGGCAATTCTTTTACCGGTATTAGTTTTCTCTAATACCGGTAAAAGAATTCTCTAATATCGGTATTAGATTTCTCTCAGATCAATATTGGTTTTAGGGGGAGTCCCTGCCCTTGAGGTCCCTTTTGTGGTCATTCCTTAGTTGCACGAGCGCTGGTATTCCATAGGGGGCGTTGGACTAAAAATAGGTACTTTTGCAACTGATCGTGATGTCACGATCGGTTGAGAAGATAAGCATGCAACGAAGTAACTATAAGCGCCTGGAGCGTGGTATGAGCTGGCTCGTCTTTGCCATCTCTGCCATCATCTATTGGGTGACCATGGAGAAGAGTGCCTCGGTATGGGACTGTCCGGAGTTCATTACCACCTTCCATAAGTTAGAGGTGGGACACCCGCCGGGTGCGCCATTCTATATGCTGGCGTACAATGTCTTTGCTGAGCTTTTCCCTGGTCATGGCGATTGGATTGCCATTGCGGGCAATGCTCTGAGCGGGCTCCTCTCCGGTCTGACGATACTACTTCTCTTCCGGACGATCAGCCACTTGATCCGGCGGTCCTTTATCCTCCGTACCGCCTCGTGGCGTGAGGATGCTGAGATACCTGCCGACTATGCGTGGATTGCTCTGGGGAGTGCCTTGGTGGGTTCGCTCACCTACGCCTTTACTGACACCTTCTGGTACAGTGCGGTGGAGAGTGAGGTGTATGCCTTCTCAAGTTTCTTCACAGCTCTCGTCTTCTATCTCATCCTGAAGTGGGAGGAGACGCGCAATCCGATCAAGGAGGATCGCTGGCTCCTGCTTACAGCATACCTTATGGGGCTGAGTGTTGGTGTGCACCTGCTCAATCTGCTTGCTATCCCAGCGATGGCGCTCGTGTACTACTTCAAGCGGACGGAACAGGCAACGTGGAAGGGTGGACTGGTAGCTACGCTGCTATCCTTTGTTCTCATCGCAGTGATCCTCTTTGGCATCATCCCGGGTGTGCCGGAGGTGGCGGGATACTTTGACCTCTTCTTCGTCAATACGCTTGGTCTCAGCTACAATAGCGGTCTGATCTGCTACGTCCTCGTGCTGGCTCTTGTGATGGGGCTCACCCTCTATGCATCGATGAGACGACCCGTCCCGATGACACTCCTCAGGGTGGGCTTCCTCTCCACCTGCATCCTGCTCGGGATCCCATTTATGGGCAGCGGGTGGATTGTCCCCATCATCGTGATCGCTGCTATCGTCTGGTACCTGTGGTACTCCAAGCGGACAGATGCTCACCGACTGGCTCAGCTGACGATGGCGATGGGGCTTCTCTTCGCCGGTATCAGCACGTATGGTGTGATCCTTGTGCGGGCCAACTCGGATATTCCGATGAATCAGAATACCCCGGCAGATGTCTTTGCACTCCGATACTACCTCTCGCGCGAGCAGTATGGTAGTACCCCTCTGATCTATGGTCAGACCTACGCCTCCCTGCCGGAGTACGATGCTCAGGGGCGTCCGGTGACCACCACCAAGGTCACCTATGCGCGGGCGAATAAGCTCTCTCCCGACGATCCCGATCACTACGAGCGTCAAGAGAGTAGCTCGCTGGTCTACCGGAGCGATATGAAGATGCTCTTCCCACGCGTCTACAGCAATATGATGCCCCACTTCAAGGAGGGGTATGAGATCTGGGGCGAAGTGAAGGGAGAGACGAAGACGGTCAATCAAGCAGGTAAGGCGGAGACAGTGACGCTACCGACCTTCGGGGAGAACCTCCGTTACTTCTTCTCTTACCAGCTCAACTATATGTACTGGAGGTACTTCCTATGGAACTTCTCCGGTCGACAAAATGATATACAGGGGCAGGGAGAGCTGACGAAGGGTAATTGGATCACGGGCATCCCCTTCATCGATGGGCTCTTCCTCGGTCCACAGACAGACCTGCCCTCCTTTGTGACCGACAATCCCGGGCACAATCGCTACTTTATGCTGCCCCTCATCCTCGGTCTCCTCGGACTGATAGCTCAGCTGCTGAGCCGTCGTGAGCGGAGTAGGCAGAATTTCTGGATCATCCTCTCGCTCTTCTTTATGACCGGCATAGCCATCGTGCTGTATGTCAATCAGACGCCCTATCAGGTGCGCGAGCGAGACTACTCCTATGCGGGATCTTTCTACGCCTTTAGTATATGGATCGGGTGTGGTGTCTTCGGCCTTTATGACCTCATCACAGGGGAGAGGAGTAAGAAGAAGAGTGGTCTGGCTCTCGGTCTGACAGCACTCTGCCTCCTCGTCCCGACCTTGGTGGCGTGGCAAAACTGGGACGATCACGACCGCTCCGGGCGTCGTCTCGCATCCGATACTGGGAATAACTACCTCAATAGTTGCGAGCCGAATGGGATCATCTACTGCAATGGAGACAACGATACCTTCCCCCTCTGGTATGCGCAGGAGGTGGAGGGAGTGCGGACTGATCTGAAGGTCTGCAACTCCTCCTACCTACAGGCGGACTGGTACATCGAGCAGATGAAGAAGCAGACCTACGAGGCAGCTCCAATGCCCATCACCTGGGGACTGAGGGAGTATGGGGGTGACAAGCGTGGCATCGCTTATGTGGTGCCGGTGATGAGGGACACGCTGGAGCTGAGGCACGCACTTGACTTCATCGGCTCCGATGACCCCTCCACCAAGGATATCCCCGGCATTGTGCAGAAGGTAGACTACCTGCCCAGTACCAAGGTGGCTCTTCGCTACGACCCTGAGGAGCTGATACGGTGTGGCATCCTTTATCCGAGCGATTCAGCGTTTGTGAAGGATCCGGTGACGCTGTATGACTTTCAGGGCAAGAGCTATCTCGGCAAGGAGGAGCTGGTCTCCTACGATATGATCGAGGCTAATCGATGGGAGAGACCGATCTACTTCTGCATCACTGTAGGTGAGTCCAATCGTATGGGACTTACCCCTTACTTCCGCCAGACCGGTATGGCCTATCAGGTGCTCCCGATCCGGACCAAGGGGACTTCGAGTGAGGTTGATGTGGAGCGGATGTACACCAACGTGATGAAGCGCTTCCGCTGGGCGGGAGCCGATCGGGCAGGGACCTATATGGATGAGAATGCTCGCCGTATGCTGGAGACCTATCGGAGCATGATCTTTGCCCCTCTGGCTAAGGGGCTTATCGCACGTGGTGACTCGATCCGAGCCCGTGAGGTATTGAGTCGATCCAGGACTGCCATCCTCGATGATGTGGTACCCCATGGAGCCTCCTCACTACCCCTCGTGGGAGCCTTTTACGATGCAGGGATGACTGCTGACGCTGAGGAGATCACCTCTCTGATGCTTGATCGTAGCCTGAGAGATCTGGACTGGTTCTTCCGTCTCAGTGACAGGGACTTCATCACCTGTATGCCTGAGATCGAGCGTGAGATCATCGTTGCTGAGGAACTCATGCGGCTCAATCGCGCCCATGGTAGCGGTCTGGAGGCGAAGTATGGCAAGGACTGTGACTACTACAGCAAGGCTTACCTGCAGATATACAACCAGCTCTCCGGGGCATCTCAGCAATGACTCAGGACCTGCGACCGCTCATCCGTGAGGCTGGTAGGGAGTATGGCTTTGATGCAGTAGGCTTTGCTCGTCTCGGTGAGGTGTCGGATGAGCACCAGTCCTATCTCGACCACTGGCTTGAGGAGGGCAAGGAGGCGGGTATGAGCTATATGTCCAAGAATGTCGAGGTGAGGAAGAATCCCATCGACAAGATCCTTCCGGGTGCTCGATCGGTGATCGTGGTGGCAGCTTCGTATTATCCCTTGAGACAGCAGCCCAAGGAGGCTCCGCAGGTGGCTAAGTATGCCTACGGACCGGACTACCACGATGTGCTGACAGAGGCTCTGGTACGTCTTGGCGAAGGGATAAATGATCGAGTGGCACCACACTCATTTCGCTGTATATCGGGCAGTGTCCCTTTCCTTGAGCGGTATTGGGCGAACGAGGCCGGTATAGGCTTCATCGGGAAAAATCGCTGTATGATCATCCCCGGGATGGGCAGCTTCTTTTTCCTTGCCGAGATGCTGACGACTCTTGATCTGGAGTCGGAGCATCCGGTCCGTAGACCGCTCTGTGGCTCTTGTCATCGTTGCTTGGACGCCTGCCCGACAGGTGCGCTCTCTCCGGAGGGGATGGATGCTCGCCGCTGTGTCAGTTACCTGACTGTGGAGCACCACGATGAGGTATCGCCTGAACTGAGCCGGCGGATGGGGAATAGGCTCTTCGGCTGTGATAGCTGCCAGGATGCCTGCCCTTTTAATCGCCGACCAAAGCCCACTAAGCTATTCCCCTCATACGACACGATCCTCGACCTAAGTCGTGAGGATATCGCGGAGATGTCGCTAGAGGATTACCATAGGATATTTCAGCAAAGCCCTGCCCGCAGAGCAAACTATAAGTGGATGACGCGCAACTGCCGACTTTGGCTGGAGAATAATCCTCCCGCTGACGCTGATAATTGAGTACCTTTGCCCATTATATCTATGAAAGATAAGAGCAAGATAGAGAGCAAGGCTGTAGAGAAAGGGTGGATCGTGGTACAGGGAGCGAGGGAGCATAACCTCCGCAATATCTCTGTGTCCATCCCGCGCAATTCCCTAACGGTGGTCACGGGGCTGAGTGGTAGTGGTAAGTCTTCGCTCGCCTTCGATACGATCTACTCAGAGGGTAATCGGCGATATCTGGAGACCTTCTCCTCGTATGCCAGAGGCTATATCGGTGACCTGGAGCGACCTGATGTTGATGAGATTACCGGTCTGTCTCCTGTTATCTCCATTGAGCAGAAGACTACCAATAAGAATCCGCGCAGTACCGTAGGCACGACCACAGAGATTTATGACTTCCTCCGCCTGCTATACGCCCGCTGTGCGACCGCCTACTCGCTCACGACCGGTAAGGAGCTGGTACACTACTCTGAGGATCAGATCATAGAGCGTATCCTTGAGACCTATGCCGACCGCAAGGTTTACCTCTATGCTCCGGTCGTGCGGACACGTAAAGGGCACTACCGCGAGTTGCTCGAGAACTACCGCCGGAAGGGGTACGTATCTGCACGGATCGATGGCGAGCTGACTAACCTGAAACCCGGTCTCGCCTTGTCGAGATACAAAAACCACTCAATAGAGATCCTGATTGATAAGCTGAAGGTGGTGCCCAAGCAGTCTGAGCGGATCAAGGAGAGCGTCAGGACGGCTCTGAGGATAGGTAAGGGGATCATCCTTGTGCAGGATATGCAGGAGGATGGGCTCAAGCCCTCCTACTACAGCCGTAATCTGATGGACGAAGAAGCGGGAGAGTCGCTCCCGGATCCGGATCCCAATACGTTTTCTTTTAATTCCCCTCAGGGCAGCTGTCCTAAGTGTAAGGGGCTTGGGGTGGTCACTGCACCGGATCTCTCTAAGGTGATCCCCGACCCAAAGCTCAGCTTGAGAGAGGGAGGTCTGGTACCGATCGGGAAGTATAAGCGTGGGCTGCTCTTTGCCCAGATGGATGCGATCCTAAAGCATCATGACCTCGATCTTGATACACCTATAAAGGAGTATCCGGAGGAGTTGATCGATGACGTGCTAAATGGTGTCGACTATCCTCTCTACTATCACACTGAGACCGGTGTCCGTCAGCGACTGACTGAGTACAATGGTATCGTCTCCTTACTGGAGAAAATGACAGAGGGGGACTATAATGCAAAGACAAAGAAGTGGGCGGAGCAATTTAGCACTTATGTCCCCTGTCCGCGCTGCCAGGGGAAGCGGCTGCGCAAGGAAGCTCTGGCATTTAAAATCGATGGCAAGGACATTACAGAGATGTCATCTATGCCGATCCCTGAGCTGCTTGAGGAGATCAAAGCAGTCCCGGCAAAGATAGACCGGCAGAGGCGTGTCGTCGCTACGGAGATCTGCAAGGAGATCGAGAGTCGTCTCTCATTCTTAGTAGAGGTGGGGCTGACCTACATTTCCTTAGACAGGACCACTGCCACCCTCTCCGGGGGAGAGAGGCAGCGTATACGGCTGGCGACTCAGCTGGGAAGCCGCTTGGTAAATGTCCTATACATCCTCGATGAGCCCTCGATAGGGCTTCATCAGAGGGATAACGACCGGCTGATACGATCTCTTAAGTCGCTACGGGACCAGGGCAATACGATCTTAGTCGTGGAGCACGACCGAGAGATCATGGAGCAGGCCGACTACATCATTGATATTGGTCCCGGAGCTGGGCGAAAGGGAGGGCATATCGTCTTTAGTGGTACCCTGACAGCTCAGTACCTAAGGAGGGAGAAGGACATAGAGATCCCTAAGGTAAGGCGGTGTGGCTCAGGTAAGTGCCTTACGTTGCTGGGTGCTAAGGGAAACAATCTGCAGGGGGAGCCATTCTCCATACCTCTGGGTACGCTGACCCTGGTGACCGGAGTGAGCGGCTCTGGTAAGAGTACCTATGTCAATGACACCCTTTACCCGGCTCTCTCAAAGCATCTCTACAAGTCTCTCACGGAGCCGCTGGCGTATGATAAGATCGAGGGCATTGACCTGGTAGATAAAGTGGTCCAGGTGGATCAGTCGCCTATCGGTCGCACACCGAGGAGCAATCCTGCAACCTATACGGGAGTCTTTACCGACATACGAAATCTCTTTACGGAGATGCCGGAGGCAAAGATCAGAGGGTACAAGCCGGGTCGCTTCTCCTTTAATGTCAAAGGGGGGCGCTGTGAGACGTGCAGTGGAAATGGCTATCGCCGGATCGAGATGCACTTCCTCCCCGATGTCTATGTGCCGTGTGAGGTGTGCCGTGGTAAGCGGTACAATCGTGAGACGCTTGAGGTGAGGTACAAGGGGCAGTCGATCTCCGATGTACTGGAGATGACCGTAAATCAGGCGGTAGACTTCTTTGATGGTCAAAGCCGCATCCAGAGTAAGATCAAGGTGCTGCAGGATGTGGGGCTCGGCTATATAAAGCTTGGCCAGTCCTCGTCAACTCTCTCCGGGGGTGAGTGTCAGCGGATCAAGCTGGCGAGCGAACTAAATAGGCGCGACACCGGCAATACGATCTACTTCCTCGATGAGCCGACGACGGGGCTTCACTTCGAGGATATAAGCATGCTGATGACGATCGTCAATAGACTGGTGGATCGAGGCAATACCATCGTGATCATTGAGCACAATCTTGACGTGATCAAGACCGCTGACCATATCATAGACATAGGTCCCGAGGGGGGAAAGGATGGTGGACACATCATCTTCCAAGGGACACCTGAGGAAATGGTGCGGTGCTGTGACAGCCACACGGCAAAGTATCTGAGAGAGGAATTTAAGGCAGCTGGAAGAGACGTATGATGACGACAAGCGAGGAGCTCTTAGCGACGCTCAATGAGGAGCAACGACAGGCTGTAGAGGATCTCACTCACGATAGTCTGGTGATTGCTGGGGCTGGCTCGGGCAAGACACGCGTCCTAACGACGAAGATAGCCTATATCTTGGCGGAAGGTAAGGCGGGTCCCTCAGAGGTGTTGGCGCTTACCTTTACGAATAAGGCTGCGAGAGAGATGCGCTCCCGTATCGCCACCATCGTGGGAGAGGATCTCTCGCGAATGATCCCTATGGGGACCTTCCACTCCATCTTTGCTCGCTGGCTTCGTGGTTACGGGAAGTATCTCGGATACGATAGCGACTATACTATCTACGACTCAGGTGACTCACGGACCTTGGTCAAGGGCATCATACGCGATATGAAGCTGGATGAGAAAG
>OAUQ01000813.1_pt1 | contig 10907 bp, 10 predicted proteins | sample 1476151 | NCBI WGS metagenome assembly OAUQ01 (sample SAMEA2580008, study PRJEB22360) | human gut metagenome | biome: human gut; feature: human-associated habitat; material: faeces | place: Denmark | collected 2008/2010 | reverse complement strand
CTGCGAGTTACATTGGTGATGTTCCACATGGCATTGGCACCTGCCGCATCTTGCAGCGGTCCGCGGCTCAAGGCATACGTAAATCTGAACGGATGGAGCTCTCCTTTGTCGGCAAAGTCCGGATTGACATCTGTAGCCTTGGTGTTGCTGTACTGCTTTACCCATTCTCCATTTTTGAAGAATGCCTCGTTCAAGCCATTTTTCATGTAGCCGTCTTTCTCTTCTTTGGCATATTGCGCTTTCAAGTCTTCATCTGTGATGGCATCCAGCAGGCCGGTACCGTAAATCCCGATCGTAGACTCCAGCAGGACTTTATAATTACCCAGACTACTGATGATGCCTTCGTTTTTGGCATAGACTGCGTCTGGCGCGAGAGTCACCTCAGGATATTCCAGATCGTAACTCTCACCATCGGGAAACTTGTTGCCCCACTCGTCGGTATATTTTTTCCATTCGATAATGACTTTGCTTTCATCCAGCGGAGCTTTGAAAGGTTGGGTGGCATGTCCCTGTGGCATTCCGGTCAGCCAGCTTACATAACCATCTGTTTCAGGATTGTAGACAACCAGCAGACATCCGTTTCCGATAGTTGTCGTTTGAAAGGCTCCTGACGCATTACGCTTGCCGTGTCCGTATCCCGGATGACAATGAATGCATGAACTTCGTACGTAGGCTGGACCCAGCCCTTTGCGTACACCGGTATGATTGTTCATATACATTTTTTCAAACAGTTGTTCCCCGTTCTTAAACCGTTGGCTCATTTCTTCGCTTGATTCGACAGGTTCGGTCGGTTGCTCGAAGGCATTCGAGGTGGTAAGATAAGAAGTTCCTAACTGTCCGCCGGCATAGTACCATTCTGGCTTCTCATCATTGTTCGAAGTATTCGATGTTGAAGTCTGATTTTCGTTGTCACTGCACGCGGTCATGACACTGGCGATACATAAAAAATGTATCAGATGAAAAGTCTTTGTCTTCATATTTGCAATAGATGTTGATTGTTGTTCAAACCGTTGTAGCCATCTTGGACCAGATGGCTTTAAAATTTTTTTCTGGCCCGAGACGACTGCGTGGAAGTTATTGATATTTTAAAAGAGAAATTTCTCCGGTTATTTTAAAAGAGCCTTGTTTGCTTTATCCAATGCGGTAGACAATTGGCTTAGGGATTCGATGGCAGCATCAGCTTCTGCTCCGGTTGCGTTTTTGGCAAAAGGTTCCGGTATGGCTTGTATTTTGGTAATTGCTTCATCAATCAAGGCTTTTACTTCAGTATCGGTAGACGGGTCGATGGTAGCAATGTAAGCACTGACAGATGTCGCGTTGTTTGTTCCATCGTATCCTATACCTTCGTATGCATTTTTTACGCTTTTAATATTGTCAACAAAATCGACTACTGAATTTAATGCGTAGGGAGATTCGATATAGTTCTTGTCATCGGCTGTCTGACCTGAGTTCGGGCGGCCGATTTTCTGCGTGCAGACCTCATCTACAATGTCGATACACCCTTGAATCAGTTCTTGTGCAGCAACAGTATAGCTGGTATATTTGCTTCCTCCTTGTCCGGCAGTCTTCATACTTGTACCGTAATCGAATGTGGGTTCCTGTTCCGTTTCGGTAAGAATCTCCTGTTTTTGAGTTGTTACGTTCTCCATACCTGCCCACGATGCTTCCAGACGAATACACTGATTGCGCAAGTCCTGGGCAACCCCTGCCATGTAAATCATGTGGTTGTTAGTTATATTTACCACTTGTCCGCTGTAGTTGTACGTTTTCTCAAAATCTCTTGGCTCACGATGAGAATCATCGGTCAGTTGGAACAAAATATATTCCAGCGCATGATAGCCCAAAAGTCCATATCCCAGATTGCTTGTGATGTAATCAAAATCACCGGCTCCTATGGCATCCATCATTTTCTGGTTATTCAGCAGATTATCCAGAGCTACTTGGTCCAGAGGCCACGAATCAATGTGAGGGTCGATGTTATAATCTCCTGCGGCACCGAACAGAAAAGCTTCGCTCAACTCCCATGCTTTTCGTGATTCTGTCCAGTACTCACATGCTTCGGCTACATATTCTGTAGCTTTCTTTTTGTCTCCGCTTAAATAAGCTTCCTTTGCGCTTGTACAGGCTTCGCTCATCAGTATAGCTTCGTCTGCCATTGCTTTATAGGTGGCAATAACTGTATTGTCTACATAGGGTACAATAGCTTCTTTCAGAGCTTGTTCTTCGTTTGACAGTCCTTCGGAATTACTACTTTCATTGTTGTCGTCACTACAGGAAATCATGCTTGTTGCTGTCATGGCACTTATAGCCATGCAAAGAGATAGTTTAAAAAACTTGTTCATAGCTTTTATCTTTTTTGATTATTATTTTGTGATAATTGTTTGTCGGAAAGTTATTTTGTAAAAAGTCCGGCATAGGCTACGCCTACCGATATAGACGGCTCGTTGTTGTAAGGACTTCTCATCAGCCCGATGGAATATTCTCCTTTTACTACGATGTCATGAATAGGATAGTAGTTCAATCCCGCTGCGATACGATTACGCCCGCAGAATCTGTAAATAGGGGTACTGGTCTTGTGCATGGAGTCGTAATAGTCGTAACGGCCGAAGACATACAGTTTCTGTCCTTTCTCATTCAACTTTTCGATTTGGGAGAATACATTATAACCTGCTTCGATACCGGCAGCAATGGCAGCTTCGGCCACGTTCTGTTGAGGTGACGGAGAGTTGTTGCTCATCTTTTTATTGACTTCTGTAATCTTGTCGGCATCACTCAGGTGACCGTAATCGAAGTTACCGCGGACAATCCAGTTGTGATCATTATAATGAAAGTCGAAAGCACCTATTAAGACAGTTCCTTTCACGTCTTTATACTTCTCACTGTCCTTATAATCGTTTAGCGAATTGTTGAATGAGTTGCCGGCATAACCGCTGACCGACAGACGCAAACCTTTGACGGAATAATTGTCGATGCGGAAAGCTCCGGCTACGGAGTTACCAATCTTAAATTCATATGGGCTGCCGGCACCGCCTTGTATCCAGTTCAAACGATTAAAACGGTCGGAGTCTAGCCCCGGTACCAGCAATACTTCATAGCGCCAGTCGCCTGTCTGTCCCCATAAGCTGATGCCCGTTTCGTGCCAGGTACAAGGAAGGATGGTGTTTTCTCCCTCTGGACGATAGACTCCGAAGAACTCAGTTGGCAGATGATGCTGGTTCGTTCCTCCCACCGGAACGATGATATGTCCTAATTTGATATTGAACTCCGGACAAATGGACTTCTGAATCCAAAATTGTTCCAGTGCAACTTCTCCGCCACGTTCCACTTCACTTTCGTATTCACCCGCTTCCTCTTCCTCTATTTCAACAGCACTTTCGGTTCCACCGTGTTCAAATTCTATCTCACTTCCCATTGTCCATCCGTGTCCGAAATCATAATTCAGGAAAAGTACCACATGTGGCAGGTCGAAGCGTCCGTGCGACTCTCCTTTGTAGACGCTTGGGTCTTTGGCTGTATAGCGGATATATTTATCGGAATAGAAGTTATGACTATACACAGCCTCTCCATATCCTCCGATAGTTAACCCTTTGCCACCTTTTTCTGTCTTCAGGATGGAACGCCTTTCAGCTTTCATTTCCTTTTCCGTTTCTTCGTTGTCGCTACTCATTTTTTCGACTTCGTTTGCTGCAAAGCCATGGGTGCTCATTGCTGCAAAACAAAGCGAGAATAAAACCTTTTTGCTTTTCATTTATTCTTTCCTTTTGTTTATTTTTAACAAGGGCAAAGGTAGGATACGTGCTTTGTAGCATCAATACCTATTAGTTAGTAAAAAAAGTTGTTAAATACCTAGTAGTAGGTATACTTGTTTTTAACTTTGCGGCAAATTTGTTTTAATGGTATATAGAAATGGAAGAATACCGATTGGACGACCTGACGATCAAAGAGCATTTGTTGCGTCTGGCGGAGAGGGGAAACAAATCGTTTACCGAGAGTCTGAACCCCGGCGTTGAGCATGTTTTAGGAATCCGGATTCCGGACTTGCGTCAACTGGCAAAGCAGATTTCCCGTACGAACTGGGAAGAATACCTGCTTACGGCCGATTCTTTTTACATGGAGGAGCGTATGCTGCAAGGTATGGTGCTGGGATACATCAGGCCCGATGACGATGTGGAATACTATTTGCATCGTGTTACTTGCTTCGTATGGATTATCAACAGCTGGTCGGTGTGCGACACGTTCAAGTTTGGAGGCGGGAAAAAGTTCGTCGAAGACAATAAGGAGCGCTTGTGGACTTATCTTGTGGACTGGATGCATGCACGGGGAGAATACGAGATTCGTTTCGGAGTGGTGATGAGCATGCAGCTTTTCATCGACGAGGAACATATCGGACAATTGCTGAAAGAATACGATGCTATCCGTCACGATGGATATTATGTGAAGATGGCTGTGGCATGGGCCTTGTCGGTTTGCTTTGTGAAGTTCCCCGAACTGACCATGCAGTACCTGAAACAAAATACGCTGGACGATTTTACATACAATAAGGCGTTACAGAAAATAACGGAATCGTATCGGGTAGATGCTGAAACCAAGCAGCTCATCCGGCAGATGAAAAGACCTGCTGCCCGATAATCGGTAAGATATAATGGTCACACAGAGAGCAAGTTGGATGAATAGCTTGCTGTCTGTGCGACATTGTTTTATTCATGATGGTACGGACCGTTGTTCAAGATGGTCATGGCACGATAGAGCTGTTCCACGAAAATCAGTCGGATCATCTGATGCGAGAAGGTCATTTTCGATAAAGATATCTTTTCCTGAGCTGCGGCATATACGGCAGGCGAGAAGCCGTAAGGCCCTCCGATGATGAATACCAGTCGCTTGCTTACCGTATGCATCTTGCGTTCTATCCATGCGGCGAACTCAATGGAGCGAAACTCCTTGCCGTGTTCGTCGAGCAATACGGGTACGTCGCCCGGTTGTAAAGCTTTCAGAATCAGTTCTCCTTCTTTTTCCTTCTGCTGCTCCATGCTCAGGCTTTTGGTATTCTTGAGCTCTGGGATGACTTCTATGTCGAAAGAGATATAATGTTTCGTACGCTCCGCGTAATCGTTTATGGCGGTGATGTAATGTTTTTCTACTGTCCGTCCGACAACAAGTAACGTAAATTTCATTTTCTGTCTGGTTTTGATTTTAATCATTTTGCAAAGATAAGGATTATCCTTACCTTTGCCAGTAAGAAAACGTATTTAAAATCATAAATAAGATGGATGAAAAAGTAGTTAAGGATTTGATCGATCGCCTGATCGACTTGTCGTTTGCAGAAGATATTGGCGACGGCGACCATACCACCTTGTCGTGTATTCCTGCCGATGCTATGGGAAAATCGAAACTCTTGATTAAGGAAGAAGGTATTCTTGCCGGCATCGAGGTGGCAAAAGAGGTTTTCCGCCGTTTCGACCCTGAGCTGAAGGTGGAAGTTTTCATCAACGACGGTGCACACGTGAAGCCGGGTGATGTAGCAATGGTAGTGGAAGGAAAGGTGCAGTCCTTGCTTCAGACCGAGCGCCTGATGTTGAACATCATGCAGCGTATGAGCGGTATTGCTACCATGACACACAGTTACGTAGAACGCCTGAAGGGAACCAAGACGCGTGTGCTCGATACTCGTAAGACAACTCCGGGTATGCGTGTGCTCGAAAAGATGGCAGTTAAGATTGGCGGCGGTGTCAATCACCGTATCGGCCTGTTCGATATGATTCTGCTGAAAGACAATCATGTCGATTTTGCCGGAGGAATTGACAAGGCTATCACCCGTGCCCGTGAATACTGTAAGGCAAAAGGCAAAGACTTGAAGATTGAAATCGAAGTACGTAACTTCGACGAATTGCAGCAGGTACTCGATCTGGGCGGTGTAGACCGTATCATGCTCGACAACTTTACGCCGGCAGATACCCGCAAGGCAGTAGAAATGGTGAACGGACGTGTAGAACTTGAGTCGTCAGGTGGTATCACATTTGATACGCTGCGCGACTATGCCGAGTGCGGTGTCGACTTCATTTCGGTAGGAGCCCTGACACATTCTGTAAAAGGTCTGGATATGAGTTTCAAGGCATGCTGATGCGTATGGAATCTTAAGTGCAATTTTTAGAAAGTTGTACGGAAAAATACTCTTCGCCTGCCGATGTTTCCCGGAGCACCTTTGGATGCCTCGAGTAATCAGGTAGGCTGTTTTCCCCTTTTTCTGCGATTTCTCTTTGTTCCTGTCAATGGAATGAAAGTAAAATCGGAGAAAAAGGGGATTTTTTATGTTTTTTTTACCACAGATAGTGTCCGATTTTTTTCTATCTTTGGTTATCATCCTAAAATTGAAGCTTATGAGTCATGAAACGTATCAATTCCTTCTGTATGCCATGTCGGTGGCTGGTGTGCTGGTTTTTGTGGCGCTTTATTTTGTAAAGGCGGGATATGGTATGTTCCGGACAGCCTCGTGGGGAGTTTCTCTTCCCAACAAACTTGCCTGGATGCTGATGGAAGTACCGGCGTTTATTGTCATGTTGTACGGATGGGTGCGCAGCGGAATGGTACTTTCGGCTCCGCAGACTGTATTTGCCTTGCTGTTCTTGCTGCATTATTTCCAGCGTTCGTTTGTCTTTCCGCTGCTGATGAGAGGTAAAAGTCGTATGCCTCTTGCCATTGTTGCCATGGGGATAGTCTTTAATGTGCTGAACGGTATGTTGCTTACGACAAGTCTGTTTCGTTATCCTCCTGCCGGACTGTATGCAGACGGCAGCGATTTCTGGATGCATTCTCTACCATGGATTGGGCTGGCGCTGTTTGTGCTTGGAATGGGAATCAACCTGCATTCCGACTATGTCATCCGTCACCTTCGTAAGCCTGGCGATACGAAACATTATTTGCCACAGAAAGGCTTTTACCGCTATGTGACCTCTGCCAATTATCTGGGTGAATTGATAGAATGGATTGGCTTCGCTCTGCTGACGGGTTCGCCTGCTGCATGGGTGTTTGTCTGGTGGACGGCTGCCAATCTGGTGCCGCGTGCCGATGCCATTTACAAGCGCTATCGGGAAGAATTTGGCGATGAGGCTGTCGGAAGCAGGAAGCGGATTATACCTTATATATATTAGTACGCTGCCGGAGGTATCTTTTCCGGGAGTGGCAAGTGAGCGGCTTTTCTATGGAATTGGAAATGGTCGGATAGCTTGCAGTGTTAACTTTTTAACTGATTATTATGGATTCAAAACTATTTACTCCGGTTCGGCTGGGACCACTGACGTTACGTAATCGCACCATTCGTTCGGCGGCTTTCGAAAGTATGTGCCCTGGCAACAAACCTTCCGAGCAGTTGCTCGAGTATCATCGCTCGGTGGCTGCGGGTGGCGTTGGCATGACGACGGTAGCTTATGCGGCGGTTACTCGAAGCGGCCTTTTGACCGCCAGTTGTGGATGCGTCCGGAGATTGTTCCCGGCCTTCGCCGGCTGACTGATGCCGTCCATGCCGAAGGAGCTGCGGCAAGTATTCAGTTAGGACATTGCGGCAACATGTCGCACAAGAGTATCTGTGGCTGTCTGCCTGTAGGGGCCAGCAGTGGATTCAATCTTTATTCGCCTACCTTTGTGCGGGGACTTCGTGCGGACGAACTGCCCGAAATGGCACGGACATACGGTCAGGCTGTCCGCTTGGCACGTGAATCCGGATTCGATGCTGTGGAAATTCATGCCGGACACGGTTATCTCATCAGCCAGTTTCTTTCTCCTGCTACCAATCACCGTAAGGACCAGTTCGGTGGTTCGCTGGAAAACCGGATGAAGTTCATGGACATGGTGATGGAGGAGGTGATGAAAACGGCAGGAACAGACATGGCAGTATTGGTAAAGATGAACATGCGCGACGGATTTCGGGGAGGTATGGAACTGGAGGAATCGCTGCAGGTGGCACAACGGCTGCAACAGTCGGGTGCCCATGCGCTGGTCTTGAGCGGAGGTTTCGTGAGAAAGGCTCCGATGTATGTGATGAGAGGGGAAATGCCTATCCGTACCATGACGCACTATATGACTTGCTGGTGGCTGAAGTATGGCGTACGTCTGGTGGGGAAATGGATGATACCTGCTGTACCTTTCCGTGAGGCTTATTTTCTGGAAGATGCGCTGAAGTTCCGGAAGGCACTGGATATGCCGCTGGTGTATGTAGGAGGACTGGTTAGCCGTGAGAAAATCGATGAGGTTTTGAACGATGGATTTGAGGCGGTACAGATGGGGCGTGCGTTGCTCAACGAGCCGGGTTTTGTAAATCGTATGCGTGAGGAAGAAAAGGCACGTTGTAACTGCAAACACAGCAATTACTGCATTGCCCGTATGTATACCATTGACATGGCATGTCATCAGCGTCTGAAAGAGGAGCTTCCTCCTTGCATCAGGAAGGAAATCGAACGTATAGAAAGCAAGGGGTAAGATGGAAAAGAAACTGGCAGTGATAACGGGTGCGGATGGAGGCATGGGTACAGAGATAACTCGTGCGGTAGCATCGGCTGGTTATAGGGTGATAATGGCATGTTGTAATCTGGTGCGGGCAGCGGAAAAACGGAATCTGCTTATGGCGGAAACGGGCAATGCGGATATAGAGGTGCAGTTTATTGATCTGGCTTCACTGGCTTCGGTCGCATCTTTTGCCCGGAAGATGGTGGAACGGGGTGAACAGATTACCTTGCTGATGAATAATGCGGGAACGATGGAAACGGGACTTCATATTACGGAAGACGGGCTGGAACGTACCGTGAGCGTGAATTATGTCGGACCCTATCTGCTGACGCGCAAGCTTTTGCCGCTGATGGGAATGGGGAGCCGTATCGTGAATATGGTTTCTTGCACGTATGCCATCGGCAAGCTGGATTTTCCTGATTTTTTCTTGCGCGGAAGGAAAGGGAGTTTCTGGCGTATCCCTATTTATAGTAATACGAAACTGGCTCTGACTCTCTTTACGCTGGAGCTGGCTACCCGTGTCAGGGAGAGGGGGATTGTCGTTAATGCTGCCGATCCGGGCATTGTTTCGACAGATATTATCACCATGCACATGTGGTTCGATCCTTTAACAGATATTCTTTTCCGGCCTTTTATTCGTACGCCTCGTCAGGGAGCTGCTACAGCCGTCAGCCTGTTGCTGGATGAAGAAGCGGGCAAACGTACCGGAACACTGAATGTCAGTTGTCGGCCTAAGCCTTTGTCGGATAAGTTTCTCCATCATTCCCAAATGAAAGAGCTTTGGAGGCTTACCGAGGAACAAGTTTCCAAATGGTTGTAGCCGGATAAAAAACAACGGCAGAGAACGTCTTTTGTCAGACAATCTCTGCCGTTATCGTATCGCTATATTAAATCAATAAGCATTTTTCTCGCCGTGGATGGCGTTTCTTACGGTCTTGTAGATGATGTAAATATCCAGCCAGAAACTCCAGTGCTCGATGTACCAGATGTCACCGATTACACGTCCTTCCATATCTTTCAGCTCCTTTGTTTCACCTCGGTAGCCGGTTACCTGGCTCCATCCTGTAATGCCGGGTTTAACAAAGTGTCGTACCATGTATTTATTGATCAGTTTGGAGTATTCTTCCGTATGTTTCAGCATGTGAGGACGCGGCCCTACAATGCTCATATCGCCCAGCAACACATTGATGAACTGGGGCAGTTCGTCGATGTTTGTCTTTCGCATGATATTTCCCCAGCGGGTCTTACGGGGATCATCCTTGGTTGCCTGCAACGTATCAGCTTCCTTATTGACTTTCATCGAACGGAACTTGTAGCAATAAAACTCTTTATCATTCAGCCCGTTGCGCTTCTGTTTAAAGAAGATAGGACCTGGCATGGTCAGTTTAGTTACGATAGTAACAATAATCAGTATAATCGGGAACAGCGTACACAGGAATAGCAAGGAGAAAACGATATCGAATGCACGTTTCAGTATTTTGTTTTCCGGACGACTTAGCGGGGCTTGTCGTAAGCTAAGATATGGAACATTTCCCATCATGTTAAAATATACTCTGTTGTGCAAGTAGTTGTGTAGATTTGGTACGCTATAGAAATGAACTAAGTGATTCTCACAGTAATTGATAATTTGTATGATTAGTTCACTCCGGCGTGAAGGAAGACAGCAAAATAGGTAATGTATGTATGAATTGTCCTTCAGATAATTTGGTATTTCTTCCGGACGTCCCAAATAGGGACACTGGGAAGGCATTTCAGGGTTGGGCTCATCATCGAAATAGCCATTCACTCTATAACCGGTAGATGGATCATCTGACAATTCATAGTACATTTCAATGTTATTCGAAGTACTTCCTACCAGTACTACATAACGTAAATTTTTCCCTTTCGAACGTAGGCCTTTTAAAATACTTCTAAATACTAACCGGAAAATACTTAATAGAATGAATAAGGTTGAAATGTATATAGGAAAGAACAAAGAGTATATATTCATAAACTTTCCAACACTTAATAAAGTACCCGATAGTATTGAAAAATAAAAAACGTTACGGAATACACGCATGATTATCTGATATGGATAAATTTTACGCAAGTGTAAGACTATTCCTCCTTGAAGACAGCATACCAGATAACATAGAAATATTATAATTAATACTTGGGGCAATGTAGCTGTTAATTCTGTGTATTTCCCTTGGTAAATAGCACCTAAGTAAAATATATAAAATAAACCGCAACTAATGCATAATTCCCCTAAAAGCACGCACAGCTTTATTATGCTATTGTTTCGTACAGTAGTATTATTAATATAATTCTCCATAACAAAATAACGATAGGTTAATATTCTTTAAATTATTGGCGTCTATGAATGCGTAATTAAAAAAATTATACAAAAATAGACATTGTCTCTTTATTAT
>OAUQ01000811.1_pt1 | contig 10913 bp, 10 predicted proteins | sample 1476151 | NCBI WGS metagenome assembly OAUQ01 (sample SAMEA2580008, study PRJEB22360) | human gut metagenome | biome: human gut; feature: human-associated habitat; material: faeces | place: Denmark | collected 2008/2010 | reverse complement strand
CTACCGTTACGGCCGCGACCTGGCCAACGAGTTTATGGATACGCTCGAGGGCGCGCCCAAGGGCGATATCCGCGGTGCCATGGCGCTGCTCATCGACAAGCAGGACGATCCGCGCCGCGTTGAGGTCTACTCGGCGCTGCAGGATCTGGTGCTGGCCGGAGGTCGCTAGATGGAGCTCACGGACCGCTCTGGTTACTTTGCGGGCCCCGGTATGCTCGGCGGCTCCTTTGGCGACGCCTCGCGCGCAAGCGTCGAGGCCGCCGAGGGCGTCGCCGACCCCTGCCTGGGCCATGCGCCCGACCAGGTGGTCTTCTACGAGCTCACGCGTAAGTTTGTGGAGACCGAGGAAGACGTTCCCCAGGAGGCCTGCGACGTGCTGTACTACACGCTCGCCGTGGGCCACCACACCGGCGTGCTCGACTGCTTTGAGCCGCGCCTGTCGGTGCCGGTGGACGTGTTTTATTCGCTCGTCGACGCGCTGCCGGAGGGGGAGGCCAAAACCAAGTTCGAGGCCATCCGCTCCTTTGGTGAGTGCCAGCTCGACAAGGCGGCGGTGCCGTCACTGCTCGAGGCCTGCGATGCGCTGCTCGACGAGCGCGGTTTTCGCGGGTCGGCCAAGGCCGGCATCTCGGTGTTCGACGACGACTTTGGCCTGCATGCCCAGCAGGTCGCGTTCTTAATGAAGTTTCGCGATCTGGTTGAGCGCGTGCGCGATGTGTCGGGCGTGTATCTGACGGGAAGGTTGCAGTAATGGGTCGCGTTGTGGATGGCCGTGTGAACGGCGCCCCGTTTGCGGGTATCGTGCTCACGGCGGGAAGCGTGCTGCGTGCCGACGATGCCGCCGGCCCCGTGCTCTCCAAAAAGATGGAGGACGCGCCCATCGCCGGTTGGTACACCATCGACGGTGGGCAAACGCCCGAGGATGACATCATCGAGGTCAAGCGCGAGCGTCCGCCGCGTTTGGTTTTGGTCGATGCCGCCGACATGGCGCTGCCCGTCGGGTCTATCCGCCTGCTCGATAAGCGCGATGTGGCCCGCAAGTCGATGTTCACCACGCATTCGCTCCCTTTGTCGATTCTGATCGAGGAAATCGAGCAATCGTGCGAAGATATCGTCTTCATAGGGATTCAGCCGGGCGATACGGAGTTTTACAACCCTATGTCCCCGGAGGTCTTTGACGCCGTCGACGCCGTGTACGACGCCGTGGCCGCCAACGACTTTTCCCACTTTGTCCGCTTGGGACAAGAGCAATAGGAGCGCTTGTCCCTGCTGATTAGGAAAGAAGTGATTGACATGGCAGATTCCAAGGCAGAATATCCCGCTCCCGATTGCCTGGCACCCGCCGCGATCGAGGCCAAGACCGAGGCCGCCGGCGTGACCAAGGCCAACCTGCCGGTCGCAAAGGCCTTTCTGTTGGCAATGTTCGCCGGTGCGTTTATTGCCTTCGGCGGCCTGTTCTTTACCGTGTTCTTGAGCGATAGCACGCTGGGCTGGGGTGCCCAGCGCGTTGTGGGCGGCCTGTGCTTTTGCCTGGGCCTGGTGCTCGTGCTGGTGTGCGGCGCCGAGCTGTTTACCGGCAATTCTCTTATGGTCTGCGCGCTCAAGAGCAAAAAGATCACCCTGGCTCAGATGCTCAAGGCTTGGGTCGTCGTATGGGTCGGTAACTTTGTCGGTGCCCTGTTCATCGTCTTTTTGGTGTACATGGCCGGCATCTATAAGCTCAACGGCGAGGCGGTCGCCAATTCCATGGTGAGCGTCGCCGCCGGCAAGGTGACGATCGACTGGGTGACGATCTTCTTCCGCGGTATCCTGTGCAACATCTTTGTGTGCCTGGCCGTGTGGATCGGTACCGCCGGCAAGACCGTGGTCGATAAGGTCGTGGGCATTCTGCTGCCCATCGCCGCCTTTGTGGCCTGCGGTTTTGAGCACTGCGTCGCTAACATGTACTTTTTGCCCATGGGTGCCGTGATGCACGCGTGCGGCTATGGTGCCAAGGTCGCCGGCGCCGATGCGCTCAACGCTGCGGGCATTGCGTTTAACCTGTCCGCCGCCACGTTGGGCAACATCGTGGGCGGCGCGGTTCTGGTCGCGCTCGGCTACTGGTTTATCTACGCCAAGAAGTCCGAGGCGTAAGGTATCGTCTGTTTGACGTTGGGCCTCCCGCGGGGCGTTGCCGTGCGGGAGGCTTTTTTGGCCTGGGGCTCGTTGCCGGGCTGTTGGCCTGTTGTGTTTGGCTGGTGAAAGGGGTAATCGAGATGGCATCTGCTGCGAAGCGTGACGGTCGCGCCGTGGTGACGACATGCGGGGGATGCTATGCCGATTGCGCCTTTGCAGCCCATGTTGAGGATGGGCGTGTGATGGCTGAGTTGCCGGTTGTGGGGCATCCGTGCGCGGCGCGTGCCCTCTGCGCCCGCGGACGGCATCGTCTGGCAATGCCGTTTGACGAGCGCGATCGCATTGTGCACCCCATGCGCCGACGAACTGATGGCTCGGGGTTCGATGCGATTACCTGGGACGAGGCGTTTGCTCAGATTGCAGCGCGCCTTGGGGGGATTGTTGACGGGCATGGTCCGCGTGCGCTGGGCATGACGCTCGGTGTTCCCTCGTTCGACCGCTACTGGGCGTATCGCCTTATGCATGCGCTGGGCTCGCCCAACGTGTACGGTGCCGACGGCGCCTGCGAGGTAAGCCGACTTACCGGTTGGGAGCACAGCCTGGGCTACAGCCCCGCCTCCGACCTAGCGCATACCGACTGTATCATGTACCTGGGGCGTTCCATCGTCGATTCATCGACGATGGGGGCCGTTGATGCGCTCAACGATGCGCGCCGGCGCGGGGCGAAGATCATTGTGGTTGACCCCCGGCGCAGCGGTTCGGCTGCTATTGCCGATCGCTGGCTCCGTGTGCGCCCGGGCTGCGACTTGGCGCTGCTGTTGGGTATTGCCCACGTGTTGATTGCCGAGGGCCTGTACGACCACGAGTTCGTGGACCGCTATACCACTGGTTTTGACGAGCTGGCGCAGGCGGCCCATGCTTGGACGCCCGAGTGGGCCGAGTCGATGTGCGACGTGCCGGCCGCGGAGATTGTCGCCACGGCGCTCGATCTCGCTGCCGCCGCGCCTGCCGCCGTGGTGGATGCGGGCTTTCATGGTGGCATCGGTATCGCGTATGCCAATAGTACCCAGACCGCGCGCGCTATCTGCTTGGTCGATGTGCTTCTGGGCTGCATCGGGCATGCGGGCGGCGCGCTCAATCCACCCACGCCGCTTGTGTTGGGCGACCTCGATCCCACGCGCTTTGCGACGCCGCCGGTGCCGCGCGGGCCCAAGCTGGGGTCCGAGCGCTATCCACTGGTCGATCCGGTGCGCGGCCTGTGCACGACCGTCGGTCAGTCGATTCTTGCCGGCGATTTGCGTGGGCTCATCGTCTATGCCAGTAACCCCGGTGCGGGCTATGGCAACGCCGGGGCGTGGCTATCGATTCTGGAACAGCTCGACTTGCTCGTGACGATTGATATTCGCTGGTCCGAGACAACGCGCGCTTCTGACTTCGTGCTGCCCGACGTGACGTATCTGGAGGCTGACCGCGGTGTGGGCACGGTCGTGGGCGCCAACGATGCGCGCGTGTTCTACCGCAACGCCGTGCTGCCTGTGCAGCATGACGACACGCGTCCCGGTCGGGAGATTTTTGCCGGTCTGGCACAGGCGTGTGGCGTGGGCGAGTACTTCCAGTTTACGTCTGACGATCTGGCGGCTGCCCAGGTGGCGCCTTTTGGGATCAATCTGGACGAGCTCAAGGAGCGCGGCTGGGCCGACACGGGTGTTGCGTTGCCGTCGCGTACGGGCGATCCGGCGATTTCCTTGGATGGCGGCAAAATTGCGCTGGCAAGCGACGTATGGGAACGTGCCGGCCTGGGTCGTGTACCCAACTGGATCGCGCCCATGGTGGAGCCCGGTCCGGGGATGTTTCGCCTCATTAGCGGCAACCGTCCCTTTGAGTCGCATACTTCGCGCAGGCTCGCGGCCCAAGGTGCCGCCGAGGCTGGATCGGACCTGGATGCCGTGCAGATGAATGCCGATGTCGTCGCTCGCATGGGTATCGCCAATGGCGAGGTCGTCGAACTTGTGAGCGACATGGGCCGCGATCGCGTGCGCGTAGAGACGACGCCCTATCTGCATCCGGCGTGCATCTTTACGTCGGCCGCCCCGGGTGGGCGTTCGTTTGGCTCCGATGCCGGTGGCGCTCAAGCCTTGGGCGTGGGCCCGCTCGACCATACGCCGTTGCGCTGGGATCCGTTGACGGGCGCCGCACTCACCCAGGAAAACGCCGTTCGCGTGGAAAAGATCGCAGAGCACGAGGATAATAACGACTGATTGATTCAACAGATTGATTCGGCTGGTTTTGACGAACGGCCGACTGATCTGCCCTTGGTTTTTGAAAGGCTGCACATGAGCGATAGCCAGAACATGTCCGATGAGGTGCGCGCCCGCCTGCGCGCCATCCCTTCCGTTAACGAGCTGCTTGCCGAGTGGCCGGTGGTGAAGGCAGCGGGGGAGACCTGCGACGCGGTGGGCCATGCTGCCGTGACGGCCGAGCTTGACGAAGAGCGCGCCGCGATTCGTGCCGGTGCCGCTCCGCGTTCCAAGCGCGAGCTGGCCTCGGCTATTGAGTGGCGTGCACATCGCTCTGCGCTGCCGAGCCCGCGTCCCGCCGTTAACGCCACGGGTGTGGTCATCCATACCAACCTGGGCCGCGCCCCGCTCGCGGAATCGGCCGCCAAGGCCGTGGCCGAGGTCGCGCGCGGCTACAGCACGCTCGAGTACAGTGTGGACACCTGCTCGCGTGGGTCGCGCAAGGAACATGCCGCGCAGCTGATCCGCTCGCTTACCGGTGCCGAGGACGCGCTGGTCGTTAACAACAACGCCGCCGCTGTGCTGCTGGTGCTGGCGACCCATGCCGCGGGAAAGGAGGTCATCGTCAGCCGCGGCGAGCTTGTCGAGATCGGCGGCAGCTTCCGCATCCCCGATGTAATGGAGGCTTCGGGCGCCAAGCTCGTCGAGGTCGGAGCCACCAACCGCACGCACCTGGCAGATTATGAGCAAGCCATTACGCCCGATACGGCCATGATCCTCAAGGTTCATCCTTCCAACTATCGCATCGAGGGCTTTCACGAGGAAGTGGGCTCTCGGGAGCTTGCCGCCCTGGCCCACAAGCATGGTCTGCTGTTCTATGAGGACCAGGGTTCGGGCGCGCTTTTGCCCGATGACATCCTGGTGCGCGGCGGTGAGGAGCCCACGCCGGCTTCGGTCGCGGCAGGGCTCGATCTGGTGTCGTGCTCGGGCGATAAACTGCTCGGTGCAGCACAGGCGGGCATTATCATGGGCCGTCGCGATCTGGTCCAGGCCTGCGGCGCACATCCGCTCATGCGCGCTCTGCGTCCGGGCAAACTGGCTCTGTCGGCGCTCGAGGCCACGCTGCGTATCTACATGGATGGCGCCGATGTTGCCCATCGCGATATTCCGGTGCTCAGCATGCTTACGCTGCCGCAGGCTCATTTGGAGCGACGTGCCCGTAAGCTGCGTGATCGTATGGTCGCCGGGCTCGATAAGGCAGGTTGCCCGTGTGCCGTTGAGTTGGAGATTGTCGAGGAATCGTCGACCCCCGGTGGCGGCTCGCTGCCTACCGTGGAGCTGCCCACGATGTGCGTTGCCGTGCGTCTTGTTGACGAGCGCCTGACGGTCGACGCGCTCAAGCGCTCGCTTGTCCAGGACTTCGACACGCCGGTCGTCACGCGCACCTCGCACGACCGCATTCTGTTTGATGTGCGCACGCTCGTGGGCGACCGCGATATCGAGACGGCGGCATCGACGCTCGTCGCGTGCGTTAAGAAGGCGATTGCTCGATGAGTGAGGTTCAAGCGCTGGTGGAGTGTCCCGTTATCGTTGGCACGGCGGGCCACGTCGACCACGGTAAGTCGGCGCTGATCGAGGCGTTGACCGGCAAGAATCCCGACCGTCTGGAGGTTGAGCGCCGTCGCGGTATGACCGTGGAGCTGGGCTTTGGCGAGCTGGCGCTGCCGAGCGGCAAAATCGTCGGCCTGGTCGATGTGCCGGGGCATGCCCATTACTTGCGCGCCATGGTGCAGGGTGCCACGGGCATCGACGTTGCCGTGCTGGTGGTTTCGGCCGTCGAGGGCGTGATGCCGCAGACCCGCGAGCACGTGCATGTGCTGGAGCTGCTGGGCGTCACGCATATGGTGGTCGCGCTGACGATGTGTGATCTGGCCGACGCCGAGATGACCGAGCTTGCCGAGCTCGATGTCGATGACTTTTTGTCGGGTACCGTGTTTGCGGACGCGCCGATCGTGCCTGTGTCGTCCAAGACCGGTGCGGGAATCGATGACCTGCTGGCTGCGCTCGACGAGCAGGTTGCCGCTTGCTGGGGTGCCTGCCGTGCCCGTGCCGAGCTCACCGATGCCGCACCGCGTCTGCCTATCGACCGCTGCTTTACGATCAAGGGCGCCGGTACCGTGGTGACGGGAACGTTGCACGATGCGCCCGTTGCGGTGGGGGATGAGCTTGTCGCGCTGCCGTCGCGTACGGTCTGTCGTGTGCGCGGGATTCAGGTGCATGGCGATACGCCGCGCGCGCTGCCTGGGCAACGCGTGGCGCTCAACCTGGTTGGTGACGGTGTCGCGGCACTTGACCGCGGCGAGATGCTGGGCGTGGCAGACCGTTTTGGTCAGACGTTACGCTTTATGATGACGTTCACCTACCTGGGCCGCGAGGGAGCCAAGCCGCGTGTGCTCGAGTCGGGTGCGCGCGTGCACGTGATGGCCGGTACGGCCGAAGTCGTCGGCCGCATCATGCTTTTGGAGGGCGAGGCCCCCATGGCGGTGGGCGAGACCCGTACCGTGCAGGTGCGCCTGGATGATCCGCTGCCGCTGCGTGCCGGAGACCGTGCCGTGGTGCTGTCGTATTCGCCCGTTATGCTCATCGGCGGCGGGCGCGTGCTGCTATCGCGCTGCCGTCGCTCGCGCGAGCTTGCCGAAGGAGAGCGTGCGCTGTATGTGGCGCTTGAGGCCGGCGATACCGTCGCTGGTGTTGAGGCGTGGCTGGCGCTGCCGACGTTGCCGCGGCGCTGGATCTTGTTTCTGGTGGAGTCGATGCCGCGCTGAACGAGTTGGTGGCGCGAGGTGCTGTGTGCGAGCTTGCCGGCTCGGGCGATGCGCTGTATGTGAATGCCGCCGCGCTCGACGCTGCGATGGATGCACTGGCGGCGACCCTGACCGCCATGCACGCGGCGTCTCCCAAGGAGACGGGCTTTACGCCCGGCGCCGTTGCCCATGCTGCGTGGCCTGCCGCTGATGATGGCGTTGCCGCGGCTCTGATTGCCGAGGGCTGCGCGCGTGGCGTGTGCGCCGCCGAGGGCGCCGAGGTATTCGATCCGCATTCGGCCGCCGCGGCGGCACGCGTGGTGCGAGAGGCTTGCGAGCGCATCGTCGCGCTGCTTGACGAGGCTGGCTTGGATGCACCGACGTTGCCCGAGGTGGGCGAGCAGCTGCAGCTCGATCGCGACACCATGACGCGTGCCCTGCGCGAGCTTTCGCTCAACCGTTCCATCGTGAAGGTCGAGCGCGACGTTGCCTTGTCCGCTGCCGTCGAGGCCCATGCGCGCGAGCTCGTCGCCGCCGCCATTGAGGCAGCCGGCGGCGCAGCCACCACGAGCGTGCTGCGCGAGGCCCTGGGTGTGTCGCGCAAACGTGCAATCAGCATCTTGGAGCACCTAGATGCCGTGCGCTTTACGGTGCTCGACAAGGATGCCGGCGGCTTGCGCTCCCTGCGCTAGATTGGCTGCTCGGTTTGGTAAAATACCGCCGCACTTGGGAACGGATGGGCTCCGGTGGGCTCCGCGGTCCTCAAAACCGTTGCGAGGCGTGCAAAACGTCTTGGATGTGTTCGATTCACATACGTTCCCGCCATACGCTACCAGCGCTTTTGTGCTCGCGGTCTTGCTGCGTGCCGCAAAGGCGCTGTTTTGTTTTTGCACGAGCTTTTCGTGGTGCCGCTATTTCGGCGGCGGTATTTAGCTTCGTGCACCGGGTTTCGAGCATGCCGATGGAGGTGTTTTGCCGTATGACTACCGTAAGACGTGCCGATCTTTCTTGTGTCGTCCAGGCGGGCGGGCTGTCCTCGCGCATGGGCTGCGACAAGGCACGGATGTTGTTTTGCGGCGAGCCCTTGATCGAACGCGTACTGTGCCGCCTGGCTCAGGTTGCCGGCGAGCTGGTCGTGACGACGTCGCGTCCCAGCGAGCTTGCCTACCTTAGGGAGCGCGCGTTTGGCTGCCTGGTGCCGCGAATAGTGTCGGACCTTGAGGGGCCGGCGGGCGCCATGCGCGGCATCGCGAGCTCGTTGACCGCGGCCCGATTGCCGCTCGTGGCGATTGTCGCCTGCGATATGCCGTTTGTCTCGCCGGAACTCATCGGCGCGCTTGCCGATCATGTTGAGGCCGAGGCGCTCGATGTGTGCGTGCCGCGCGAGGAGCGGGGGATTGAGCCGCTTTGCGCCGTCTGGCGCCGTGACGCGTGTGCGCCGGTTGCCCAAGAGCTGCTCTCCTGCGACCGACAGCGCATTCGCTGCCTGATCAGTCGCGTTCAGGCCGGTTATATGGATGAGCCGCAGATCGTTAAGGCCGCGGGCTCGACGCTCTGCTTCGAAAACGTCAATACGCCCGAGGAGTTTGCGGCGGCCGAGTTACTCGCCTAGATGATTGGAGTTGCCATGTCTCACGATATTTGTCCCGACACGGGAGAACCTTGCACTTGCGACGGGTCCGAACCCTGTACCTGCGGTTGCGGTGGCTGCGGACATACTGCGGAAGAGGAAGCGGCCGCCGCGGCGTATCGTGATGCACACCGCGAAGGCCCGTCCGGTGATGCTCTCGACCACGAACGCAAGATCATCGTTTCGTTCGATAGCACCTTCGATGTGATGGAATGCGAGCAGCTGTGCCTTGCCGCCGGTGTGCCCGGGCGCATCATGCCGCTGCCCGGCTCCATTACCGCCGGCTGCGGGCTGTGCTGGGCCATGCCGTTCTCGGGCGATGCCCTCGCCGCCTTTCGCGCCGCCACCGAGGGCCGCGTAACCCCCGCCGACTACCACCAGCTCGTCCTCTAACCACCAAAACCACCACAAAGGTGCCTGTCCCCAATGTGGTGGTTTGGAACACGTGGACGAAACAGGTTTGAAACACGGGTTTTGCGCGTCAGGCACTCAAAAACGCTTCTACCTGCATCGTAATCAAAACGAAACATCTGCTCGTCGGCTTATGCGTAACTTTGCTGCAACAGTGCGATATTATCCATACTCGATAAAGCTCGCGGCGCATGGGGCGCCTCGAACGATACTTTTCTTTTCCATCAATTGGAGGAAGCATGAGCTACACGCAGAAAGTTCTCGACGAGCTCAAGGCCCGCTATCCCGAGCAGCCTGAGTTCATCCAGGCCGCGACCGAGATCCTCGGCACCATTCAGCCGGCGCTCGACGCCCATCCCGAGTACGAGGAGGCCGCCCTGCTTGAGCGCCTCGTCGAGCCCGAGCGCATCGTCATGTTCCGTGTTCCCTGGGTCGACGACCAGGGCAAGGTTCAGGTCAACCGCGGTTACCGCGTCGAGTTCAACTCTGCCATTGGACCCTACAAGGGCGGCCTGCGCTTTAACCCGACGGTCACCCTGGGCATGCTCAAGTTCCTGGGCCTGGAGCAGATCCTCAAGAACAGCCTGACCACCCTTCCCATGGGCGGCGGCAAGGGCGGCTCCGACTTTGACCCCAAGGGCAAGTCCAACAACGAGATCATGCACTTCTGCCAGTCCTTCATGACCGAGCTCTATCGCCACATTGGCCCCAACACCGACGTTCCCGCTGGCGACCTGGGCGTTGGCGGCCGCGAGGTTGCCTACCTGTTCGGTCAGTACAAGCGCCTGACCAACGAGTGGACCGGCGTCCTCACCGGCAAGGGCCTCTCCTTTGGCGGCTCGCTCGCCCGTACCGAGGCCACCGGCTACGGCCTGGTCTACTTTGTGGACGAGTACCTCAAGAGCCGCGGCGAGTCCTTCGAGGGCAAGAACGTCGTCGTTCACGGCTCCGGTAACGTCGCTATCTACGCAGTCCAGAAGGTTTCCCAGCTCGGCGGCAAGGTGCTCGCCTGCTCCGATACCCACGGCTGGGTCGAGGATCCCGACGGCATCGACTACACCGTGCTCGAGCACGTCTACAACAAGAAGCGCTCCGGCCACGATAAGGGCGTTACGCTCGCTATGTACGTTGACGAGAAGCCCAACGCCGTGTGGCACGAGGGTGACGGCCGTGGCGTTTGGCAGCTGCCCTGCGACATCGCGCTGCCCTGCGCTCGCGAGAACACGCTGCTGCTCGAGGACGCCCAGGCGCTCGTCGCCAACGGCTGCAAGGTGGTCGGCGAGGGCGCGAACATGCCCACGACCATCGAGGCCACGACCTACTTCCAGGAGAACGGCGTCGCCTTTATGCCCGGTAAGGCTGCCAACGCCGGTGGCGTGCTCGTGTCCGGCCTGGAGATGAGCCAGAACGCCGAGCACCTGTCCTGGACCTTCGAGGAGGTCGACGGCAAGCTCGAGCAGCTCATGCGCGGCATGTTCCACAACGTGGACGATACCGCCAAGGAGTATGGCCAGGAGGGCAACTTCGTCATGGGCGCCAACATCGCCGGCTTCCTGAAGGTTGCCGACGCCATGCTCGCCCAGGGCGTCTGCTAAATCTTCGCTCGACATAGCATGTGATGAGGCTTCCAGCCATTCCGGCTGGGAGCCTTTTTTGATCCGTTGGGGACGGAGGAAAACGGATCATTATGTCTCGGCCCTCTGCCGGCCGCCCCTT
>OAUQ01000804.1_pt1 | contig 11008 bp, 9 predicted proteins | sample 1476151 | NCBI WGS metagenome assembly OAUQ01 (sample SAMEA2580008, study PRJEB22360) | human gut metagenome | biome: human gut; feature: human-associated habitat; material: faeces | place: Denmark | collected 2008/2010 | reverse complement strand
TGAAACAGATGGTTTAAATATAGAAAATGTGCAATGCAGACCAAAATCTGTGAAACCAGCGTGCCAATCAGATATCCGCGGATACCGGTTTTGGGAACGAGCAGAACAAGAAAAGCAATGCGCACAAGAATTCCGGCAATGGTCTGGACACAGGTCAGGGTAGTACAGCCAAGACCGTTTAAAATACTGCCAAGTGTTGTTGTCAGATAGTAAAAAGGACACAGCCATGCAAGAATCATGACAAAATTTTCAACAAGCGGTTCTTTAAATAAAATAGCCCCCATTTTAGCACCATAAAATAAGAAAAGTGCGGTGCTTAAAAATCCCATTGCCATACAGATTTGCAGGGAGCGGTTCAAAGTATGTACAATCCGTGCATTGTCACCGTCTGCCTGCGCACCGGAAACTTCCGGCAGAAGCATGACAGCCATGGAATTGGTTATGGCAGACGGGAACAAAATAAGCGGAAGGGACATCCCCATAAGAATACCATAAATACTTAAAGCCTCATTCTGCGTATTGCCAAAAAGCACAAGCTGTGCCGGAATCAGAATAGATTCTCCACTTTGCAACAGATGCATTAAAAGACGGTTGGCAGTCAGCGGAATAGAAAACACCACGGTTTTTTTGATACATTCAGGTAAAGAATGAAACCGGAATGTTACGGTTTTATCAATCAGCAGAGCAAGGATACAAATCAGACAGGAAGCTGCTTCACCGGCAAGATTACCGTAAACGGCGCATAAAACAGAAACAGGACGTTCGTTTTGTGTACAGTATACAGTGTACAAATAAACGGCACCAATCCGTGCAAATTGTTCAAACAGCTGGGAAAATGCAGGGAGTCCAGCCTGCTTTTTTCCGAGATAATAGCCGTTTACGCAGTTGTGAAAAGTACAAAATGGAACAGCAATTGCAAGAATCCGGATAAAACGGGAGCAGTCTTTGTTTAGAAAAATCCGTACAGCAATAAAATCTGCGTAAGCATAGGTGAAAAATGTAAAAAGAACAGATAGCGGAAGTGCAACGGCTAAACCGGCAAAAAGCCATGTGCTTTGAAATTTTTTTGCAGCACAAAATCGTGAAATGGCAGTCTGAATACCGGCAGAGCATAGCGCAAATGCAATGCCAAGCACCGGTGTGACAAGCTGGAACATTCCTATACCATCAGCACCAATCTGGCGGGTTAAAAAAATACGGTAAAAAAATCCCGCAATCCGGCTGATAATACCAGCCAGTGTCAAAATTACAGTTCCTTTTAATACAGCATTTTTATTAAATGAAAAGTTCATTGTTGTAACCAACCGGAATGTCAAACAATTATTATCAATATATGCATGCATTGAATATATTATTAATAAGAAATGAAAAAAGGGGATGGCAGTATGATTTATATGGACAATGCCGCAACAACCCGGCTGCACCCGGAAGTTATCAATGCGATGCTGCCTTATATGGGAAAACGGTATGCCAATCCATCCGGTGCTTATACATTTTCAGCGGATGTAAAAAACGATATAAATAACGCAGAGGCATTTCTTGCCCAGACCATTCAGGCAAAGCCGCAAGAAATCTATATTACATCAGGTGGAACAGAATCGGACAACTGGGCGGTAAAAATTGCAGCCGAGGAACACCGCAGGGGACACATTATTACAACAGCAATGGAACATCATGCAATTTTAAAAAGCTGTGAAGCAGTTGAAAAGGAAGGGTTTTATGTGACTTATATCCGTCCGGCTGAAAATGGGATTGTCCGTCTTACGGATATTCAGCGGGCAGTCCGTCCGGATACATTCTTAATTTCAGTAATGGCAGCCAATAATGAGATTGGCACAATTCAGCCGGTTGCGCAAATTGGTGCATTTGCACGCAGACACCGTATTTTGTTTCATACGGATGCAGTGCAGGCATATACGAATATGGATATTGATGTCAATGCCATGCAGATTGATATGCTCAGTACCAGTGCACACAAATTAAACGGACCGAAGGGGATTGGATTTTTATATATCCGCGAGGGCTGTGTAAAGACACCGTTTATCCACGGCGGCGGACAGGAGCGTGGGATGCGCTCAGGCACGGAAAATACGGCAGGGATTATCGGTTTTGCAAAGGCGGCGCAGACTGCCATGGCAAATAAACCGGTGCGGACACAATATGAAATGCGGATGCGGGATTATATGATTCACAGAGTTCTTACAGAGATTCCTTTTTCACGTTTAAACGGGGACAGCAGAAAGCGGCTTCCGGGAAACATGAATTTCAGCTTTCAGTTTGTTGATGGCGGGACGTTGATTGTAATGCTGGATAAGCAGGGAATTTGTGCATCGGCGGGTTCTGCCTGTTCTACAGGCTCCGGTATGCCTTCACACGTATTAAAATCCATCGGACTGCCGGATGAATTAAGTTTCGCAACAGTCCGTTTTACCATTAATGAAGAAATCACCCGCCAGGAAATTGATTACGTTGTGAATTGCCTGAAAAATGATATTGCCCAATTGCGGGAACAGTCCGAGGATTACCAGAACTTTTTGTGAAAATATTTTAAAGGCGGATAAATTCAGGCTTTCGCTGATGGAAAAGCGTGTAATAAGAAAAACCGCAGTCTTTGAGTAAATCCACAATAATATCAAAAGCAAATGCCATATCCTGCGGCTTATGGGCGTCGGAACCGGTTGTGAGGATTTCGCCGCCCAGTTCGCGGTAACGTTTCAAAATAAAACAGCATGGATTTGCCTCTTTTAAACCATAACGAAGTCCTGCTGTATTGATTTCAATGCCTTTTCCGTTTTCAATCAGTTTTTTTAAAATCATATCCAGCAAGTCCGTGTAATCCGCAGGCTGGTAGTCTGCATCTTTCTTAGGTGCATAGCGGACAACGTAGTCTAAATGTCCGTAAACGTCAAAATTATCGCAGCAGCAGATACTTTTGTAAATATTTTCAAAATAAGTACAGATACTTTCCCTTGATGAGTGATGTTCCCAAAAAGATGGCTAATAAGGGTCACTTCCGTCCACTAAATGTGTTGATCCAATGATAAAATCCAGCCGGTGTGCAGGGTCATAATTGTTAATTTGTTCACAAAGATGCGGCTGCAGACCCTGTTCCACACCGATCCGGACATCAATTTTATCTTTATAAATTTTCTTTAATACAGATATTTTTTCTAAATAAGCATCTAAATCCAACAAAAAGACGGTTTTTCCATCTTCTTTCGGGTAATCATAGTCATTGTGGTCTGTAAAACAGATGTGAGACAGCCCCAGTCTGACTGCGTTATCTATCATAGATTCCGGTGAAGCTTCAGAATCCGAAGAAAAATGGCAGTGTAAGTGGCAGTCCGATAAATTTTCAAAGCCCTGCATTATATCTCCAATCCGCCGTATAACGGCATTTATCATAGTATTTTTAGTATATCATAAAATAAATTTGAAGAATAGTGTAAGATTTCAACTTGAAAATTAAGCAGACAATTGTTATGATGTAAAGGAATTGTTAAAAAAATTTTACACAAAAAGCACGTACTTTTTACATTACGAAAGAAAATGTGCAGACAGGAGTAGAAGTGAATATCGAGTATATCAGCAGTTTGTTTGAATTTGCAGGAGGAATCGGAATGTTCCTCTACGGTATGAACACGATGGCAGATGGTATGCAGCGTTCCGCCGGCGGTAAGATGAAAAAATTATTGGGCTATCTTACAAGTAACCGGTTGTTGGCAATCATCGTAGGTGCCGTTATCACAGCGATTATTCAAAGCAGCGGTGCAACAACGGTTATGGTTGTTGGTTTTGTTAATGCAGGACTGATGACACTGGTTCAGGCAGTTGGTGTTATTATGGGTGCCAATATCGGTACGACCATTACCGCATGGATTGTATCTTTAGGACAGCTTGGGGATGCGGCGAAGGTAATGAATCCGTCATTTTATGCCCCATTTTTAATCGGTATCGGTGCATTTGTTATTTTATTTTCAAAAAAGGATAAAGTAAAAAATGCAGGAGAGATTATCGTCGGAATCGGTCTGCTGTTTGAAGGTCTGACATTTATGTCTTCTTCGATTGCACCGTATACAGATGCGCCTATTTTCTCACAGGCATTCCAGATTGTGGGAAGCAATCCGTTTTTAGGTATTTTAATTGGTATTATTGTAACCGCGGTTTTACAAAGTTCCTCCGCCTCTGTCGGGATTTTACAGACACTGGCTTTAAACGGAGTGGTAACAACCAATGCGGCAATTTATATTACACTGGGACAGAATATCGGTTCCTGTGTGACTGCACTGATTTCAAGTGCCGGAACAACGAGAACGGCAAAACGTGCAGCCTGTATGCATATTTTATTTAATATTGCAGGGGCACTTTTATTCGGTACCGTCGGATTTATTCTGTTCAGTATTTATCCGGCACTTGCGGCACATAATATTACAAGCGTGGAAATTTCTGTATTCCATACATTCTTTAATATTACATGTACACTGGTAATGTTCCCGTTTGCCAATCTGCTTGTAAAAATTTCCGGTCTGATTGTGCGTGAAAACGAAAAGCAGGACGATTTTGCGGAACTGGAAGCCAAAGATGCCGTTGCAGCAGAAATTGCAAGACATTTTGATTCCCGTCTGTTAGGTCAGCCGTCCGTTGCAGTAGAAACGGCTAAAAATGAAGTGATTGCCATGGGTAATCTGGCATTGGATAATATTAAATATGCGGCAGAGGCAACACAGAAAAATGACCAGACGATGGTAGATAAGGTCTATGAAATCGAACATAAAGTCGATTTATATGAAAAGTATCTGACAGACTTTTTAATTAAGGTCAACAATTTATCAATCACACAGGAACAGCATCTGCTGGTTAAAAATCTGTTCCATGCGATTATTGATATTGAAAGAGTATCCGACCATGCGGAAAATATTGCGGAGCTGGCAAAATATAAGATTGAACATCAGATAATTTTTTCCGAAAAAGGAACACAGGAACTTAATCAGCTGTGGGATAAAGTTGTGCATTGTTTTGAAGAAGCTGTTAAGGCGAGAGGAACCGGAAGCGGTCAGGCAATTCAGAATGTCCTGAGAATTGAAGACGAGGTCGATGATTTGGAAGAAGAACTGCGCAACAAACATATCGAACGTTTGTCCGCGGGGCTTTGTATTCCGTCAAACGGTGTTGTGTTCTTAGATATTCTTTCTAATCTTGAAAGAATGTCAGATCACGCCAATAATATTGTCGATTGTATACAAGAAGAAAATACCGCTAAATAATTTTTAAATTTACCGTTTTTTTTGGACAAATAATAGAAAATGGACGGTAATTTGTAAAAAAAGGGAATTAATACTTGATATTTTGGAATGAATTCGGTAAAATACACCATAGTTGATTATTTATTAACAAACTCAATAAAAATTCTATTTTAGGAGGAATGATTTTATGTCAGTAAAAGTTGCGATTAATGGTTTTGGACGTATCGGTAGACTTGCATTCAGACAGATGTTCGGTGCAGAAGGATACGAAGTAGTAGCTATTAACGATTTAACAAGCCCAAAGATGTTAGCTCATCTTTTAAAGTATGATTCATCACAGGGAAGATACGTTGGTTTCGGCGAAGAAAACCAGGTAACAGCTGATGACGAAGCTGGTACAATCACAGTAAAGGGTAAGACAATTAAGATTTACAAAGAGCCAGATGCTAACAACTGCCCATGGGGAGCTCTTGATGTAGATGTAGTTCTTGAATGCTCAGGTTTCTACACATCTAAGGAAAAGGCTCAGGCTCATATCAATGCAGGTGCTAAGAAGGTTGTTATCTCAGCTCCGGCCGGTAATGATTTAAAGACAATCGTTTATAATGTAAACCATGAAACATTAACAGCAGATGATAAGATTATCTCAGCAGCTTCTTGTACAACAAACTGCTTAGCTCCTATGGCTAAGGCTCTTAATGACTGTGCTTCAATCGAATCAGGTATCATGTGCACAATTCACGCTTACACAGGTGATCAGATGATCCTTGACGGACCACAGAGAAAGGGTGATTTAAGAAGATCAAGAGCAGGTGCCTGCAACATCGTACCTAACTCAACAGGTGCTGCTAAGGCCATCGGTCTTGTTATCCCTGAGTTAAACGGAAAGCTTATCGGAGCTGCTCAGAGAGTTCCTACTCCTACAGGTTCTACAACAATTCTTAACGCTGTAGTATCTAAGAAGGTTACTGTTGATGAAGTTAATGCTGCTATGAAGGCTGCTGCAACAGAAAGCTTCGGTTACAACGAAGAACTTATCGTTTCAAGCGATATCGTTGGTATGAGATTTGGTTCATTATTTGATGCTACTCAGACAATGGTAAATGACCTTCCAAACGGCGGCTGCCAGGTTCAGGTTGTTTCTTGGTATGATAACGAAAATTCATACACAAGCCAGATGGTAAGAACAATCAAGTATTTTGCTGAATTAAACTAATATAAATTCGGCTTTGTGCCGGAATGAAAGCCGGGGAATGAAGCTATAGTCTTCTTTCTCCGGTATTTTACTATCGCGTGGCACTGTCCCGCAAAAACAAGGAGGCAAAATCCTCTCCTCACCATAGGGTTCGGATTTTTGCTTCGCAAAAACAAGGAGGCAAAATCCTCTCCTCACCATAGGGCTCGGATTTTTGCTTCGCAAAAACAAGGAGGATTCATTATGCTTAATAAGAAGTCAGTTGATGATATTAACGTAAAAGGCAAGAGAGTATTATGCAGATGTGATTTTAACGTGCCGTTAGACGGAAAGAAGATTACAGATGAAACAAGACTGGTTGCAGCACTTCCTACAATCAAGAAGTTAATCTCAGACGGTGGTAAGGTTATCCTTTGCTCTCATTTAGGAAAGCCGAAGGGACCGGATGCAGCATTTTCTCTTGAACCGGTTGCTGAAAGACTTTCTGCACTGTTAGGACAGGAAGTGAAGTTTGCAGCAGATGATACTGTTGTAGGTGAAAATGCAAAGGCTGCTGTTGCAGCTATGAATGACGGTGACGTTATTTTACTTGAAAACACCAGATTCAGAGCAGAAGAAACAAAGAATGGTGAAGCATTCTCTAAGGATTTAGCTTCTATCTGTGATGTATTTGTAAACGATGCTTTCGGTACAGCACACAGAGCTCACTGCTCAAATGTTGGTGTTACACAGTTTGTAGATACAGCTGTTGTCGGCTATTTAATGCAGAAGGAAATCGATTTCCTTGGCAATGCAGTCAACAATCCGGTAAGACCTTTCGTAGCAATCCTTGGTGGTTCGAAAGTATCTTCAAAGATTTCTGTTATCAACAATCTGCTTGATAAGGTAGATACATTAATCATCGGTGGTGGTATGTCTTATACATTCCAGAAAGCAAAGGGCGGCAATGTAGGACAGTCACTCGTAGAAGATGATTATCTTGATTATGCTAAAGAAATGATGGAAAAGGCTGAAAAGAAGGGCGTTAAAATGTTGATTCCGATTGACACTGTTGTGACAAAGGAATTCAAAAATGATACACCATTTCATGTAGTAGATGCGGGCTGCCAGGCTGATGATGACATGGGCATGGATATCGGACCAAAGACCTGTGAACTTTACAAGGAAGCTTTAGCTGATGCAAAGACTGTTGTATGGAACGGACCAATGGGTGTATTTGAATTTGAAAACTTTGCAAAGGGTACAATCGCTGTTGCAGAAGAACTGGCATCATTAAAGGATGCTACAACAATCATCGGTGGCGGTGACTCAGCTGCAGCTGTTAACAATCTTGGCTTTGGTGATAAGATGACTCACATTTCAACCGGTGGCGGTGCATCTTTAGAGTTCCTTGAAGGAAAAGAACTTCCGGGTGTTGTTGCAGCTAATGATAAGTAATAAGTAACATTTGATGAAATATTACTGACATAATAAAAATATAGGAAAACAGTCATACATTCAGTGGTTTTATCTGAAATATTGCGTATGACTGTTTTTTTATTTTGTCAAAAAATCCGCATAAATTTTATAAATTGTATTTATTGCAATAATTGGATATAAATTTTTATAAATTCTAGTATTATTTAGAAAGATGTGTTATAATTTACTTAAAAGAAAGCGACGGAATAACCAATTATGTATGACAAAAAATAATACAGTTTGAGGAGGATTATTTTATGCGCAGGAAAGTTGTAGCAGGTAACTGGAAAATGAACATGACACCGAGTGAGGCAGTGGCTCTTGTAAAGAAACTTAAGCCCAATATGGAGAATTCAGATGTGGACGTTATCTTTTGCGTTCCATCTATTGATATCGTTCCGGTTGTAGAAGCCTGCAAAGGTACAAAAATCAGCGTGGGAGCTGAAAATATGTATTATGAAGAAAAGGGAGCCTATACAGGTGAGGTTTCTCCACAGATGCTGGTTGATGCGGGTGTATCCTATGTGATTATCGGACATTCGGAAAGAAGACAGTATTTTAAAGAAGACAATGAAATGGTAAACCGTAAAATCAGGAAAGCCATTGAACATGATATTATTCCGATTATCTGCTGTGGTGAAACATTAGAAGAAAGAGAAGCAGGTATTACACTTACATTGATTAAAAAACAGATTGTAAGTGCATTAAGGTATGTATCACCGGAAAATGCTCAGCGTTGTATTATTGCTTATGAACCAATCTGGGCAATTGGAACGGGGCGAGTGGCAACTACACAGCAGGCACAGGAGGTATGTTGTTCTATCCGTGGAATTATCCGCGATATTTATGGTACACAGATTGCGGATGCTATCCGTATTTTATATGGCGGCAGTGTGAATGCAGGCAACGCATTGCAGCTGTTTTCTGAACCGGATATTGACGGTGGTCTTGTCGGCGGTGCCAGTTTAAAACCTGAATTTTCAAAAATTGTAAATTATCAATAAAAATACATAACTGCTGCAAAAGGAATGGTTTCTGATGGAGTTCTTTTTGCAGCAGTTTTTTAATGTGAAGTGCCATAATTATAATAATTAGCACTTTTATTTTTGCGCAAAATATGATATGATTCTTTAGGTATATTGTACCGATTATGGAAAATGTTAAAAGGAGAAATACAATGAGTAAAAAACCAGTTGTTTTAATGATACTTGATGGATATGGATTAAATGATAATACAAAAGGAAATGGTATTGCTGCAGCGAATACACCGGTAATGGATAAATTAATGAAGGAATATCCTTATGTAAAAGGCTATGCAAGCGGTCTTGCAGTCGGACTTCCGGACGGACAGATGGGTAACTCTGAAGTAGGACATTTAAATATGGGTGCCGGACGTATTGTATATCAGGAACTGACAAGAATCACAAAAGCAATAGAAGATGGTGATTTCTTTGAAAACGAAGAACTTTTAGGCGCAATTAAAAACTGCAAGGAGAACAATTCAGACTTACATTTATTCGGCCTGTTATCAAACGGCGGTGTGCACAGCCACATTACACATTTATATGCCCTGTTGGAACTGGCAAAGAGAAACGGTATTAAGAATGTTTATGTTCACGGCTTTATGGACGGACGTGATACAGCACCGGACGGAGGAAAAGAATTTATCAGCCAGTTATCCGACAAAATGGAAGAATTAGGTGTTGGACAGATTGCTTCTATTATGGGTCGTTACTATGTAATGGACAGAGATAACAGATGGGACAGAGTAGAAGCTGCTTATAATGCACTTGTAAAGGGTGAAGGAAATGAGGCAGAATGTGCAAAGTGTGCTATCGCCGCATCTTATGAAGACGGGAAAACGGATGAATTTGTTGTGCCGACTGTTGTAAAGAAGGATGGTAAGCCATTAGCAACGATTAAAGACGGAGATTCTGTTATCTGCTTTAACTTCAGACCGGACAGAGCAAGAGAAATCACAAGATGTTTCTGCGATGATGAATTTACAGGCTTTGACAGAGGCGCAAGAAAGAAAGTCCACTATGTATGCTTCACAGATTACGATGTAACAATCGGCAATAAGTATGTAGCATTCAAGAAAGAAAAGATTACCAATACATTTGGTGAATTTTTAGCAGCAAACAACAAGACACAGGCCCGTATTGCCGAGACAGAAAAATACGCACACGTAACATTCTTCTTCAACGGTGGTGTAGAAGAACCAAACAAGGGTGAAGACAGAATCCTTGTAAAGTCACCGAAGGTTGCAACTTATGATTTACAGCCGGAAATGAGTGCACCGGAAGTCTGCGATAAGTTAACAGCTGCTATCCGTTCAGATAAGTATGATGTTATTATCATCAACTTTGCAAACCCGGATATGGTCGGACATACCGGTATTGAGTCTGCCGTTGTAAAGGCAATTGAAACTGTAGATACCTGTGTAGGCAAGGCTGTAGAAGCATTAAAGGAAGTTGACGGAACTATGTTTATCTGCGCTGATCACGGAAATGCAGAACAGTTAATTGACTATAAGACCGGAGAACCGTTTACGGCACATACAACCAATCCGGTTCCGTTCATTCTTGTAAACTACGATGAAGCGTATACATTAAAAGAAGGCGGAAAGCTTTGTGATATCGTACCGACACTGATTGAAATTATGGGTATGGAAAAACCAAAGGAAATGACAGGCGAATCCCTGCTTGTTAAAAAGAATTCATAAATTTCTATTGTGTTGCACGTATAGGTGTGCTATAATGATAATAGTATGCGATTATAATTTAATGAATAGAATCGTAAGCTTCGACACAATAGGAGGTGTGATAAATGTTCGGAATGTCGGCTGGTGATATTATACGAATTGTTTTAATGGGAATCTTTATATTAGTATGTATAGCATTATCAATCGTTGTTTTAATGCAGGAAAGCAAGCAGCAGGGTCTGTCTGGTACAATCAGTGGAGCCGCTGATACTTACTGGGGCAGAAACAAAGGCCGTTCAATGGAAGGAAAACTGGTATTATTTACAAAGATATTAGGTGTTGCTTTCTTTGTTCTGGCAGCTATATTAAATATTAATTTTTAAAAAGACACCTGGATTCTCCGTAAAA
>OAUQ01000803.1_pt1 | contig 11018 bp, 7 predicted proteins | sample 1476151 | NCBI WGS metagenome assembly OAUQ01 (sample SAMEA2580008, study PRJEB22360) | human gut metagenome | biome: human gut; feature: human-associated habitat; material: faeces | place: Denmark | collected 2008/2010 | reverse complement strand
GCGGCGTCCCGGAAAATGAGGCGCGTGAGGCGGGCTTTGACTGGCTCGAACGCGTGGGGCTCGAGCGTTTTGCCGACCGCTATCCGCATGAACTTTCGGGCGGCATGCGTAAGCGCGTTGCCATGGCCCAGACCATGATTGCCGACCCGGACATTCTTCTCATGGATGAATCCTTCTCAGCGCTTGACATTCAGACGCGGCAGCTGATGGAAAACGAACTGCTTGAACTCTGGCAGGCGAAGAAAAAGGCTGTGCTCTTTATTACCCACGATTTGGATGAGGCCATTGCCATGTCCGACCGCGTGGTCGTGATGTCGGCAGGGCCCGCTTCGCACCCCTTGGGGAGTTTTCCCATTGCCATTCCGCGTCCGCGCAACGTTGCCGAAATCCGCACCCGTGCGGACTTTAACGAATGCTATTCGGCCATTTGGGAGGTACTCCGCGAAGAGGTACTGAAGAGCTACCGCGAACACCGCGCGCACGTCGGCACACTGGCGAGCTGATAGGAGAGAGGGAGACACATCATGCAGCGCAAAGGTTTTCAGATTCGAATTTGGCAGTGGGGGCTCCTCGCAGCGATTTTCGTCTTTTGGTGGGCGATGACAAAGCCCGGATTTATTCCGGCGTTTTTCTTCTCCGACGACAGTCAAGCCGCCTTCTTTTTCGGCGAACCGGTGATCATTCTTCAGCGTATTTGGGAGTGGTTTGCGGGCGGCGAAATCTACAGCCACCTCGGCGTTACGCTTTATGAAACTGTCATGGCCTTTGTGATCGGCACGGTTGCAGGGCTCGCAGTCGGTCTATGGCTCGCGCTCCCGCCCGGGGGGGGGGCCCCCGTAGCGCAGCGAGGAGCCGGCTTTTGCCTCGCGCCCCCGCCGGTGGCGGCAGCCGTGGCGGACCCCTTCATCAAGGGGTTCAATTCCATGCCCCGCGTCATCCTTGCGCCGATTTTCGCCGTGTGGTTCGGACTTGGGCCGGCCTCCAAGATTGCGCTCGGCTTCACGCTCGTCTTCTTCATTGTTTTTTTCAATGTCTATCAGGGCGTTCGCGAAGTGAATCCCAATGTTCTCGCAAGCGCCAAGATGCTCGGCGCCACGCGCCGGCAGCTCCTGCGCTACGTCTATCTGCCGAGCGCCATGAGCTGGGTCTTTTCGAGCCTGCATACCTCGGTGGGCATGGCGTTTGTCGCAGCCGTGATCGGTGAATATTTGGGATCGGCAGAAGGCGGGGGCTATCTGATTCTGCAGGCCGAAACGACCTTTGACATGAATACCGTGATGGCCGGCATTTTGGTGCTGACAGCCTGTGCGCTGATCCTCGACCGCATCGTGACGGAAGTTGAAAAGCGCCTGATGCGCTGGCAGCCGACGGTTTGATGGGTGAGCGGGTTCCAACCGCTTAACACAGCATTTTTAAATTCTTCCTCTTTGGGCTCTCTAGGATCAGCAGATCGCGAGAGCCCTCTTTTTTTTGTGCTGGTCCATCCTGATCTGAACTCCCAAATGACTAGATCTTAACTAAACGGAAAACAGGATTCGGGAGTTTTGTTAATTTCAACAGAGCCAGCAAATTTCGATGGCGTTTAGCGACAGAGTCCAGAACAAAGGCATTGGTTGTCGGATGTTTATATGCCTGCATGCACAGAAGTTGGGTAAGGAGATTATGCATTGTTTCTTCTGTATTTTCAGCTTAGGATGGGGTGCATGCATTTTTCTTCTTTGTAAAGCATATTCATACGTAGAGCCATAAACAAATAGTTTTCATCAGTGCGCTGCTTCTGTCGCTTCAAAGCGTGACCCGCCGATTTCATTCTTGAGGTCAAGTGCTTTCAGAACATCTGGATACAGTTCATTGATCTGCAGCTCAGCCATTACGGCATCACGATACAAATGCAGATAAGCCTTGATCGGAATAGGACCGGCATCCGTGTTCTCCTTTCATTCGTCCGGAACTGCATTCGCAGAGATCCCCAAGACAGGATCCTTATGTGCAATCGAATCGCACAGGGCCTGTTTGTGCCGCTGCAGGTGAGCTTTGACGGCTCCTTCTTTAAGGCTCAGAAACTGGATGTACTTCAAATTGAGGTTAATGGCCGTCTGTGTGTTGTAAATGCTCTGAAAGCCGCGATCTGTCACCAGAATGTTGTTGGTTAGATCCAAACCGGCCAACTTCATGCGCAGATAAATCTCCGGGAGGATTGTCTGATCGTTGATGGATCCGTCGTAGCTGCAGGCAAAGACCACATCGCCTGTGGCATGGTCGCATACCGTCATATAGTTGACCTGTCGGAGCTCCGGATTCTGTCTGGCATGGCCCAAGCTTGCCGCATTGATGGTGTACAGAGTGACAGCCGAGTCACTTTATTTGCAGTGATAGAAGCAACTTGTAGTAACGTCAACCTGCGGCTGCGTGATGCTTGAGAGCATTTCTGCTATTGGCCGGCCTTCAAGCGGTTGAACCTCAGGTAGCCAGACTTGTGGTAGTCAATCCTTGAACGTCAGCAAGTATTTTGCAGGACAACCGAGCGTGGGCAGAAGGTCGAAAAACTGGCGGAGCTGGTGCGGACAACTTCAATCACCTAGACATGCGGCCAAGTAAATGATGTTAGGGTTGCATATAACAAAACAAGACTGAGTTCCGCGAGCAGCCATATTACAGAACTGAGCGGACATGACTGATGAATGGACTATTGCAAGTCTTCGCTAAAGAGGAATAATAAATGAATAGGGATTGGATTCTTCAAACACGCGAAACTCGTCGGTCTTTTGCGAATGCAACTTGGGTGCCACTGCGTGCATCTCAAGCTAAAGAGCAAGGCCCGCGGGTTACCGAAATTGGCCATATCAGTGAGTACTTTGGATGTGGATCAGTTGCATTTTTTCCGCAGCATCGAGAGACTGCCGAGAAGTTGAGTTGGAGTGACATCGGAATTGCTCATCGTGCGCGGCCATGCGCCTACGATGACGGTTACTACTCTCCGATAGACCAGTATCAGTACAACGACAAAGAGCCTATCGGGGTTGAACTAGTTTTCGTACATGATCAACCTGTTGTTGGAGGGACAAATTGGATACTGAATCCTGACCTCGTCGTTGCTCTTCGTTTAGTTAAGGTGGAGCATACTTGGGTTAGGCCTGAAGAAGATTTTGTGGTAGTCGCTCGTGAGGTTCTCGATAGTGATGGTCGGTATCAGCTGATCGAGATTAAGCGAGAGTTCCTTATTGACTATCTTGCTGCCCGGGGACTTGCGCTAAGGCTGTCTTACTACCGGCAACGCATTGAGAATGTTGCCGTTGTTGAAGGAACCAATTACGAGGGGCTTGTAGATTATCAGGATGAGCGAGATCACGGTCACTTCGAACTCCTCATACGTAGCTTAAATGACGTTTATGGCGGAAGCTGGGCATCATTCCGTGTCTGGAGGACCGATATTGATGAGGAAGAGGACGCACCGGTTTTGGGCCCGGAGAGGGATGACAACACTGACTACGAACAGTCAGAATGTGTTCGAGAAGGCCCCAAAGGAATCCGTGTAGAAAGTGAGTTCTGGAAAAATGAATGGATTGATCATCGAGCTCAGAGTGTGAGAGTCCGTGGTGATATAGATCAATCTTTACCGCACTTCATAGTTGAAACTGATGGAACACGCATGGCCTCTACAGCGCTTAATTCTGAAGATGTTGGTCGATGGCTATGGTTCCAACCGAGTGTAGTCACTGATCTTCTTGGCCGCCGCGGGTTCTCCTTAAAGTGGTACACCGCAGAGACGGGTGCAATCATCTCTACATCTGGCTACGCGACACATTTTGGAGTCAATTCCGCTGATTTGCTAACCATCTACGCCTGTGACATTGCCCGTCTTGCAGGTTGGGAGCAACATGTTTGGGCAGCGCACAATGTACCACCAGAAGGTAAGGTTTCCCGGGAGTTGTTAGCTTCACAAATCAGGGCTCAGCCAGCCTCCACGCATGCTGTAGAGGAATTACTTTTTGTGAGTATGCGGAAGCTAGAGAAGGGATTTGAGAGGAAATTCGGAGCTAAGTTGTTTAAACATCAAATTGATGATGGCTCTGCGATGCAGCAAATATCGCGATTCCACTGTAGGGATCAGGCCTCGTTACTACGACTTGCGAAAGAGATCATCCGAGTTTTTTCAGATCGCCTTAACCTTCGCGAACTACGCAAGCTGTCGTCTCATGCAGAGAAAGATAAACTTGGTTCCAATAAACTCCTTCAAGATGTGTTAGCGAAGAAAATTGGGGAAGAAAGAGCTCGTCAAGTGTTTGGCCCCATCGTCGGTGCTTATGACTTGAGAGTAGGTGACGCGCATCCTACGAGCTCAAAGATTGGTGATGCCTTGGAACTTGCAGGGATTGACGAGAGTCAATCTTACTTACGCCAAGGAGAGCAACTGATTCACAATGTTGGGTATTCCGTATGGTGCATTGGAAAGTTGCTCTTCGAGGAAAAGGGTAATCCGTGAGGAGCTGCGAATGCAGCACAATTCAATACTCGATAGAGTAATGTCAGACCAACTTCGAATCGAGAATTTTCCTGAATTCTCGAATGACTAGATCTTAACTGACATTATTGGTATCGGTGATGTTGGTCTTTCTTCGGTAATATCGGCCGCTAAAGCCGGCAAGAGCGTCATTGTGATGGAAAAGACACACTACGCCGGCGGCAACACCAGTGTTGCGGGCGGGTGCTACAACGCTGCCGATCCCGCTCTGGAAGCGAAGCAGGAAATGTCTCCTCAGCGCCGTGCATCGGTCGACGCACTGCTCGCGGAACCGGTGCGCAGCAAGCTTCACGGCGAACTGATTCAGAAGGTCAAGGAGCAGCTCGCTCAATACGATGCCAAAGGCGGGAAATACCTTTTTGATTCGGTAGAGCTCCATGCGCTTCAGTCCTGGAAAGCGGGAGATTACGCCGGGAAGCTCGACCTCGTTTATGAGCTCGCCAAAGGGGCGCCGGAGATGCAAAAAGAGCTTGCCGAGATGGGATTCAAGTGGAATTCGGGTACGGAGCAGGTGGTCGGCGCCTTGTGGCCGCGCTCCAACCGCGCGAGCAACTATAAGTCCGGCGTGGGTTATATCGACACCTTCTTAAATGAAATCAAAACAAAACATCTCCCCGTCACCTTTATCATGAATACGGCAGCATCAGACATCCTGATGAAGGATGGACGTGCGGCCGGTGTTGTCGGCACTGCAGAAAACGGCAGAACTTTTAAAGTATTAGCTAAAGACGGCGTCATCCTCACGACGGGCGGTTTCAGCGCCAATGTCGATATGCGTGTCCATTACGACACCATCTGGGATAAAAAGATTGGGAAGGGCGTCATGACGACCAATGTGCCGTCGATTACGGGCGACGGCATCAAAATGGCCCAGAAGGTCGGGGCGAATTTGATTGATATGGGCTACATCCAGCTCCTTCCGACGACGGACCCCTATACCGGCGCCACCAATCATGCGGTTTCGCTCACCACGGGCATCTATCTCAATACGGACGGGAAACGCTTCGTCAATGAACTCGGGCGCAGAGACGAACTCGCCCGCGCAGCGCTTGCTCAGCCGGGCCACAAGTTCTTCATTTTGGCAACGAGCGATGCCAATAAGATCGATAAGGAAGGACGGAATCAATACGGCATTAAGGTGGCCGATCTCATCAAATCAAAGAAAGTCTTTGAAGCGAACACCTGGGATGAATTGGCTGAGAAGGCCGGCATCAACAAAGAGAATATGAAAAAGACCATTGCCGATTGGAATGCTTTCTGCCGCAATCCGGTCAACGATCCTTTCGGCCGTGTTTCCTGTGACCCAGGCGTGCGGCTTGACGGCAAGGGGCCGTTCTATGCCACCGTCTTCACGCCTTCCGTGCACCACACGATGGGGGCGTACAGATTAACGGCAAGGCACAAGTTCTCGATACCAAAGGTGCGGTTATTCCCGGACTCTATGCTGCCGGCGAAGTAACGGGCGGCGTGCATGGGAAAAATCGAGTCGGCTGCAATGCAGTGCCGGATGCTTTGGTGTTCGGGCGTATTGCTGCACTCAACGCGGTGCGCTGAGGTCGGCAACGGTCATTAAATAAAGACTAAAAAGAGGAGACCACGCTGATAAGGTACCCCCAAAAGCGTGGTCTTTTCTTTTGCCCATTTTCTTTTGAATATTTTCTTGAACGAAGTTCGCTCATGAGGTCATTTCAAAGAAAAGGGTTTTCTGACAAAATCGAGTTATTTAAGCCTCTGATTTTGTACCGTGAACACGCCTCACAGAGGCATATCCTCTCTGAGGCCGGTACTTTTTTCGATGGAAGGTGTCGCTATGCCGGCCATGCCGTTATTTATTTCCGTCAGTGAAGCGGCTTCGCTTCCCAACCGTTGCTTCATTGATGTTCGCTCACGCGTGGTTCACGGATGGGATGCCCTCGGAGCTTACAGCAAGGGGCATATTGCCGGAGCTCAGTTTCTGGCTTTTGACCGCGTGTTTGCTCGCGACCCGGTCTTTGGGCTCGGACGTCATCCCTGGTCAGATCGCCGCACCGTTGCCGCACATCTCCTCGGTGTTTTGGGGCCGGCCGGCAATGCTCATCATCGCGTGATCTTTTATGACGACGGCGGCATGAATTTTGCAGCACGGGCGGCGCTCTGCGCTCGTTGGGCCGGTTTCATGAATGCCCAGATTCTCGACGGCGGTCTTTCGGCTTGGGCACGGTGCGGCTTGCCGCTCAATGATGGCGCACCGCCTGCTGCAGATCATCCTGCGGCTGAGAGGGTGAACGATTTTCTGCGGCAAACGATCGCTGGCGCCGTTCCTCAGATTCTTGGCAAAGCGGCGTTTTTCAATGCTGTCAAGCAGGGTGACCGACTGGTGATTGATGGCCGACCGAGGGAGCGCTTTGCGGGGCGAACGGAAAATCTGGATGCTCGGCCTGGACATGTGCCGGGTGCGGTCAATCGTCCGGCCACAGAGAATCTCGATGCTGACGGCTCTCTCAAGTCCCGAGAAGCGCTTCGTCGTGAATGGGGCGTTGTGATTGGCGGCAGAGATCCGCGAAGCATCGTTCAGATGTGCGGCTCGGGTGTGGCGGCATGTCTGAATTCGGCAGCACTCGATGCGGCCGGCATTTTGCCTATCGCTGAAGCAGCGCTTTATCCAGGCTCTTGGTCGCAGTGGGCGGCAGACTCTAATTTGCCGGCGGAAATCGGCTGTCGCGATACCGCGGAATAACGCGTATTTTGCGGTTGATCTCCCAGTCTTTGGAGAAGATGCACTTCAAAGGCTGGGTAATGTCTTGTTTGCATAAATGAAATGCGATTTCCAATAAAGAATCTTTAAAAACGGAACTATTCAAATATCTTTCTTGCTCATTTTTAGAAAGATTCTTGCCAAAAGATAAATAGCGGTTTGGCATTGCTGCCAGTGAAGCAGCTCTCAATCTCAGCGCTCTATGAGTGTTGACCGCAGAACGGCGTCAAGCGCCAAAAGCAAATGAAGCTCTCGATGCACAGAGCGCCACCTTCAACGAGGCAATCGGTGTTCGGATAGCCTGCCGTCATGTTTTGTGACCTGTTGGGGTAGGTCATTTTTGCGTTCGTTAGGTAGGTAATTTATGCGTTCCCGTAACAGTTTGACCGATTTCTGTGTAGGCAGATTGATTTGAGTTGACGCTTTCAACTAACGCTTTCCTTGCTGGGGACTCGGCAAAGGAGATGGCTCGAACGGCAACAGGAGTCTTCGAAACCCTACGACTCTCAAATTGACCTTAAATGCCGCGCCTTTCTCGAATGTATTTTCGTTTTCCGGTGGTCAGGAAAAGCGGTGCAGCAGGAAGCCGGCAATGACTTCCGCTTTGCTGACGGGAGGATGGGTCTGCTCGAAGGTTTGTTAGCAGAAAGCCTTGACCTGCATTGCCCGGCCGCAGTCGTGATAGCCCCGATTTATTGGAGGCGGCATGGAGATCATTTCGTGGTGACTTCCCCAGCGTGATGAGGTTTGTCTGTTTACATTACAAAGGCAGACCACTGAGTAAGAAATCGAATACATAAACTATGTGTTTACGTAATCTCAACTGAGTGTTGCATATGAGCAAACTGCATTATTTAAGCGTTAACACTACCCATTTTAATCAATAAAGTTTACGCATTTAGACCGTTTTCAAAAAATTAACATAGGGTTTACCCCCCCCCCCCATGATGTTGACACATCCATTCCTACACTCCCGTCAGTGCTTCGCGCACTTGTTCTGTTCACGACGTGTAAACGCCGACGCAGAAAGAACCTCATTATTCTTGGAGTAAAAGAATGAATCGTAATTTCAAGGTGGTCTTCTCTAAAGCACGTGGTGCGCTGATGGTGGTTAACGAAGCCACATCGAGCGTCCAGGCTAAGGGTACAAAGACCGTTATCGCCGCCGCTGTCGCTGCGCTATCTCTCGGCGCAGGCGTGGCTTCGGCTGCTGACTCTCAGACATTCGATAATGTTCAGTTGAATGCCAACACGACATTGACGATCACGAAAGGTGAGTCAGGTCTTATCTACACGCCGACCGGTACGGTTACGGGCACGGTTGGTAGTGAAACAGACCAGACATTCGCTGCCAAAGGTGATTCGCTGAACTCCACTCAGGGTCAGGAAGCTGACGTCATTCTCAATGGCGGTGATTTTGCTGTTGATGCTTCAGGAGCTTCCGAGGCTATGGAGGTTACCGTCGGTCAGCTTGGTATTCAGAAGGCGACACAGGAAGGCGAAAAGGACGTCGGCACTGGCGCAGGCAATATCACGCTGACAGCCAACTCCGTTGCAGCCAAGGAGACGCCTGTTGCTCTTACCCTCAACGCCTCGAGTATTGATCTCCAGGCCGGGACCATCGCTTTCAAGGCCGGTGAAAAAGCTAATCAGGGCGCTATTACCCTTAACAGTACTGGCGATATCGTTCTTGGCACCGCTCAATCCTCGAAACAATTCGGTGCAGTTACAGAAACGACCCCAGCCGTTGATCGCAACATTATTGTGGATGCTGGTCTCGAAGCTACGATCTCCGCTACTGATGCTAACTTCAACTACAACGCCGGTACCGTTACCAATGCCGGTAGTCTGACGCTGAAAGCTACGAAGGTTAATGACGATACAGCAGGTGTCGTGACCCTAGGTAAGGACGTCTCCTTCGCCAACTCGGGTACTCTCGCTATCGAAGGTGATAAGGTCGAACTCAACGCTTCTTACGATGCAACATCAGAAGCCAACAAGAGCGGCTACCTTGCAGTTAAGAGCACGGCTGCTTCTGACGGCACTATCACCGTCGGCGGCACGCTGACCGCTGATACGATCAAGCTCGGTGAGAAGACTCCTGATGCTGACGGTAAGCGTCAGGAAAAGAACCAGATTGTTTTGAATGCCGACACCACTACCGTTGCTAAAGACGGCAAGCTCGACGTCAAAAATACGCTGACTCTTGAAAATGACCTCACAGTTCTGGGCATGGTCAATGCCGCCGCTACGGATGTGAAGGCGAAAGATGTCGCGGTGAATATTGAGGCCAGCGATGCAGCCGATAATAAATATGCCGGTTCCGTGTCCCTCGGCAAGGTTACCGTCGGTGTAGGTACTGCTGATCAAGCCAATTCTTTGACGGTGTCGGTCGCGAATGGTGCTTCCGCTCAGGCTGACTCTCTCGACATTGCTGCTGAAGATAAGGATAAGAACAAGGCCGGTGAGTTTGCCTTAGTTGCCGGCAAATTCAACGCCGGTACGCTGACCAACGGCGGTTCCGTTAGCATTGGCGACACGGGAAATGGTACTGCTTCTACAGTCGGTACTCTCACCGTTTCCGGCACTTCCGTCAATAAGGGCACCGTTACCTTCAGTACGGCGGTTGGCAATACGCAGAACGCTCTCGTCATCGCTGCTGATTCGACCTTCTCTAATGAAGGAAACCTCGGTGCTGACAGCGGCACGACCGGCGATATCACCGTCGCAGGTACGCTCACCAACGTTTTGAAAGCAGCATCCGGTACTGATGCCGGCATCACCGGCAAGATCAACGCCAACGCTGTGAACGTCGAGGAAGGCGGTGTGGTCAACGCCGCTCTCGACGATAACTACAAGGTCACCACGACGAATGTTGCCGGCACGTTCGCGACGACGCTCAATGCCAAGACATTGGCTTCTAACAAGACGAATGACGCTCTTGAGCTCAAGTCGGCCTTTGTTGTCAACGGTGGTGCTATCACTGACGGCACCAATGAGGTAACGAGCTATGTTATCGGCGGTGATAAGGGCTCTCTTACGCTTAACAGCGACAAGAAGCTCACGTCCGTTCTGACGAATCAGACGACTGCTGCGGATGGCGCTTTTACGGTCGGTTCGGCAGCTTCCGTCGAAGTCGGTACGCTGACCCTCACGAAGGGGCATGCTTTGGTTGAAGGTGATCTCACCGTTACCACTGCTTTGAATACCGCCACTGACGGCACGATCAAGGTTTCCGATGGTGACTTGAGCGTTTCTTCTCTCGATGTTCTCGGTCTTGAAATCAAGAATGGCGAGATTGCTGAGAAGACTGCCTCGGCCGGTACGACTGTTCCGTCTGTTGCCGCCGGTACGATCACGCTGGAAAAGGCATCGACCTTCAATCTTGATCTCGGGGAAGTGACGTTCGCCAATAAGGACAAACTTTCTGCCCTGACGGGTTTGGTCGCTGATAACGCTGATGGCCTCATTAACGTCGGCAACGTCACGATCACGGGTCTTATCTCCGACAAGAACGAGATTACGTACGATGAACTCAAGGCCCTCAATGGTCTCACCACCGATGCCATCAAGCAGGTGACAGTCACGGGGGCTGATGCGATTGATCGCACGATCAGCGTCGGTAACCTCAAGATCGCCGGCAACACGACGACTGGTGCATCCTCGATCGAGGACGGCAAGACGGTAACCCTCAATGGTTCCGGTATGCTGGTTTACTACGACAAGCCGACGACCGGCTCGACCGCCGTCACGCAGACGCTC
>OAUQ01000802.1_pt1 | contig 11029 bp, 12 predicted proteins | sample 1476151 | NCBI WGS metagenome assembly OAUQ01 (sample SAMEA2580008, study PRJEB22360) | human gut metagenome | biome: human gut; feature: human-associated habitat; material: faeces | place: Denmark | collected 2008/2010 | reverse complement strand
AAACACGAAAATGAAATCGGTACCCCTCAAATGCCGCGGGGTACCGTTTTTGTATCAGCCGGTTGGGCATTAGCTGTTAGCCGTTAGCTGTTAGCGGCAAGACGTCAACAGAGTAATAGATTCTTCACTCCATACCACTATTCCGTTTTCCGTCTTTCCCACAAGGCATTCTTGCTTCCGTTCAGAATGACCGGGGAACGGCAAGACGTCATAATGAGGGAAATGTTAATCGTCATCCCAAGCGAACGTGAAGGATCTATTGCCATGGTGAGGAAGACGGTAAGACGTCATTCAAGGTAATAGATTCTTCACTCCGTGCCACTATTCCGTTTCCTGTCATTCCCACAAGGCATTCTTGCCTCCGTTCAGAATGACCGGGGAACGGCAAGACGTCATAATGAGGGAAATGTTAATCGTCATCCTGAACGAATGTGAAGGATCTATTGCCGTGGTGAGGAGGACGGTAAGACGTCATCGGAGTCATAGATTCTTCACTCCGTGCCACTATTCCGTTTTCCGTCATTCCCACAAGGCATTCTTGCCTCTGTTTTGAATAGTGGGGTACGGAAAGGAAATGCTGGCTTCTGTTGTACCTGCCGGGGACGTGGTGTATAATGTAAAAAATCTATTGCAGCATAGGAGGAGTGAAGTTGAATTTATCCGTTCAGATTTTCGCGTCATTGGTGCTTTCCGTCGTTGTGGGGCTTGTCCTTGGGGACGGCGCGATCGGCCCGGTTAAGACATGGGTCGCGCCTGTCGGCACCATGTTCATTAATCTTATCAAAATGATGATCGTTCCTGTCGTTCTTTGTTCTCTCGTCGTGGGCATGACATCTATGGGGGATTTGAAGAAACTGGGGCGCATCGGGATGAAAACCGTGGGCTTCTATATGGTGACTACGGCGATTGCTATCGTTATCGGCTTTGCAGTGGCAAGTGTTGTCCAGCCCGGTATCGGTATGGCTCTTCCCGGCGAGGCCGCCCCGAAAGTAAAGGAAGCGCCCACGATCATGCAGGTATTTGTCAATATGATTCCGACAAATCCGATTGCTTCCATGGCGAAAGCGGATATCCTTCCTGTCATTATATTTTCTCTTTTTCTTGGGGCAGGAATTATTTCCGTCGGCGGGGGCCGTTCCAAGCTGCTGATCAATCTTTTTGATGCGGGGGCGGAGGTCTGCTATAAAATCATCGCCATGATTATGCGCCTGGCGCCTATCGGTGTTTTCTGCCTTCTTTTACCTGTCGTCGTGCAGAATGGTCCGAAGGTTCTTCTGCCGCTGCTCTCCGTGATTATTGCTATGGCTATCGGCTGCACGATCCACGCGGTCTGCGTGTATTCCTCTGTGGCGGCGGTCGTGGGGCATATGAGCCCTGTCCGGTTTTTCCGCGGCATGGCAGAAGCCATGGTTATTGCGTTCACTACCTGTTCTTCCGCGGGCACGCTTCCGGTGAATATGAAGAACACGGAAGAAAAGCTGGGAGTAAAACGGGACATCGTGTCTTTCGTCCTGCCTCTCGGTGCTACCATCAATATGGACGGCACCGCTCTCTACATGGGGGTATGTTCCCTTTTCATCGCCAATGTATTCGGTATTCACCTGTCAATGGATCAGATGATGATGATCGTTCTTACCGGTACGCTTGCCTCTATTGGTACAGCAGGCGTCCCCGGCGCGGGTCTGATCATGCTTGCCATGGTGCTCCAGTCTGTTGGGCTTCCATTGGAAGGACTGGCTCTCGTGGCAGGCATCGACCGTGTTCTGGATATGTTCCGTACCACGCTGAATATCACTGGTGATGCTGCTGTCGCCGTTGCTATCGACGCCACGGAAAAATCCGTCCCCACCCAGCTGGAAATCACTGAATAGGAACGGATGCGAAAGCCTCAGGCTATTTATGAGGATCTCTATAAGTCAGACGTGAAGTTTAACTTATGGAGGTCTTTTTGTATAGGCGGCTTTAAGACAGGCGGCTTGTGTCGGCGTGTAGTTGAATTTCTCGGAGAACATTTTCGTATAGTAGCTTTGGCTGGAGAAGCCGCAGGCGTTTGCGATTTCCAAAATGGAATTTTCCGTGGAATCCAGGAGGTTGCGGCTGATCTCCAAACGGTACCGGTTGAGGAAATCTATGGGGGACTGCTGCATATATTTCTTGAAAAGCTGGCAGCATTTGCTTCTGGATACGCTCCCCGCCGCGGCAATACCGGCTAAAGAGATTTTTTCAGGATAGTGGTGGGAAATATAGGCGACCATCCGGCGCTGCGCGCTTATATCTGTACCGGGCATATCTTCCTGCATCTGCTTTTCAGGAGGGAAAAGGGCGTAAAGACGGGCGAGGAGAATGTGTAAAAGACCGATGCTTTCCAGCTCGAATCCGGGGAGGTGCTTTTCATTGGTCCGATTGATTTCCTGCAGCAGCACTCCCAGCCGCGGCGCGTCAGGAGAGGCGGAGGGAACAAGGAAACAGCGGCGGGACGTATTTCCCAGAAGAGGAGACAGAAGCCTGTTTCTGACGGACTGATTTTCTGTCAGGAGGGAAGGGTGGATAAGCGCCCGTATGAAGCGGCAGTCTTCTCCATTGTGCGGCGCGCTTCGGTGCATGGCGGAAGCGTGGATGGCAAGGAAATCTCCGCGGGAAGCGGTGAGGATCTTTTCCTCGATATGGAAATCCATTTTTCCGTCCAGTATGTAAATAAATTCCAGTTCATCATGCCAGTGGGAAATCATCTGCAGATGGGCCTGGGAAGATATGGTACTTGTGGTGATTTGGATCGGCGGCAAAGTTCCTTTTGCGGAAGGGATGACCGCAGCGGCGCTTTTTAATATGTCAGGACTGATCATAAGAAACCTCCGGTTGCAATTTTTACAAAGTGTGAAAACAGTTTCTAAAGGGAATGTACGATATTTATAAAAATGTGGAATATATTTATATTCAAAGGGTAAAAACTATACTATTATTATACCAGAAACATTGATAAATATGAATATAGAAACAGAATGTTTCAAAAAAGTAGTCATTGTAATATATAAGGAGGAACTACAAATGGAAAAGAAATTAAATGCATTATTATCAGATTTGGTGGTGGAGTACCATAAGCTGCAGAGTTTTCACTGGTACCTGAAAGGAAGTCATTTCTTTGATGACCATGCGAAACTGGAAAGTTTCTATGATGAAATTGCGGAAGCGGTCGATGCCGTAGCGGAAGCCATGCTCCAGCAGAAGCTCCGGCCGGAATCGACACTGAAAGGGTTCCTTGCAAAGACAGGAATCCATGAGGCCGAAAATGAGGAAGTGACTTCAAAAGAAGCATATACCCGTGTGCTGGCGGACTTCGAGTATCTTCTTAAAGAAGTCATCGCTGTCAAGGAAGCGGCAGAGGAAAAGAAGAATTACCTGGTATCCACTCTGATGGATGATTACATTGCAAGTTTCAGCAAGAACATCTGGATGTTGAGACAGGTTCTGAAATAATTTACAGCAAGGGAAAGGACGCTCTCTGAAAGGGAGTGTCTTTTTTTGCGCGGATATGAACCTGTTGTCTGAAAACAGGAACCGACAAGAGAATATATTTCTTAAAGGAATATTTCATATAAATGAAAAGAATTTTATTATTATATGGAATAAAAGTAGAATAAAAGAAACGGAAAGAGGTGGTGTGATGGAATATATCGGAGAAAGTTCGGCGATTTATTACTGGCGGGCTCTGGGACTTATCGTATCGGTGCTCATTCTCTACGTGGTTTTTGAAATGCAGAAGAAAAAGATGAGCCGTCTTTCTTCGGCAAATACACATTCCTCCATTGTGCTTCTGCACAAACGGCATGCAGGCAATCCAAACTATTCCAGCAGCACTGAAATCTGCCGCATTGACGGGCTCAGGGCAGAAGCTTTCCTTTACTGTGTCGGCGTGCAGGCGGTCTATCTATCACCGGGGGAGCATAATATCGAGGTAAATGCCCATTGGGCACGGCATATCCGCGGAAAACGTTTTAAGGAATATGAAGCGGGGCCACATCATCTTTGTGTAGAAGTGGGACATGGCGAATTATGGTCGCTGGAATATTTTATTCCTGAAAAGAAATTTATTTTTTCCCGGTGCAATGAAAAGAAAATGTTCAAAAAGAGTGTGGTGTAATTATTCCCGTTTCCCCAAAAGTTTACTCAAAAACGGAATAAATCAGAGGAAAAACAAGCAACATATAACAGATAGGAATAACTTGCAAAAAATAGTAGATATTTAAAGATATCCGCTCTATAATCAAAACAGAAGGAAGAAAATAATCCTTCGTGACCGGTCAATTACAAAGGAACAGAAGTGTACCGAGAGGTACAGAAAGGAGAAATGCTATGAATACCATGTATGATGCAGTTATGAAAATGGAACAGCTTTTGGGTGTATATGAAAGACTGATCGACGATCTTGCCGGCTACATGAAGGAAAACGGCATTGATTACACAAATGATGATTCCGTACATCCGGCCATCATGCTCTACTCCGAAGCGGGACGCATTTATTCCAGGCTCCTGCGGACGAGAAAGATGGAAGATCTTCTCCGCATGGAAGGGGAATACAACCTGATGAACGGCATGGTGAATGAAATGAAAGCGGGCGCCTGGGTAAATCTCTCAGGTGAGGATGTTTCCCGCAAGGTTATGTAACATGAAACCTCAGAGGCGTATGTCTGAAAAAAGGACATACGCTTTTTGAGTGCCGGAAAAATAGAAATTCCATCAAAAAAGCGCTTTCCCTTACCGCCGCAGGGCGATGGGCGAAAGCACTTTTTGCTGTGTGCAGTTTTGGGTGATAGAACATAACACGTTTTATCCTTGTAAGTCCCATTCTTGCCTCTGTTCAGAATGACGGCGGACGGCAAGGCGCCATCAGCGTAATAGATTCTTCACTCCGTGTCACTGTCTCGTTTACCAAGTTTCCCACAAGGCATTCTTGCCTCTGTTCAGAATGACGGCGGACAGCAAGGCGTCATCTGGAAGCGAATGTGAAGGATCTGCTGCCGCGATGAGGCAAGCCCTTTTTTCAAGAAGGCATTGTTGATTTCTGAAAACCGGAATCCGGCCTGCGCCGGCTGAAAACATCTTGGCAGCAAAAAAGAGTACCTGATGTCTGAAACCACAGGTACCCTTTTTTGATTGAATTCAATGGTTTATTTCCGTTTCTTTTCTCGGATGGGCGATAGTCCGGTAGCCTTCCACGGCAAGAATCAGGGCGAGGATGACGAGGAGCGAACCAATGATGACCTGTGCGTAGGGCCCCCAGCCGGCGGCGCCTGCCATGATGATGCCAATCTGGTTTTTCACGATAAGAGCAAGGGAACAGATGGTGACGAGGAGCATGAAACTCATGGGGAAGAGGAACATTTTATTGTTCTTTCCTGCGTTGCCGAGCCATGCGGCGACAGCAAGAAGACCGATAGCGGCAAGAAGCTGGTTAGCTGCGCCGAAGAGTCCCCAGATCTTGGCAAATCCGCCCATGCCGAGGGATATGCCGAGGATAACGGTGAGGATCGTTGCAAAATACGGATTTACCATGAGTTTGCGGAATCCGTCTTTGACATCTTTCGGATTTTCACCCGGTTCGAGCCAGAATTCCTGGAACATGAAGCGTGCCAGCCTGGTGGCGGTATCAAGAGAAGTCAGGCAGAAAGCGGAGTAAGTAAGGACAAGAAGGGTGTACATGATGTTTTTCAGTCCTTCAAATCCCGGAATGGCGGCGACCATAGCGGCAATCCCGCCCGCAAAGATATCCGTCGCGCCATGGGTATGGCCCGTTACACGGGCATAGCCGATCGCGCAGAGAGTAATGATGGCGAGTACGCATTCCAGGAGCATACCGCCATAAGCGATAGGCTTTGCGTCCGATTCTTTATCAAGCTGTTTGGATGTTGTCCCTGAAGAAACAAGGGAATGGAAGCCGGAAATAGCGCCGCATGCAACGGTAGTGAACAAAATCGGGAAGAGGAACTGCGTTCCGTTTGCGTTGTTGATGGTGAAGCCCGCAAAAACGGGGAAGACCTTTTCATCAATGGTCGGATGAGCGCCGACGATACCGATGACGGCGACGATGAGCATCGCGTAGAGAAGGAACGAACTGAGGTAGTCACGGGGCTGGAGAAGGATCCAGACAGGGGTGACCGAAGCGATGGTGATATAAATGCCGACAAGGATCATCCATGTATTCATGGAGAAATAAAACGGATGGAAATTCATGCCGACGGCCATGCACAGAACGATCGCCCCGACGCCGAGGATGGAAGAAATGACCATCGGCGTGTGGCGGCGGTATACGGCAAAACCGAAAACAATAGCTATGAGGATAAACATGATGGAAACCATGGCGACAGATGCTTTTGTCGCGCTGGCAGCCATGTCGAGAACGCCGTCCTTATAAGTCGCGCCGAAGGTGGAAGCCACGATAGCGGCAAAAGCGGCCACTACAAGGATCAGTGTGAGGTATGAGAAGATGATGAAAAGCTGTTTTGCCCTTTTTGACATATTCAGGGAAATGATTTCACCGATGGATTTGCCCTGATGGCGGATAGAGGCAAAAAGCGCGCCGAAATCATGGACACCGCCGAAGAAGATGCCGCCAATCAGTACCCAGAGAGTGACCGGCAGCCAGCCGAACATGGCCGCGCCGATCGGCCCCGTGATGGGTCCCGCACCGGCAATGGATGAGAAATGATGGCCCATGAGGATGGGTGCTTTGGCAGGAACGTAATCCACGCCGTCTTCCATGGTGTGGGCGGGCGTAGGATGATTTCCTTCGTTTACTCCCCACTGTCTGGCGACCCAGCCGCCGTAGAAAACGTAGCCGCAGAACAGAACGGCGATACTGATCAGCAAAAGTACAAGCGTGTTCATGCTACTCCCCCTTTGTAATTAACTCCTGAAAAATATTTCTTAGGTTCTTTTCCATGCATCGTCCGCTTTTATTAAAATAGAGCGAACGCTTTTCCATATCCAGGCAGCCTGTGTGAAATTCCAGCCAGCCATGGAGTGAAAAGCGGAATGTTTTATAGATTCGGCAGTTTTCTACCGCTTTCCGTGCCGCATCGTCCACCTTGCCGCAGATAAAGACAGGTGAGACATAGGTGTACATATGGCCCGAACCGATATGGGCCATTTCCATGCCGGCATTATAAGCGTAATCGCGGCACCTTTCAAAAAGATCCGCAGTCAGATGATCGGCGGTGAAAAGAAATATGAACTCTTCCTGATTGGCGGACCAGATTTCATTGGATTTGAGAAATAAGTGCTGGCCTGTTTTTTCATAATATTCGCAGACAGCGGCGAGACCGTTTCTTTCATCTTCCCGGAAAGGAGAGAGCTTTACCGCTTCTCTGAGATTCCGGCCTTCCTCCAATGGCGGTGAGATGCCTCCGTCAAAACGCGTAATATTATAAAAACGCCGGTAGCTTTTCAGCAGCCGTTCCACAGCATTTTCTTTTTTGTTTTCCATAGAACAGCCTCAAATGAATAATTTCTATGAAGTAAATATATACAATAATAATCAAAAAAGATATTAAATATATAGTAATACGTCTTGTAAAAGATTTCAACCATTATTGGACATTAAATTACTATAAAAATATTTTAAAGAACTGAACGGGTGAATAATAGTACCTTTATATTATATAGAGAAAGAATAATGGCTGTCTTTAAAAAGGAAAGGAGCTCTGTGGAAAGAGTGTCTTCCGGAAGTAAGATTTCTTTCATGGGAGAAATATTTCCGGGGCGCTGCCTGCGGAATACTATATTTGTCAATTCAGCTTTTTTGTAATACACTGGAATTCATAAAGAAAGAGAGGATATTCTAATGAAAATAAGAGTTGCGCCATCCTTATTTGACCGGATCCCCGGGCTTTGTATCGGAATCGTCGCTGTCCGCGCGGCAGATAACGCGGCAGCAAATATGGAAGCAGAAGCTTTTCGCCGCCGCTGCTGCACGGAAGCCAATTTGCTGCTGAAAATGGATCCCGCCCTGGCGGAAAAGGAACTGGAAGATTACAGGGAGATTCTTTCTGCTGCCGGTGTTAAAGAAGGCAGGACGGCTGTAGAAAAAGTATTTGCCGAGTACAGAAAACTTCTCGGTGTTTCTGCTGCGGAGGGCGTGCCCGAAGATCCGGAGATCCTTTTGCAGCCGAAGAAAGCGACCCTTGATGAGCTGGCGGGCTCCGACGCGCTGCCGCCGGTTAATCCGATTATGGATATCATTCGGGGCGGCATGCTGAAATTTCATGTAGAAATTCATGCTTATGATATGGGAAACAGGAAGACTCCTTTGGAGATACAGAAAGCAGGCCGTACGTTTTCCGTCAATTTGGGAGATAAAGTCTGCACGGCCGACTGGCTCTGCCGTGATGAAGAAGCAGGGGCGGTTACGGAAGATACGGAAAATATTCTTATCCTCATCACAGGAATGAAAGGGAACCGCAGAAAAGTGGCGGCTGCGAGAAATGAACTGGCACGGCGCATGAAATCCGCTTTTGACAGGGCGGTGGAAGTGGGCTGGCTGGAAGGAAAGGAGACGGAATTTACTACGGAAATTTAAATTCGAGATATTCCGTGAAGAATTATGAAATACGCTGCTATCGATTTTGAAACGGCTTACTGGGGGCCGGGGAGCGCCTGCTCGCTCGGTATTTCCGTGAGCGACGGCAATGAAATTACGGAAGAATGGTATCGTCTGATCAGACCGTACCGCATGAATTTCGATCCCATCTGTATGCGGGTGAATGGAATTTATCCTGATGACGTGGAAAAGGAACCGGCTTTTCCGGCGTTTTGGAAAGAGGTGGCAGAGCGGCTGGAAGGAAGTATCGTTTTCGCCCACAATGCCCGCTTCGATATGGGCGTCCTTGCGTCAGTGCTGGATGTATATGATTTGCCGGATATTCATTTCCTGTATGGAGATACGGTGGCGGTTTCCAGAATGCTTTGGAAAGAATTGCCGAATCATAAATTGGATACCGTAGCCGGCAGTCTTGGCTATGATTTCAATCACCATCAGGCGCTGGATGATGCCCGCGCCTGCGAAATGATCGTGCGGAAAGCAGTAGAAAAGACGGAGGCAGCGACAATAAAAGAAATGATGGCACGTCTGAAGCTGCCGCTGAAAAAGTTCGCAGTGAAGAGGACGCATGTGCCCGGCAGTACAGGGCTCACTGCACCGGTGCTGTGGCGCAGTAAGGCAAGATAAAAACCGATGCGTACGAAGAAAATAAGTACACATCGGTTTTTCTTTTTTAAAATTCTATGGAGAGCCCCACTTTGAGCTGTTCCGCCATGGATCCCAGTTTTCCTTTCAGGAGGGCGAAAGCGCGGTCGCCTGTGCAGTGGCCTGTATAGATGGATTCTATGCCTGTTTCTCTGATTTGTTCTGCCAGCCTGAGGATTTCTTCATCAGTTTTGTTGAACAGGTGGAAGCCGCCGATCAGGGAGAAAACCTTTTTTTCGGGGAAGGTTTCTGAAACTTCCCGGATGATGTCCGCCGCGCCGGCGTGGGAACAGGAACTGAAGATGACGAGTCCTTTTTCCGTCTCAAGGACAAGACTTTGCTCATGGTCAAAGTTATCGGGAAGGAAGCCGCCGTTTTTCTTCTGATACATCTGCTCCCGCTCACCGATTTTTTCCCGGTTCTTCCGCTTATGGGCGACTGCATATACGCCGTCACACAGGGCGGCATCGCCGTCTGCATAAATCAGTCTGTCCTGATAGGCGGTAAGAAGATCTTTGGGGATGCCGATGTATCGAAAATGGCCTTCCTCATAGGCGTAGCAGTTTTCTGCGCATGATTTCTGCAGATAAAATTTGGCATGCCTGTTTCTTTTAAAGAAATATTCCATGCCGTTGGCGTGGTCATAGTGCGCATGGGAAAGAATGCCGAAGTCTATATTTTCCAGCGGGATATCCATGGCTTTTGCGTTTTCCGTAAAAAGAGCCGATGCACCGGTATCAAGTAAAATCTTTTTATTTTCATACTCAATATAGATTGACAGGCCCCATTCGCCTGCCAGAGGACCTTCTCCGATATTGTCCACGAGGACGGTGGCTTTCATAGCAGCTGCTCCTTTCGTATATGAATTCCTTTTCCCCGCCGAAAATCAATTATAAACAAACGATGGAATAGAAAAGATGCTGCACGAAGTGCAGCCGGATTTTATGGAAAATTATTTGGCGCCGTGCAGGATTTCTTTCAGGTATTCGTTATTTTTTTCCTGCGGACGGGAAGCATTGTCCAGGAGGATGTCCACATACCGTTCCAGTGTGGCTGCATCGGTATAGCGGGTAATAAAAGAATTTTTACTGTTGCTTTCCAAAATGATAGGGAATTCCACAGCAGAGAAAATCTGCATACATTTCAGTTCCAGATCGCGGCGGTCCGTATATCCTGTGATGGCCGCCATATTTTCGATGACTTTCTCCCAGCTCTGGTCGTGGAGAAGGTTCAGATAAATGAAATAGGTCTCCCGCGCGTCAGTGCTGGATGGGCTGGAGATAGAGCGGAAGAGGGCGGGGTGCTTATGGGCGAGGGCAAAGTATCCGAGGATGTACTTTTTCATCCGCTCTGTCGGCGAAAGCCGGGAATCATCAAGAACAGAAACGACATTTTCCAAGGCACTCATCATGTACTCCAAAGCGGCGCCGATGAGTTCTTCTTTAGAACCGAAGTAGTAACGCACAGCGGCGATATTCACATTTGCTTCTTTCGCAATGGTTCGCACGGTAGCTGCTTTGAATCCTTCTTCGCGGAGGATGCGGGCGGTTATGGCGACCATTTTTTCTTTCATCTGCTCACCTTTGCCGGTGAGTTTTTTTTGAGTCATAATACTTTTCCTTTCCTGACGCTGATTGTATTTCTGATAAAGGGAAGAGTTTTCTCATGAGTCTCTTTTTCTGTAAGGGAGTTCATCATCAGTTTCAGCCGGTTTTCCTGATTGGCTTCGCTGGCGCTGGCGTCGCAGTCCAGCGGAAGGAATACGGCTTCCGGATAAGCCCCCTCTGGAAA
>OAUQ01000799.1_pt1 | contig 11061 bp, 9 predicted proteins | sample 1476151 | NCBI WGS metagenome assembly OAUQ01 (sample SAMEA2580008, study PRJEB22360) | human gut metagenome | biome: human gut; feature: human-associated habitat; material: faeces | place: Denmark | collected 2008/2010 | reverse complement strand
ATCCGTGTTTGGTGAGTACGTCGGCGATGACGGCGAGTGTTGCCGCGTTGGTGTGTTCGGCCGCGTGTCCGCCGCGCAGCAGGACGGCGTTGCCGGATTTGATGCATAGGGAGGCAACGTCAACGGTGACGTTGGGACGTGCTTCGTAGATCATGCCGAGCACGCCGATGGGGACGCGTACCTGCTGCAGTCGTAGGCCGTTTTCCAGATGGTATCCGCGTACGATTTCGCCGATGGGGTCTGGTAGGGATGCCACATGGCGTACGCCTTGCGCGGCGGCGGCGATGCGCTGCTGGTCGAATCTGAGTCGGTCGAGTTTGCCGGCGTCCATGCCGTCGGTTTCGGCTTGGTTCATATCGAGCGCGTTGGCTGCGGCGATGTCGTCCGCATGCTGGTCGAGTGCGTCGGCGATGGCGTTGAGCAGTTGGTTTTTGGCTTCGGTGTTTGCCTGGGCAAGTTGCGATTGCACGGTGCGGGCTGCGTCGCCCATGGCGCATACTGCTTCGAACACGTCGGTGTTCATGGCGGTGCCTTGGTTCTGTGGATTCGTCATAGTCTCTTAGAATAGCGCGAAATCACGCCTCGCTGGGCAATGACGGCCATTTTCGGGTCGTTGGTTGCGCGGCGGGACGCGATTTCGTCAGTCGAGGCTGGCGATCAGTGGATTTGGTCGAGTCCCGGGTAAAGCGGGAAGTCTTCGGCAAGCTTGTCGACGCGCGCCTTGAGCGCGTCGACGTCGGCGTCCTGTCCTGCGGCGAGAGCGGTGCCGATGATGTCGGCGACTTCCTCGTATTCCTTGGGTCCGAAGCCGCGGGTGGCGAGTGCGCTGGTGCCGATGCGCAGGCCGGAGGCCACGGATGCGGGGCGTGGGTCGAACGGGACGGTGTTGCGGTTGATGGTGATGCCGCATTGTGCGAGCAGGTCTTCGCCTTGTTTGCCGTCCATTTCGCTGTTGCGTAGGTCGACCATGACCAGGTGCACGTCGGTACCGCCGGTCAGGACGCTGATGCCGTTGTTTTTGACGTCGTCGGCCATGAGGCGTTCGGCAAGGATCTTGGCGCCGTCGAGGGTGCGTTGCATGCGGTCTTTGAATTCCGGGGTGGCGGCGACTTTGAAGGCGACGGCCTTGCCGGCGATGACGTGCATGAGCGGGCCGCCTTGCTGGCCGGGGAATACGGCGGAGTTGAGTTTCTTGGCGTATTCCTGCTTGGCGAGGATGAAGCCGGAGCGTGGGCCGCCGAGGGTTTTGTGCGCGGTGGAGGATACGACGTCGGCGTATGGGACGGGGCTTGGATGCAGTCCGGCGGCTACGAGGCCGGCGAAGTGGGCCATGTCCACCCAGAATTTGGCGCCGACCTCGTCGGCGATCTCCTTCATGGCTTTGAAGTCTTCGATGCGCGGGTAGGCGCTCCATCCGCCGATGATCATGGCGGGATGGGTTTCGAGCGCACGCTGGCGGATGATTTCCGGGTCGATGCGGAAGGTTTCGCGATTCACGCCGTAGGCTTCGGCGTGGTACAAGCGGGCGGAGAAGTTGATTTTCATGCCATGGGTGAGGTGGCCGCCGTGGTCGAGGGCGAGGCCGAGAACCGTGTCGCCGGGTTTGACGAGCGCCTGGTAGACGGCTGCGTTGGCCTGTGCGCCGGAGTGCGGCTGTACGTTGGCGTATTCGGCGCCGAATAGGCTTTTGGCGCGTTCGCGGGCGATGGTTTCGATTTTGTCCACCTGCTCGCAGCCGCCGTAGTAGCGGCGTCCCGGATAGCCTTCGGCGTATTTGTTGGTCAGTACGGAGCCTTGTGCCTGTAGGACGGCGCGTGGCACGAAATTCTCGGATGCGATCATTTCGAGTCCGTTTTGCTGCCTGGATAGTTCGGCGTCGAGGATTTCGGCGATTTCCGGATCCGCTTCGGCGATGGGCGCGTTGAACATGTCGTTCGGTGTTTGCGCAAGAGGTGATGCAGTCATGAAGCCCTCCTTGACTTCGGAATGATCATCCGCTGTACCGCGGGTTACAGAGCAGTGTACGTGTGAAAACGATCGGAGGAAAACCGGGTTTCGAAACATGTGGGAAATATGGCACCGCCTGCGCGCGAAGACATGGACGGCACGATCGCGGTGCCACGTGGAAAAGCAGGACCTTCCGTCGGCAATCGTATGGGGTCGGCGTCCCATTCCACGGACGCGAGGCGACGTTCTTCCCACCTGTGCCGGTACACTGAGAAGCACGTTTGACGTAATCTGTCCGTTCTATTGCTAAGGAAATCAAGTGACCACGTTCCACAGCACACGCAGCACCACCGATTCGCTTACCTCCAAGCAGGCCATCCGCAAGGGCATCGCCGATGATGGCGGCCTGTTCGTGACCGACTCCTTGGGTGAGACCCATGTGGATATCGCTTCCTTGGCCGGCAAGTCCTACCAGCAGATCGCGTTCGATGTGCTGTCCGTGCTGCTGCCGGACTACACCGAGGCCGAGCTCAAGGAGTGCATCGACGAAGCGTACGGCCCGCAGTGGTCCGACGAGAAGATCACTCCGGTCAAGCCGCTCGGCGATGACTATGTGATGGAACTGTTCAACGGTCCGACTTCCGCGTTCAAGGATGTGGCGCTGCAGATTCTGCCGCGTTTCATGGCGCGCACCACTCCGGCGGATGGCGACGCGGATGAGAAGATCATGATCGTCACCGCCACGTCCGGCGACACCGGCAAGGCCGCGTTGGCTGGTTTCGCGGACGCCGCGGGCACCGGCATCACCGTGTTCTATCCGGAAGGCAAGGTCAGCCAGGTGCAGGAGCTGCAGATGACCACGCAGTCCGGCTCCAATGTGAACGTGTGCGCGGTCAAGGGCAATTTCGATGACGCGCAGTCCGCCGTCAAGCGCATCTTCGGCGACAAGGAGCTTGCCGAACGTCTCGCCGATGATTCGCATGTGGTGCTTTCCTCCGCGAATTCCATCAATGTGGGCCGTCTGGTGCCGCAGGTCGTCTATTACTTCTCCGCGTACGCGCAGCTGCTGGAACGCCAGGTCATCAATGTGGGCGACGAGGTCGAGTTCGTTGTGCCGACGGGTAATTTCGGCGACATCCTCGCCGGCTATTACGCGAAGCTGCTGGGCCTGCCGGTCAAGCATCTTGTGGTGGCGTCCGACAAGAACAACGTGCTGTTCGACTTCCTGACTTCCGGCACGTACAACCGTCAGCGTCCGTTCTTCCAGACCATTTCCCCGTCGATGGATATCCTCATCTCATCGAACCTGGAGCGCATGCTGTATTACATGTCCGACAAGGACACGCGCCTGATCTCCATGCTGATGAACGATCTGAGCCAGTGGGGCGCCTACGAGGTTCCCGAGCCGATGATGAAGAAGATTCGTTCCATCTTCGGCACCGGTTGGGCCGATGAGAACCAGGTGCGCGAGATGATCGCGGACTGCTGGAACAAGAACCATTACGTGATCGACCCGCACACCGCATGCGGCTACTACGTCATGCAGCAGATGCCGCGCGATCCGCTCACGCCGCGCGTGCTGCTGTCCACCGCCAGCCCGTACAAGTTCCCGCGCGTAGTCAACGAATCTCTGGGTCTTGACGCGTCCGGCACCGATTTCGAATGCATGGACGTGCTTGCCAAGGCCACCGGCACCACCGCTCCGGCCGCGCTGCGCGGTCTTGAGACCGCCGACGTGCGTTTCGACCATGTCGTTGACATCGACGGTATGGAAGGTTTTGTCGAGCAGGCCGCCAAAGCTCTGTAAAAACTCTGTAAGCGAAGCATACTTTCACATCGTTAAAGCCATCTCCATCGGCCGTCCGCAATATGTGGACGGCCGTTTTTCGTCAAGGCTGCTACAGTTGCATGCTCGGAGGCGAACGAGCATGACAGCACCAACGATACCCGCATCTGAATCGGTACGACAGAAGCAACCGGCACAACAATCGAACCAGCCCGAACAGCCCCGGCGTAAGCATGATCGTCTCATCACCCGTGATATGGCGTTGGTCATGCTTGCGACGTTCTGTTTCATGTCGAGCAATATGCTTGCCAATCCGATCGTTGCCGGATATGCGGAATCGTTGGGCGCGGACGGCATGCTGATGGGTGCGGTGGCCGGGTCGATGAGTTTCATCTCACTGTTCTGCCGCCCTATCGCAGGCAATCTTTCCGACAAAACCAGCAAGCGCACGCTTGTGGCGGTTGGCACGGTGCTCTATTTCGCCGCCGGACTGCTGTACTATTTCGCAAACTCCCCCATCATGCTCATCATGGCTCGCGTGATCAACGGCGTTGGTTCCGCATGCTGCTCGGTCCGCCTGGCCACGTGGATGTCGCTTTTGCTGCCGATCCGGCATATGGGTGCCGGCATGGGATTGTATGGCACGATGAACGCGCTGGCTATGGCGGTCGGACCGGCATTGGGTATTCGCGCGCAAAAATACATCGGTTATCGTCTGACGTTTTTGAGTTCGCTGGTGCTGGCGGTGATCATGCTGATCGCCACACTGATGGTGAAGAATGGCGGACAACCGGTACGCAAAAAGCAGACTTCCATAACGGAGAATCCCTCCACTGCCGTAGACATTGACGGTTCTGCTAGCGCAACCAAAAAGCATCGTTTTTCGATCCGTTCGATTCTGGAACCGCGTGTGGTGCCGTTGTCGCTGACGTTCATGATGTTTGCGATAGCGTATTTCGCAAATCAGTCCTTCATCGTGAATTATGTTCAGTCTCGTCATCTGCCGGTATCGTCCGACCTGTTTTTCATGTTTTACGCGGTCGCGTTATTGGTGTTGCGACTGGGCTTGCGCGACCTGTTCGACAGCAAGGGCTTCCGTTTCTGGCTGACGGTCTGCTCGTTGGGCATGCTGGCGATGCTCGCATGCATGACGTTCCTGTTCAATGATTGGATGCTGTTGTTGGCTGCGATTTTCACCGCTGTCGGCTACGGTCTGATGAGTTCAGTCACGCAGGCGCAGGCCGTGGTAATCGCAGGCCGCGAGCGCAGTGGTATTGCGAATAGTACGTATTATGCGGGTATTGATTTGGGTATGTCGGTTGGTCCGTTTGTGGGTGGTTTGGTGTATGGGCGTTTGTCTGCTGTGTGGTTTTATCCGGTGTTTATGTTGGCGATGCCTGTTGCTTGGTTGATTTATTTGTTGTGTGTGAAGCGTGTTTCGCGGTAGTTGTTGGCATCGTGTGCGAGGTTTCTGCCGTAAACCATTCCAAGCGCGTGTCGTTCTAACTGTTTTTGCGGTCGGTCGTATTTTCCATATACGGCAATATGACCGACCGACGCCCATCCTGGCTCGTGCAAGGCGTCCATGCCGAAGGGGAGATGTCAAGATCGGCCCTTGCCGCCGTATTCCGTTCCAGCCTTTCCGGCTATTTGACTTGGTGGATTTTGTTGCCTTTGACCATGTAGGCACGTCGGGCCATGTCGATCATGGGCTGGTCGAATCGGCTGTCTGTGTAGAATTCGTCCACTCGAACGTTGTCTCCGTAGAGTTCGCGGAATCGTTTGGGCTTGTTGGTGTTGAAGTTGAGGTAGTTTACGTTCAACGTGTTGCCGTCGATGGTGGACGAGACCAAATGTTGCACGCCAAGCCTGCGGCAGGCCTCGCCCACGGTGATGTCGAACGAGGCGGTGAGGATCACATCGTCTTCGCGTGGCTCATACCAGGGTTTGATGCGCTTCATGTTCTGATCCCAGAAGGCGTTGACCAATTCTTCGAATTCCAATGATTCGGCCAGTTCGCTTAAATATCCGTGGCATAGCTTGCCCACACCGTATTCCATTTGATCGAACGTGGCTCGTCCGAGCTTGTATTTGATGGCATAGCGCAGTACCGGGGCGATGTACCGCAATACCTTCGGATTGTATTTGGCCGAAAACAGGTACAGGTCGAACAGGCTTTCTCCGTCATAGATGGTTCCATCGAAGTCGAATACACGCATGTATGCAGCTCTCACTTCCTCGTATGCGCGCATTCAATACGCGCCATTGCATCTCATGCTAAAGTCCGAAGGCTGATTCCTTTTTACACCAAGGTGAACGGCCGGCGACCGCAATGTGCACAAATTGCACATCTCAATGCACATTCGGTTCATGTCACGTTTGGAAGGAGGAACCACCACAACAACACAGTCGGACCGCTATTCGCCCCATAGGAGCCGTTCGCGCTGCTGATACTCCTCATCGAACAACGGCTGGGCCTTCGTGTCGATGAGCTTGGCGAATTCCAGATCCTCATCTCGTTCCACCCGATGCTCAGCCATATTCCATTGGTCATGGTACGTGTAACGCAATGCCTCGGCATCCGTTTTCAGAACATGCGACCGGTAAAGGTCCCGTTCGAATAGAAGCGTATCAACCAGCCATCCTGGCTCGTCCGGAAACTTGCTGATGCCATTGACGTACTCCGCACGATACGCGTCATGGACAAGGACAGGCAACGCATCGATACGCAAAAGCTCCTTGAACATGATAAGCCGTCCGATTCGACCGTTGCCGTCCGAAAATGGGTGAATCTTCTCAAACGTCCAATGGACACGGGCGATCTGATACGGTTCATCCTCAAGTTTCGTGCACATATCAAACAGCCTGTCCATAAATTCGGGAACATCCTGCGGCAGCGCAGTCCTTGTCGGAGTGACAGGATTGCCAATAAAGTTCGGCCGAGTCTTGTAGCCGCCCACGTTGAAAAGCGAGTCGGAGACCTGTCTGGTGCCCTGCTTGAGAATGGCATGCAGGTGACAGACCATATCCCGGTCCACCGGCTCATCAGCATGGTCGAGAATCCAACGGAACGCAGCGAAATGATTACGGGTTTCCAACGCATCGTCAGGATTGACCTGTTCGCTGCCATCCGTGGTATAGGTACCGGTGGCAAATAGCTGCGCGGTCTGTTTGGCAGTAAGGGTGGAACCTTCCATATGATTGGAATTCCATGCGAACTGGATTTGTGTAGTCGTGTAAATGCCGTCACCATATCGAGTATCACGCTCTCGGATAAGACGCTCCACGATACGTTCCGCCATAACCCCATCCTTCCTTCATTCCGCTCGACTATCCTCCCATGGTAATTCATTTAGGCTAGAAACCGTGGTGGATGTCGTATATCCTGCAGGTTGGTTCCATGTCGAACGTGACCGTGTCGAACTGTTCGGGATGGTGCACGAACGTATCGATCAGTTTCCATTGGCGACGGCTGATGCCGATACGATAGTCCGGACGGACCATAAGCACCGGCGCTTTCGGCTGGAGTTCCTCCAAGAGCTGCGCGCGCTGTTCGAAGCATTCATCATCGTCGATCCATACGATCGGCGCGGGTTCATTCTCTTCGCATTCGATGCGTACGCGTCGTTGGATGGTCTGCCATTTGCCTGTCTCACGTCCCCATTTGGTGACAGGATCGTACCAAGTGATGACATCGACCAGCATGGGATCCCAGCCGAGCATCGGGTCGAGAATCTGACTGCAGTATGGCTGCCAGGGGGACAGCCACCACAATTCCACAATGCCGTCAACTGCCAACGCGTACATGGCGTCGGACAGTTCGCTGGACCAGTGGATGCGCCATGAGCCTACGGGCGTGTGGGCTTTTTCGTTGCCGTCCAAGTGGAACGCTTTTTCAGGATTGTACATTTTCGCGTAGGGACTGTCGGGCTTCGCCCAGGTCATAACTTTGTTCACGCCGCCCCTGCGCAAAAGCTTGTCATCCGGAAAGGCGTTGAGCACCCCATCGAAATCCGTGAACACCACAGGCTTGGAAAACATTTTCAACTCCATCATCACTCCCCTTTCAATCATCAACTATCTTCTTATATTGACCTTACGGTTTCCTCACTACGCTTTACCTGACAAATACTGACAGCACCGCCATCGTTTTATTTGCTACACTCGGATTAGTTCGGCACGGACGCCGAACGACCGCAGGCACGAGCATAGGCAACCGCAAACATGGTCCATAGATGCGCAAAACATGATGCGCGAACGCATCTAAAAGCGGTCATCATAACGCAAAGGAGCGAAACATGGCAGTTGAATCATCGCAGATTCCAGAGAAAACCGTCGAACAAATCTTCGACGAACGTTATCCCCTCGACAAATGGAAGGATTCAAACTACTCGATACTCGACAAATTCTCAATGCGCGGCCGCAAAGGCTTCGTCACCGGAGCCGCAGGCGGTCTAGGACGCAACGCGGCGGATGCGTCCGCCAAGCCGGAGCAGACGTCGCACTAGTCGACCTGCCCAGCCAAGAAGACAAGCTCACCGAACTGGCGAAAGACATGAGCGAACGTTTCGGCACCAACGTCATCGCGCTCACCTGCGACGTCACCGATACGGTACAAGTCGCGGAACTCAAAACGCAATTGGTGGAACAGCTGGGCACCGTCGACTTCGCATTCCTCAACGCCGGAGTCAACGTACCGGGCGACGATCAAGACGCCACCGAAGAAGTATGGACACGCACCATCAACATCAACCTCAACGGCACCTACCGTACCGGCCGCATCGCGCATGAAATCATGCGCGAACACGGTCATGGCGGCTCACTGATCTTCACAGCCTCCCTGTCCGGACACAACGCGAACTACATGATGGGAAGTCCGACGCCGGTGAACGCGTATGGCGCCACCAAAGCGGCCATCATGGAACACTCACGTTACCTTGCCGCAGCGCTCGCCAAAGATGGCATCCGTTCCAACACCATCTCCCCCGGATACGTGTGGTCTGGAATTTTCAATGGCCGTATCGACATTCCTGGCCACGACGCCATGCTCGAGGTCGTGCCGATGCATCGTTTCGGCACGAATGACGAGATTGCCAGCACGGTGCTCTTCCTCGCCAGCGACGCGTCCTCGTACGTTACTGGCACTGACATTCGCGTAGACGGCGGCTACAGCGTCTTCTAATCACCGTACCCCATTTGATAAATGGCCGGTCGCAGCTAATGTGCTGGTGGTGGTTTCTAGAACATACCGCTACACATGCTTGCGGCGTATCAACGTACCGGCAGTGGTTCCGGCTCCTGCAAGGAGGAGCATGACCGCGATAATGGGAACGATGTCGGAGCCCGTGTGAGGCGAGTCCGCAGTCGGTTTTCCATCGGCCTTGCTGGCATTCTTGTCTTTCGAGGGCTGCTTGTCATTCGGCTTGGCCTCTCCACCGCCCGGCTGGTCATCAGGCTTCGTTTCCCGAAGCTTCAGACCGTTCAATGCCGTGTTAAGGAGCGTGGCGGCATTGGAGACAAGACCGTTCTGTTCGCTGCTGAACGTGGTGTTGTTCCACAGCGAGAGGGCCTGCTCGTACGCTTCCGTGAGAGATGCGACCGTATCGTCCGTGTATTTGCCGAATTCGGCAAGCTTGGCCTGTGCCGCCGCGATCGGAGCTTCGAGCGCGCTCTTGTCGAGTTCGGTCGGATCATCATACATGGCCTGATATCTTGGGATGGTCAGTTTGGCGAGCTGATCGTACATCTTGGAGTAGAGGCGAGCGTTGAAGTTCATGACACTGAACCCTGCGCGGGACAAGTTCATCTGTCGGATTTCCAGATTGTCTGGATCGTAGGCGCCTTCGGCGAACGTCATGTCGGACGATTCGCTGTCGGACGCGCCCTTGCCTGTTCCGCTGGCGTCGAGCGCGCTGCCCGTGGAGTAGTCGAACGGGGTGCCGTCCTTGCCGCTCCATGCGTTGATGATGAAGCTCGCCGTGCGGAACGGGTCAGATCCGACTCCTGCGTAGTTGTAGCCCGCAATGTCCTTGCCGGAGGAAACGGTGTCGCCGTTCTCATCGACGAAGTAGATCGGGTTGCCGTCGACGTCGAGCGGATACCCGTCGGGACCCCACACGTTGTCGGTGATCACTGCAAGACCGTCACGGTCGGTATAGTTGCCCATGCGGGATTCGCGATACCATGCGTTGCCGGTCGTGGCCGTCGGATGCAGGAACAGTTCGGCTCCGGACGCGGCATAATAACGACCGAGTTCCGGATAGAAGTGGCCGTCTCGACAAATGTCGATACCGGCCTTGGGGTGGCTGGCCGCCGGAGCCGGTCCACTCGGGCATCTCGAACATGACCGGCGTGCTGCCAGGCAACGACCATGCGGTTTCCTCGGATCCGGCGCGATGCATCTTCTGGTAGGAGTCGGCGTGCCCGTCAGGGAATGCTATGGCAGCGGAATTGTAGACCTTCCGCACGCCGTCGCTGTCGGTGATGAGACTCTCGGTGATTTCAGCTTGGGAGGCCGCCATCTTGTATGCTGCGGAGTCTAGGTCGCTTGAGGAAACGTAGCCGGTGAGTGCCGCGACGAAGGCCATGGTGGCGCACAATGCGACGCTGCCCACCGCCGCAACCGCCATGTTGAGCTGTCGTTTGAACCATATGGATTTCGCGGTGACGTTCGCTGCCGCGTCTTTGTTCTCCGTTGTCGTACGGTGCGACGTGGATGTCCCTCTCTTCAATGCGCCATGCTTCCCCGAAATTTCCCCGTTCTGGAAAACATCATAGGAGATAAACGGAATTGTATGACAGTTCGTTTTCCACTTGGCTTCTGAATTCCGAAGAGTAGCTAAAGAGTACTCATGCCCGATTCTGCGAGCGCGATCATTTGACGTTTCCTTTGTTGTTGGACACTGTTTTGCTCAGCACAAGGCCGACAGATCCAGAAAATGCGCACGATGACACGTTTCAAACCATACTTCGCGCAGGATCTTTTTCCGATTTGTTCCCTTGACAGGTCTGACGCCTACTGCTTGGGCAGTTCGCGGCGGCGCGCAACGAGTCAACGAACTGTGCACACGCAAAGGCGGGTATGATGACGTTTATTCTCGCTTGGTATCGGCACTTGAAATCCGAAGAACAGTAAGGAGATAATCATGTCCGACATCAATCCGTCAGTAGCCTCGGCAGCACAGAACCCTCCTGCATCCGCACGACTCGAAGCAGGACTAACGGCCCCGGACTTTACACTTCCCAGCGACAACGGAGATAGCGTCACGCTCTCCGCATTGCGCGGCCAGAATATCATCCTGTATTTCTATCCCGCCGCGATGACTCCC
>OAUQ01000798.1_pt1 | contig 11065 bp, 9 predicted proteins | sample 1476151 | NCBI WGS metagenome assembly OAUQ01 (sample SAMEA2580008, study PRJEB22360) | human gut metagenome | biome: human gut; feature: human-associated habitat; material: faeces | place: Denmark | collected 2008/2010 | reverse complement strand
CTTTTTTGAAAAGAAGCCCGCCATTGACGTAAAGTTTGTCAATGACGGACAACTTGCTATTTTTTGATTTTATTTCGAACTCACGTTATTTATTTCTATCTGATTAAAAAACAATGCCGTATCAAACGAAATATAATCTCATTCAATACGGCTAATTATCTATTAATAATGTATTTATTTCGCCAGGCTATAAACCACATCCATTATCTTCTGGCCTATTTCATCTGCCGCCTCCATGGTTGCAGCCTCAGAATACACACGGATAATAGGTTCGGTATTACTCTTACGCAAATGTACCCACTTGTCCGGGAAATCTATTTTCACACCGTCTATGTCGTTTATCTCTTCATCCTTATACAGTTCCTTCACCTTGGCCAGAATAGCGTCCACATCCGTTTCCGGAGTCAGATCAATGCGATTCTTGGCAATGAAATAAGGAGGATAAGTAGCACGCAGTTCACTGACTTTCTTCCCTTCATGCGCCAAATGGCTCAGGAATAAAGCAATTCCCACCAATGCATCACGTCCGTAATGACTTTCAGGATAGATTACTCCACCATTTCCTTCACCTCCAATCACAGCATGAGTCGCTTTCATCTTGGTAACCACATTCACTTCCCCTACAGCCGAAGCATTGTATTCACAGCCATATTTACGGGTCACATCGCGCAAAGCACGGGTAGAACTCAAGTTAGAAACGGTATTTCCGGGAGTATGTTTCAATACATAGTCTGCCACGGTCACCAATGTATATTCTTCGCCATACATTTTTCCATCCTCACAGATCATAGCCAGACGGTCAACATCCGGGTCTACAACGAAAGCCACGTCACAACCGCCTTTGGCCATCAATCCCATAATGTCCCCCAGGTTCTTTTCCAAAGGTTCCGGGTTATGCTGAAAATCACCGGTCGCTTCACAATAAAGCTTTTCTACATGCTTCACTCCCAACCGTTCCAACAATTCAGGAAGAATAATACCGCCAACTGAATTAACGCAATCTATAGCTACACGGAAATTGGCCTTACGGATAGCATCCACGTCTACCAATTTCAAAGCCAAAACACTATCTATATGTTTCTGATTGTAGGTATTGTCTTCGCGATAACTTCCGATGTGGTCTATATCGGCAAACTCAAACGCTTCCGCTTCTGCTATACGCAGCACTTCATTTCCTTCTTCCTTATTCAGGAATTCTCCATGCTCATTCAGCAACTTCAAAGCGTTCCATTGTCTGGGATTGTGGCTGGCAGTCAAAATAATGCCACCGCACGCTCCTTCCATGGTTACAGCCAGTTCTGTAGTCGGTGTAGATGCCAGTCCGATATTCACCACATCAAACCCCATTCCCATTAAAGTACCGCATACCACGTTCTTCACCATTTCACCGGAGATACGTGCGTCACGTCCTACTACAATTTTATTACTCTTTACTGCGGTTGTTTTACGTATCAGCGTTGCATAAGCTGATGTAAATTTCACTATATCCAGCGGGTTCAAACCTTCCCCCACGTGCCCACCAATGGTTCCACGAATTCCGGATATTGATTTAATTAATGTCATCGTGCTAATTGATAAGTTATTTCATAGTAACAAGGATAGACAGAAGCAGAAGCGTCAGACTGTCCTTCACTGTGAGGTACAATCAGTCTGATCTTAGAACGACCGGAAATCTCCCTGCCGACCTTTATGTAATTGAATGGAATCAACCATCCTGAAGGTACATAAGGTGTACCCCAAACTGTATACATTATACCGGAGGTGAATGTAGCTGAAAAAGATTTTCCACTTTTTGTCAGCATCATAGCATCCGGATAAACCATTTGAGAATTCCCATAGTCTGTATTCCAAGACAAAGAATCTATTCCATCCGAAGTAATCTGTTCCTCCACATACCGGACCAGAATCTCATAACGACCGTCTTTCAAACGCTCTCCGTTTCCCTCTTCCACAATCTGCATATAAACACCTGTTTCCGAGAAAAGGACAAACTGGTTTTCATCCACATTGGTCGTAGAATCCTGTTCCTGGAACTGTTCAAAGCTGATCACATTGATATCTTCCCGTTCAATAAATCGTTTGATAGCTTCTCTCTCTTCTTCTTTCATTTCAGCATAGGTCTTTCCATTATTGCAAGACTGGAAGACCAGCCCTAAAAGAAACACAGATGCGAACAATATACCTAATTTCTTCATTCTAAGTTCTGTTATTTTCGGGCAAAATTAATAAATAAGCCCCTAACTTTTATATTGTTTGTATGCAATTATACTAAAATAACTATTTTTTTGCCAGAAGCAGTTCCTCGTACTTCACCAAAGCCTGTTTAAACAGATCGATGGCTTCATCCATTGTTCCATAAAACTCCCCACCGGATGCATTCAGATGACCACCTCCATTAAAAAATTCGGCAGCCACTTTATTACAAGGGAAAGCACCTACAGAACGCAGAGATACCTTTATCATATTCTTTTCCGTATCCTCACGCAAGAATACGGAGAAAATAATATTCTTTATGGAAAGTGGAATATTCACAAACCCTTCCGTATCTCCTTTTACATACTGGAATTTACTTTGCTCCTCTTTTGTCAGCCAAACCAATGCCGAATTGAACTGAGGAAATACTTGCATCTTGTCGTACAGCACATATCCCATCAGGCGTAAACGCCCTTCAGAATACGTATTATAAACTTTACGATAAATCTCATCCTTATCAATGCCTTTCGAAAGCAGTTCGCTGATAATGAAATAAATCTCACGGTCATTAGAATTATAAGTAAAGCCACCTGTATCGGTCATCATCCCCGTATAAATACATTCAGCACCTTCCTTGGTGATATCCTCAAAATACCCCAGACGGCATATCAACCGGAAAACCAATTCCGATGTAGAAGATATTTCAGGATGAGAAATAATGATTCTACAAAAGGCTTCCGGATTAAGGTGATGGTCAATCATCATTTTACGTGCCGGAGACTGAGCCACTGCATCCGCCATCGCATCAATACGAGACAATGCATTGAAATCCAGACAGCAGATCACATCCGCCTCATTCAGCAGCTTATTGGCAAATTCAGTATATTTATCGTACCGGATTATATCCTTGGCTCCCGGCATCCATCTCAGAAAATCCGGAAAAGCATTGGGAACAATGACATTCACCGTCTTTTCCTGTGATTCCAAGAAATGCCATAATCCTAACGAGGAGCCAATGGCATCACCATCCGGTGACACATGGGTAACAATAACTATTTTATCAGCTCTTTCAAACCATTTTTCGGCATGGTCTATATTAGCCTGTGCAATTACTTTTGATAACATATTCAATCTTTTTCTTTTGAAATGGCAAATTTACAAATTAATTCTTTATTCACAGAAGAATACGGTAAGAACCTTTCGGAGACATATCAATATAATCCAATCCCAAACCTCTACACTCGTCCTTTAACAAATTCAATCTATACCCACCGAGCGAAGCATCCAGTATGACCTTCCTTATTTTAAATATTTTTTGTAATGGGGCAATTTTTCCTTTAAAACCTTTACACAAGTACATATAATCAATATCCAACAAACTATCAACCGATCTGCTCCGCCAGCGGTTATCCACCAAAACACATATATTCATACCTTTATAATGATAAATGCTATCCTGTTGCCAAACATCTTTTTGAGGGGAAACTTTTACTTGCGAATGGGCCAGGATTAACTGAAAAGACTCCTCTTTCATATAATATAGACAACCTGAAAATCCTATAAAAAGATTGATTCCACACAAAACAGTAATCAACGATTTCCGTGAAGGAGATAACAGATAAGATAATACCACAAACAATAATACATAAAGAATACCAACCTGAAGCAAAGACAAATGTATATCGCCGGAATGTGATACAGGCAAATCCCCCACCCATTGCATACTGTCATTCAGCAACCGCAACACCCCGTTCAATCCTTTTACCACCCATATATGCAATACCGTAAAAGGAGACAAGACAAAACTTGCTACCGTTCCATAAATTATAACAAGCACTAAAGGTGCCACTATCAGATTGGCCGGTAAAAAATAAACAGGAAAATAAGCGAATTTATAAAATTCCGGCGACCGTGTCCCTAACTGTGCCGCCAGCGAAACTGCCACTATCCCCCAAATATAACGAGGTACAGGGTGACGCACCCGCCAACACCGGGAAATGACAGGATAAATAAACAAAATTGAAAGTACAGCCAGAAATGACAACTGGAACCCGGTATCAAAAAGATAAAAAGGATTGTAAAGCAGCATAAAGAATGCCGCTACAGACAAGGTATTCAATGACAAAGTCCGTTCTCCTGCCGCACGCGCCGCTGTCATTAACATACACATCACCACCGCCCGTATAACCGAGGGAGGCAAGCCCACTAAAAAAGCAAATGTCCATAACAACAACACAATAATGCCACACTTTACCCATCGCAGCAGGCAACTTCTATCCAGCGGACGCAATATCCAACACAATAATCCCCACAAAACAGCTATATGCATTCCTGACAAAGCCAAGATATGGCTCACTCCCGCCACTTGATAAGTTTCACGTAAATCCTCACTCAGTTCCTCTTTATAGCCAACAGTCAAAGCCGACAATACGGCAAATTCATCTCCCGAGAATCCCCACTTCCGATAACTGTCCAGTATTTTCTCTCTCCATACACCTGCCCGCTGTTTCCATGTCAATGCCGATTTCTTGCCTGTCCATTGCCAATACCCCGGAAAGATTACGGCCGTTCCGCTAATTTGCTGTCTGAAAAGATAAGCCGCATAATCAAATTCTCCCGGAATCACCTCTCTTTCAGGAGTAGAGATACGTGTATAAAAGTTCAAATGGTCTCCACATCGTAAATTTACAGAAAGACTATCTTTCATAATATAGACTAGTATCATACGATTAACAGGAACCATCCCCCTCTCAGACATTTCTTTATCTATCCGCAATTTACAGAGATATGTTTTGGCCTTTTCTTGCGGAACATCCACTATCACCCCTTGATACATATTCTTCCCTGATGACCATTCATAGTCCACCCGTTGCCATTTTTGCTGTAGCAACAATGCCCCTACACAAAATAGAAACATAAAAACCATGCCTCCAAATAACCATCGGGAAAGGTAGCCTTGCCATTTCATCAATACAATCAAGCCAATCAAGCACCCCAATATTCCCGTGCCAGAAACAAGCACAGGCAAGGCGCCTTGAAAAAAATGATCGGATACAAAAATTCCGGCGACTAGAGGTATAGTCAACCGGAACATGGAACAAGGCTTTACAGCCGCTATATTTCGCACTTTGGTTTTAAGCTCAAAGAGATTTCAACCGATGTATCATGTCTGACATATCAGGAGCTTTGAACACAGCATTTCCTGCCACCAGCACGTCCGCTCCAGCCTCTACAAGCTGTCTGCCGGTTTCCAGGTTCACTCCCCCGTCAACCTCTATCAATGCCTGCGAACCTGTATTCGTTATCAATTCACGTAATTCCCTCACCTTATCCAGGGTATGTACAATAAATTTCTGACCACCAAAACCGGGATTCACACTCATCAGCAACACCATATCCACGTCACGGATAATATCGGCCAACATAGCTACAGGAGTAGAAGGATTCAATGTGACAGCCGCTTTCATTCCGGCATCCTTTATCTGTTGCACCACTCTATGCAAGTGTACACAGGCTTCATAATGCACATTCATCATCATTGTTCCCAAATCTTTCACTTCTTTAATGAATTTCTCAGGATTAACAATCATCAAATGTACATCCAAAGGTTTTTCAGACAACTCGGCTACATATTTGCTATGTTGGAACCAAAAAGAAATATTCGGTACAAACACACCATCCATTATATCAATATGCAGCCAGTCGGCATCACTACGATTTATTTGTTCTATATCTGCCTGTAGATTAGCAAAATTGGCAGACAACAAAGAAGGGGATATCAGAGGTCTATTCATGGTTCACTGTTCTTATTCTTTTTATACAGAACAAAGATAACCATATTTTATATAAGAACAGTGAAAAAGTTCATTTTATTTCGGCAAAGTAAACCGCACACCCAACTGTATATTAAAATTAAAAGGATGTTCCTTGCGAATCGTATTTACATTACTGCCGTCATCAAAGTAATAAACAACTCCCGGCTCCGCATAAATACCCAATTTCTCCGTAATCTTAAACTGCGCACCTGCCGCTGCGGACAAAGACCATTGCAAAGGTTTCACTTTGACATTTTCCTCCCCTCCCGAAAACTGTTCATCTTTTCCTGCATTTGATGTAGAAACACTGCCGATAATGCTCCGCTTTCCAGACACACATTTTTCTACCGCTCCCCCTGCCGAGGCATACACTTCAAACCGCTTGTTACTCCATATATTCCGGTTCACTTTCAGAGGAATACCCACATAATGCAGTTTCTCTTCCCAACCATAATTGTTTTTTTCGGTTCCCGAACGTGTTTCGGATGAAAGCTGGGTATAAGTCACCCCGGTTTCTACAGCCCAATCATCACTTAAATCAAAACGAAGGGAAGCTCCAAAAGTAACAGGCATACGATATTTTATATCAGACTGCGCATCCTTTCCTTCCGACAAGTTATTGAACTGAACCAGCTTATCAATTTCAGCCCTTGTTTCCACTCCATAAGCGCTATTCATTGTTGCATTCCTTGTGCCATTAGGCAAAGGCAAATATCCATCCATACTAGTCGAGGATGAAAAGGTTCCATTACCGGTAGAAAGTCCTACCGACCAGTTTCTGTCCTTCTTTCTATGAGGAGCCACGTAAGCGTAATTCGTTTTGGCAGCCGAATAGGAAGATCTGCCGGCCTGTTTCTGCTGTTTTTGTTCCACTATAACAGATTCCTCTTTCTGCTCTTCAATATAATTTTCCTCTATTTGTATCTCTTCCACCTCTTTATTTAGCAAAACCTCCTGTTCGGCAGCCAATGCCTCTGCCTTAGCAACCCCACCAACTTTTACATGTTGTTTTTTCCCAGAGCGGGCAGCAGGAACTACCAAGGCCATAGGTTGCTCAGGAGTGATTGATCCCGGCGCCAACTCATCGGGTTCGTGCATTACATTCAACTCTGCCGACTGTTTCTCCAAATAGTTTGCAGAAGGTGACTGCCAAAACCATACGGTCAATGAAGACACAACCACTAACAAGGCAACAGCTGCTACAGCCTGCCAGCGGCGCCACATCGGAATTACTTTCGGAACCGTATCCAGTTCCTTTTCCAACTGTTCCCAAAGATCAGCAGGAGCCGGTTCCGAATAGCCCTCCATCCGGGTGCGGAAATTTTTTATCCATTTATCTTTTTCTTTCATTCCTATATCCTCTTTCTATAATCATTTATTTTTTTCATCAATAAGGTTTTGGCTCTGTATAATTGAGATGATGAAGTATGTTCTGTAATTCCTAGCATTTCAGCAATCTCCTTATGTCCCTTTTCTTCTAATACATATAAATTAAAGACCGTTCTATATCCATCCGGAAGCTCTTTAATGAATTGCATTAAAACAGATTGGGGTATTTGCTCAAAATCATCCTCATCTCCATCTATCACATCGGGCAACTCTTCGACTATCACTTCCTGATTTGTAGAAGCTTTCTTGCGAAGATAGCCCAGTGCTTCATTTACCATAATACGTGTCAGCCATGCTTTCAATGACCCCTCTCCTTTATAAGTAAATTGACTGAATGAACGAAATATATTCAAAAATCCATCATGTAAGACATCCTGTGCCACTTCCCTATCACCTGTATAACGAACACAAATGGCCATCAATTGCCCGGCATAACGCTCATACAATTGCTTGCGTGCAAGGTTATCGCCCTTGCCGCAACGTTCCACCAATTCTGTTTCATTCATTGTTTGTGACACTTCTTTATTGGATAAATGATAAGACTGCAAAAATACTGCATCCGGAAGAATAAAATTTTTGCTTAAGCAGATTTAACATTTTTACAAGCAGTAAACTTACTATCTTCGCATTTAAGCGATAGAAACAATTCTAGAAACAGAAAATATGAGAAAATATAAAGCGACAGTTCTTGTAATAATTATGGTAATGCTGATTCCATTTACTCAGTCTTGCCTGAATGACTATGATGATGACATCTACGACATACAAGCAGAAATGCCTTTTAACGCCGCTTTAGCAACCGTAGTAACTCCCAGTGAAGTACCCGGTGAAGCAGTGATAGAAAGCGATAATGATGGAATCGCATACGTAGTGAATCCCGATAAATTAACACGTTTTGAAACAAATAATCCGGGACAACGTATTTTTTATACCTATATAAATGCAGCCAATCCGACCGGAGATGCAAGTAAGAAAGGACCTTTTATTTCTATAGATTACTTGCAGAAGATCTTAACCAAACCAATGGATACACTAAAAGAAAACGATGAAGATATTTACGGACATGATGGAATCAACCTCATCACTCCCATTATGGGTAAGACACACCTGACCCTTATGTTCCAAATATTAGGTTTCAACTCTAATATCAAACATCGGATCAGCCTTGTAGCCACAGAAGGAACTGTTCCTGACGCAAACGGATATATGGCCGTAGAACTACGCCACAATGCCGAAGGTGACAGACAGGAATATCCGAGTTCCGGTTATGTATCCTTCCCTTTATTGGATGTTCCCGGATATAAAGAGGGTAAGCTACAAGGATTTAAAATAAAAATGAATACCATTAACAATGGCGAAGAAACCGTTACAGTAAGTTATAATAAAAGTAAATCTACAAACTTTCCGTTCATACAGAAAGGTATATCCAACACAAAAATTAAATGATTCTTAACAACTCCTTGTCTTATTGTAACGAAAAGGCTGTATCCGAAAATCTTTCGATACAGCCTTTATCATTTATTCCACCTTATTATTATCCGAAGTTCTGTAGCCTCTCAAAAAATCAGCCACATTCATACGTTTCTTTCCTGCCAGCTGCAAAGTAAGCACATTAATAAAACCATCTTTTACAGCCACCTGAAAATAGGTCTTCATATCCGTACGGATATCGCCTATATTCATCTCATGGGAAGCAAAAACTTTCTCCGTTTCATATATTTTTAAAACCTGACGTGTTCCATCAGCCACACACAGTTCGGTCCATGCAGCCGGATAAGGAGACAGCCCGCGAATAAAGTCATAAATCTGCTTCACACCTTTATTCCAGTCTATACGGCAAGTTTCTTTAAATATTTTCGGTGCCGGACGCAACTCCGTTTCCTGCCGGATCAAACTTTCCTGAGGAACAGGTTTCACACTTCCATTCAAAATAGCATCCACGGTTTCCAAAACCAAATCTCCCCCCAAATACATCAGCTTATCATGTACTATTTCCACATTATCCGTATCAGCAATAGGAACGCGCACCTGTTGGATAATCTCACCGGTATCTATCTCATGTTTCAAGAAAAAAGTCGTAATACCAGTTTCCGTATCTCCGTTTATCACCGCCCAATTTATAGGAGCAGCTCCTCTATATTGAGGTAATAAAGATGCATGCAAGTTAAATGTGCCCAAACGCGGCATATTCCATACTATTTCGGGAAGCATACGGAAAGCAACTACAATTTGTAAATCGGCTTGTAAAGACCGGAGTTCCTCTATAAAAGCCTCATCCTTCAATTTCTCCGGCTGAAGTATCCTCAGACCTTGAGAAACAGCATATTCTTTCACCGGACTAGGTTGCAGCACACTGCCATGTCGTCCCATCGGTTTGTCGGGCATAGTTATCACACCTACTACATTATAGCCTCCTTCAACCAATCTTTTCAGGCTCTCCACCGCAAAATCGGGAGTACCCATATATACGATCCGCAAATCTTTCTTTTCCATATACTTACATTATTTAATCTTCAGAGAAATCAACCAACACCTGCCGGTACGAATTAAATATTTTGGACTTGGAAACAAACCCTTTGTATTTTCCCTCTTCATTAATCACAGGCAGGTTCCAGGCCTTTGTATCATCAAACTTCTTCATCACTTCTTCCATTGAATCAGTAACATTGATCCGTGCCGGAGGAGAAATCATAAATTTTTCCACCTTGAAACGATGGTATAATTCCTGACGGAACATAATATTACGGATATCATCCAATACCACAATGCCCAAAAGTTCTCCATTGACATCCACTACCGGAAACAAATTGCGTTTAGCCTGCGAAATGACTTTAACCATTTCACCTAAATCCATATCAGGACGCACTTTCTCAAAATCAGTTTCAACCACACTGTCAATATTCATCAGAGTCAATACGGCCTTGTCTTTATGATGCGTTATCAATTCACCTTTCTTAGCCAAACGCATAGAATAAATACTATGCGGCTCGAATATCATAATGGTAAGATAAGAGCTGACAGATACCATCATCAGCGGAAGGAACAAATCATACCCGCCAGTCAGTTCTGCAATCAGAAAAATACCAGTCAGCGGAGCATGCATTACTCCCGACATCAATCCCGCCATTCCCAACAAGGCAAAATTTTTCTCCGGGATATAAGGACCTACATGCAGTTCATTACAGAAATGAGCGAAGATAAACCCGGTGATACACCCCAAGAACAAACTGGGAGCAAAAATTCCCCCGCAACCACCACCGCCATTCGTTGCACTGGAAGCAAAGACTTTGAAAAGTACAATCATGGCCAAATAAACGAGTAACAAATTATCGAACCCATAAAAGATAGAGTTATTCATTACTGTATTCCAGTCATGATTGGTTACGCCATTCAGCAATAAATTAATAGTATCATATCCTTCACCATACAATGGAGGAAACAAGAAAATCAATATGCTCAGCATTGCACCGCCTATAGCCAGCTTGATATACGGATTACTATATCGACGAAATATATTCTCCACAGAATTCATAGCCCGCGTAAAATACAAAGAAACCAACCCGCACGCAATGCCTAACAGAATTGCCGAAGGAATGCGCTCCATCAGAAACGGTTCATCCATATGGAACTTGAACATGGCATCGGGACCGGTAAGAATATAAGAAACA
>OAUQ01000789.1_pt1 | contig 11155 bp, 9 predicted proteins | sample 1476151 | NCBI WGS metagenome assembly OAUQ01 (sample SAMEA2580008, study PRJEB22360) | human gut metagenome | biome: human gut; feature: human-associated habitat; material: faeces | place: Denmark | collected 2008/2010 | reverse complement strand
GACATGCCCACCGTATGCCTCCCAAGACGCTCCATCCACTGGCCGTAACGTTTTGGGGTTTTGTCTTTGGCGGATGCTTTATGGCGGTGCTTTCGGCTCCGTGGTCCGATGTGGCCGCGGCAATGTCTCCGCAGCTCATTCTGCTGTTCGCAGGCTTTGGCTTTATTCCGACGGCTCTTGCGTACATCTTCTATATGCAGGGCCTTTCGATGGATCTTGAGACGTCGAAGGTGCCGGTCGTGGCTTCGTTCGAAACCGTGGCGACCGTTCTGGTCGGTATTGGCATCTACGCCGAGCCCGCCGGCGCGATCAAGGTCCTGGGCATCGTGCTGGTGCTCGCGTCCATCCTGATTATGAATACCGACTTCTCCAAGCTGCGCAACAGCGTCATTGCCAAACGTATTGTCGAGAGCATGACCTTTAAGCCCAACGCGTGGTGGACCGAAAAATCTCAGGATATGGATCTGTTCCGCGAGCGCACGGGCATCGCGCTGGAGCCCACCGTGCAGGAAAGCCCCTGGTACTTCGTGCGATAGGGGATTGCGCGCAGGGTCTGACCTGGGGTTATCCAGCCAGCGCCGGCCTACCCGGCCCAACGTTTCAAGTACGTTAAACCCGTCAACGGTCGATTTTCACCCGCGAACGGTCTTTATACTAATTAGCAATATAAGCAACGTATAAGACGTTATAATGACCATAACGAAAAGGAGGAGGCAAGATGAATCAGATCATTCTCGCATCTCATGGCGGCCTGGCCGCAGGCGCCAAAGACACGCTCGAGATGGTTCTCGGCGACGTGTCGAACGTCCACGTCGTGTCGCTTGCTCGTGACGACAAGGAGCCCATCACCAATAAGGTGGACGCCATGATCGCCACGTTCAACGCGGACGACACCGTCTATGTGCTGACCGATATGCTCGGCAGCTCGGTCAACAACAACATGGTCGAGCTTTCCAAGAACGGCACGAAGTTCACGGTTGTCAGCGGTTTCAACATTCCGCTGGCGCTCACGCTCGCTATGAGCCCCGTCCCCGTCAAGGGCGCCGAGCTCGCGGCCCTCATCAACGAGGCCCGCACCGGTCTGACCAACCCCAACGCACCGGTCGAGGCCGCCGCGGCTCCCGCCAAGAAGGCCAAGGCGTCCCGTCACAGCTCCGGTCCCGCCAAGATCGTCCTCGCACGTCTTGACTACCGTCTGCTGCACGGCCAGGTCGTCTTTACCTGGACCACCAAGGTTCAGGCCGAGCGCATCATCGTCGTTGACAACGCTGCCGCCAACGATGACATCAAGAAGGGCGCTCTTAAGCTGGCTAAGCCCCAGGGCGTGCGCCTGAACGTCTTCACCGTCGAGCGTGCCCTCGCCAAGATGGACAAGCTCAACACCCTCGGCGAGCGCGTCATGTTCGTCTTTGGCAACACTGCCGAGATGCTGCAGTTCTGCCAGGGCTACAAGCTCGACGCCATCAACCTGGGCGCCACCGCCAACCACGACGGTGCCGATCAGGTCGGCGGCAAGGACAGCTCCGTCTTCCTCGACGCCACCCAGAAGGCCGACGTCAACCAGCTGCTCGACATGGGCATCAAGCTCTATGTCCAGCAGACCCCTACGTATCAGAGCGTCGACATCGACGCCAAGCTGTAATCAACCAGGCTTTTGCCTGACTGAAAGGAGAAGGGTATGAATACGTTCATCAGTGCGGTGCTCGTCGGCCTCGTCGGCGTGTTCTGCATGTGGGACTCCCGCCTGCTCGGTCGTCTTAACTTCGAGCAGCCCCTCGTTGGCGCTACGCTCGTCGGTCTGCTGCTGGGCGATGTGCCCACCGGCCTTGCCGTCGGTGCCGCCGTCGAGCTCGTGTCCATGGGCCTGGTGCAGGTCGGCGCCGCCGTTCCGCCCGATATGGTCCTGGGCGGCATCGTGGCCGCTGCCTTTGCGTGCCTGACCGATGCTTCCGCCGAGACCGCCATGACGATCGCCATCCCGGTCGCCGTCCTGGGTCAGCTCCTCGGCATCGTGTTCCGTTCCATCATCGCCGCCCTCACCCATGTGGCAGATAGCGCGATCGATAACGGAAAGTTCAAGACCGCCTACCGTATGCACATCTGCGCCGGCTCCGGTCTGTACGCCGTCATGTACTTCCTGCCGATCTTCCTCGCCGTCTTTGTTGGCACCGACCTGGTCCAGGCCATCGTCAACATGGTTCCCGAGTGGCTGTCCACTGGTCTTAACGTTTCGACCAAGATCATGACCGCCTACGGCTTGGCCCTGCTGCTCACCATGATGATCAAGAAGGGTATGACTCCGTTCCTGTTCATCGGTTTCCTGCTCGCCGCTTACCTCAACCTGTCCGTCATCGCGGTCGCTCTGATCGGTGTGTGCCTGGCTGTCGTCTTCATGGGCTTCAAGTTCAACGGTTCCCATGCAGCCGCCGGTGTCGATTCCGACTACGATCCGCTCGAAGACGACGAAGACTAAGGAGGAACACACTATGGCAACCGCAACCAAGGACGTGTCCCTGAACAAGAAGGTCAGCCAGTTCTTCTGGCGCTCCTGGGCCATCCAGGCCTCTTGGAACTACGAGCGTCAGATGAACATGGGCTTCCTCTACGGCATGGTTCCCACGCTCGATCGCCTCTATCCGGATGAGTCCGACCCCAAGCAGCTCGCTGCTAAGAAAGAGGCTTACCACCGTCACATGGCGTTCTACAACTGCACCCCGCAGACGAGCGCTTTCATCCTGGGCCTCTCCGCCTCCATGGAGGAGGAGTACGCCAAGGATCCCGAGAACTTCGATCCCGATTCGATTAACGCGGTCAAGACCTCCCTCATGGGTCCGCTTTCCGGCATCGGTGACTCCTTCTTCCAGGGCACCATCCGCGTTATCGCCTTTGGCCTGGGCGTTCAGCTGGCTCAGCAGGGCTCCATCATGGGCCCGATCCTGGCCATGCTCATCTCCATCGTCCCCTCTGTGCTGATCACTTGGTTCGCAGCCAAGATGGGCTATCAGGGCGGCCACGAGTACCTGAGCAAGCTTCAGGGCGGCGACCTCATGGAGAAGCTCATGTATGTCTGCGGCATCGTGGGTCTTATGTCCGTGGGTGGCATGATTGCTACGCTGATCGGCGCCACCACCCCGCTGCAGTTCGCTGAGGGCACCGTCGTTATCCAGGACATCCTGGACGGCATGATGCCCCAGATGATCTCCCTTGGCCTCACCGGCCTTATGTACTGGCTCATCAAGAAGAACGTCAACACCGGTTGGCTTCTCGTGATCGCCATTGTGGGCGGCATCGCCCTCTCCGCGGCCGGCATCCTGGCCTAGTCGCGACCAAGCGTCTAACCGCTTTCCCCCGGGGGCCTGCCTGGCATCCCATACCCCAGGCAGGCTTCCATCCCTATACGTGACAAAGGGCAGTCTCTTTGTCACATCCTCAACGGGCCGGCGACTCGGTCCAAACCACGGTAACCCTGCGAGCGCCCGGCAATGTGGCGCCGCAAAAATCGAAAGGAATGTGTCAGATGTACGAGATCGACCTTAACCTCCCTAAGCAGATCGTCGCTGACGTCCTGTCCAACCACGAGATCCACAGCGTCGCTTTCGTCGGCTGCGGTGCTTCCATGTCCGACCTGTACCCCGCCAAGTACTTCCTGGCCAACAACACGGACAAGCTGAACGTTCAGATCTTCACCGCTAACGAGTTCAACTACGACACGCCCTCCTGGGTCAACGAGCACACCTTCGTGATCACCTGCTCCCTCGGTGGCTCCACGCCTGAGACCGTCGAGGCCAACAAGACCGCCAAGAAGCACAACTGCCCGGTCGTCTCCCTCACCAACAAGGCTGGCTCCGCTCTGACCGTCGACGCTGACTACGTCATCGTTCACGGCTTCCACGCCAACTTCGCTGCCAAGTGCGAGAAGCCCGGCTACGCCATCGCTCTTGCTGTCGAGATCCTTCAGCAGACCGAGGGCTATGACCACTACGAGGACATGATCACCGGCCTCACCAACGTCTTCGAGCTCTGCGAGAACGCCGCTCAGCACTGCAAGAAGCTCGCCAAGAAGTTCGCCGAGGACTTCAAGGACGACAAGATGATCTACTTCATGGCTTCCGGTGCCTCCGAGAAGATGGCTTATTCTCACGCCGCCTTCCTGTTCACCGAGATGCAGTGGATCGACGCCGCCGCCTACAACACCGGCGAGTACTTCCACGGCCCGTTCGAGGTTTCCACCGAGGGTAAGCCCTACGTCTTCTTCATGTCCGATGGCGCTACCCGTCCGATGGACGCCCGCGCCCTCACCTTCCTTGAGCGCATGGGCGCCAAGGTCGCTCTGATCGACTCCAAGGACTACGGCCTGGCTGACGCCGTGCCCGCGAGCGTCGTCACCTACTTCAACCCGCTGCTGCACCTCGCCGTTATGCGCGAGTACGGCAACCAGATCGCCGAGGCCCGTCAGCACCCGCTGACCATGCGTCGCTACATGTGGAAGCTTTCCTACTAATCACAAGTAAGTAGACCTTACGGGTTGATTGAGAGGGGATGGGGTTTGCGCCCCGTCCCCTTTTTTGCTCTGGGGAGGGCGTGTCTGTTGCGTCGCAAATCCCAGATAAAACCTACCAAAATAAACCTGTCCCTTTTTGGCAGGTGGGAGGAGATGCGTATGATCAAGGCAGTGCTGTTTGACATGGACGGCGTGCTGGTCGATACCGAGTGGTTCTACAACCGTCGTCGCGTGGCGTTTATGGAAGAGAAGGGGTTCCATTTTGACGAGATTCCCGATCTTTCGGGGTCTAACGAGCCTGCCATTTGGAAGTCGCTGGTGCCCGACGATGTTGAGCTGCGCGAGCGTCTGCGCGTGGAGTACAAGCAGGTCTATAGCCCGGATCACCCCGTTCCGTATGCCGAGCTGCTCAACGAGCAGACGGAGCCGGTGATGCGCGAGCTGCACGAGCACGGCGTGAAGTGTGCCATTGCGAGCTCGTCCTATCGTGAGTTGATTGACGAGCTGGTGGAGATCGCTGGCATTGCCGACGTGCTGGATTACACCATCAGCGGCCACGAGTGCAGTGCGTTTAAGCCCGACCCCGAGATCTACCTGCGCGCCATGGAAGCGCTGGGGGTGGAGCCTGCCGAGTGCCTGGTTATCGAGGATTCGCCTTTAGGCATCGAGGCCGGCAAGCGCTCCGGCGCTCGAGTCCTGGCGCTGCGTCCGCACGAGGGCGTCAACCTGGACCAGTCCGCCGCCGACGTCGTCATCGACAACCTGTCCGACATTTTGGCCGCTCTGTAACGTCAATCCACCGCGAGAAGCACGAGTTCAAACGTTTTTGCGGTGGACTGGCTCAATTTGGTTTCGATTTTGATCCGTTTGGCTTCGATTCGGACTAAGTGAGTAGACTTTTTGGCGCAGGCCGAGCACAATGCATATCTTCCTTTGTAAAACCGCAGGTCACAGAGGTGTCTGTTTTGGGTGTGCTTGGCAGATCGTAAAAAGTCTACTCACTTGTAATTTGGGCCTTTGGTCGTGGGGGTTGCTGGTCCCGTTTTGGTTGTCGAGGGAGGGTGAATTGAAGCGCCCCCGCACGCTCCATGCTACAATCGCGGGCATGCCCCACAACCACATCTGCCTTCGAAGGGAGCCTACGTGGCGAACGCCATCGATCAGCTCACGGACCGAGTGCTCGTGCTCGGCCGTCTCACCATCGTCCGCCGCGCTATTACCGCCGTGGCGGTCACCATTTCCGCCGTTCTCCAGACATTTCTGATCCAGGCGTTCATTCAGCCCGCCGACCTGCTTCCGAGCGGTCTTACCGGCGTCGCGGTCCTGCTCGATCGCGTTACCTCGCTCGGCGGTGTTCACATCGATATCTCGCTCGGTATGCTCGCGCTCAACATCCCCGTGGCGCTCCTATGCTGGAGCGGCATTAGCAAGCGCTTCGTCATCTTCTCGATGATGCAGGTCGTGCTCTCGTCGCTGTTCCTCAACGTCTTTCACTTCGCGCCGTTTTTAGGCGACAAGATCATGCTCATCATTTTTGGCGGCGTGGTCTCGGGTCTGGGCGCTGCCATCGCGCTTAAGTCCGGCGCATCCACTGGCGGTACCGACTTTATCGCGCTGTGGGTTTCCAACCACACGGGCAAGACCATCTGGGGCGTCATCTTTGGTTTCAACTGCTTTATCCTGGCGATCTTTGGCTTTATGTTTGGCTGGGACAAGGCGGCGTACTCCATCGTGTTCCAGTTTATTTCGACCAAGACCATCGACAGCTTCTATCGTCGCTACGACCGCGTGACGCTGCAGATCACGACGCGCAAGGCGGACGAGGTCATGACCGCCTATGTTGACCATTTTCAGCATGGCATTAGCTGCGCCGAGGTCATTGGCGGATACAGCCGCGAGAAGATGTATCTGCTGCACGCCGTTGTTTCGACCTACGAGAGTCAGGACATTATCAAGCTGGTGTGCGACATTGATCCCGGCGCTGTGATCAATGTGTTCCACACGCTCAACTTTGTGGGCGGCTGGTGGGGCGGTCATGTCGACGAGCCCATGCCCACGGCCGTTCCCGATCCCGACAAGCCCGCACGCATGGCCAGCAGACAGGCGCGCCTCAGCGAGCAGGACAGCCTGCAGCAGGACGACGGCAAGTAGGGTTTTGGCATTTTGCCGGCCTGGCGCAATCCTGTTCGCTTGAGCCTCCCGAAAGCCTCGCTGCTTTCGGGAGGCTCTCGTTTGCCCAGATAAAACCTACCAAAATGAAGCTGTCGCTTTTTGGTAGGGAGGGTGTATCGTTTTATCAATATGAGGTAACATGAAACTAGACGTTATATACGTATTAGTTATTTCAATATTTCGATAAGAGTGATTAGATATGCCTACGCCCAAAAATGCACCGCTTTACCAGCAGATTTACGACGAAATCAAGGATGCGATCGAGAAAGGTGTTTATGCACCCAAGGAGCGTATTCCGTCCGAGCTTGAGCTAGCCGAGCAGTACGAGGTGAGCCGCATCACGGTGCGCCGCGCCGTCGAGGAGCTGTGCTCCGATGGCTACCTGGTTAAGCAGCAGGGCCGCGGCACCTTTGTTTCCACGCCGCACATCAATCGCCAGTTCCACGCCTCGACGCTGCAGACGTTTACCGCGCTGTGTGCCAACAACGGCATGAAGGCCGGTGCACATGTGGTCGATCGCCAGATTGTGCCGGCGCGTCAAAACGAGATGGAGTTCTTTGGCCTGCAGAAGGATGCGCTGCTGCTGCATATCAAGCGCGTGCGTACGGCCGACGGCGAGTCAATCTTTGAGGAGAACATCTTTGTGCCGTTTGACGCCTACCGTGAGCTTTTGACGGCCGATCTTGAGGACAAGTCGATTTTTGCCGAGGTCGAGCGTGTTGGCGGAACGCCGATTGTCTCGGTTGGCTACCGTACGGTCGAGGCCGTTCGAGCTAACGCCGAGCAGGCGGCCGAGCTGGGCATTGCTCCGCACGATCCGCTGCTCAACCTGCGTGCCGGCTTTACCGGTCCCGATGACGAGCCGGTTTTGATGGGTAAGCAGTACTACGTGGGATCGCGCTACGTTATGGTCATGTAAGTTACGCGGTTTTACCAAACCGCGTAACGGCTCGACGCTGCGCCTTTGGTTCCGCCGTTCTAACGAACGGCGGACCGGTCGACGCTGCAAACGCCCCTAAGCGGCAATCTGCCTTTCAACTTCGGCGGCATGACCAGAAGGTCAATGCCGCCTTGTTTCAAGGCACCTTGCTCGCTCTGGCGGGCTTTCGCTGACATTGCCAGAACATCGACGTTGCCGGGCCGGCACTTGGGGACGTTCCTTTTCTGTCGGCACCTGGGGACACTCCTTAGTCATTGGGGACGCTCTTAAACGACTAGTCTGGGCGGCGGCCGTGTGCTGCTGTCCGCGTGGCGGCGTATAATCGGCGGCAGATGACTTGGACGTTAGGAAACCATGACCGATAGCATGCAGCAGATGGCGCTCGACACGCTCGGCGCCTATTTTGGCTACACCTCGTTTCGCCCGGGACAGGACCGCATGGTCGATGCGATCCTTGCCGGTCGCGATGCGCTGGGTGTTATGCCCACGGGTGCCGGCAAGTCCATTTGCTACCAGGTGCCCGCGCTCATGCTGCCCGGCATCACCTTTGTGGTGAGTCCGCTGCTGTCGCTTATGGAGGACCAGACCCGTGCGTTGCTCGCGGCGGGTGCGCGACCCAGCTATCTCAACTCCAGCCTTACTCCGGCCCAGCAAAACACCGTGCTCAAGCGGGCGCGCGAGGGCCGCTACCAGCTTATGTACGTGGCGCCCGAGCGCTTGCTCGAGCCGCGTTTTTTGGCCTTTGCGCAGGAGGCTGCGGGTTCCGCCGGCATTGGCGTGCCGCTCGTGGCCATTGACGAGGCCCACTGCGTAAGCCAATGGGGTCAGGATTTCCGCCCCGCCTATCTGCAGATTCGTGAGTTCGTCGATTCCCTGCCGCAGCGCCCCATCGTGGCGGCGTTTACCGCCACGGCGACCGAACGCGTGCGTGCGGATATTCAGCAGATGCTCGGCCTGCAAAACCCTGCGACGGTGGTGACGGGCTTCGATCGCAAGAATCTCTACTTTGGTTGCGAGGAGATGGGCGACAAGGCCAAGACTGCCTGGGTGCGCGACTATGTGATCGCGCATTCGAGCGAGAGCGGTATCGTGTATTGCTCGACCCGCAAGACGGTCGATGCGCGGGCGAGCTTGCCGAGGCGCTGGGCCCCAGCGGCATTCGCGTTGGCCGCTACCATGCCGGCATGGGCAACGACGCCCGTCGCCAAAGCCAGCGCGCCTTTATCGACGACGATATCCAGGTGATGGCTGCCACCAACGCCTTTGGCATGGGCATCGACAAGCCCAACGTGCGCTACGTGATCCACAACAACGTGCCCGAGAGCATCGAAGCCTACTACCAGGAGGCGGGCCGCGCCGGCCGCGATGGCGACCCGGCCAGCTGCTACTTGCTGTGGAACGGCAACGATTTTCGCATGCGCCGCTTTCTGATCGACCGCGGCGATGCTGCCGATGAGGCGCTCGACGACGAGCAGCGCGCGTGGGCGCTCCAGAATCGATATCGTCTGCTCAGCCAGATGGAGGGCTACTGCAATACCACCGGCTGCCTGCGCGAATACATGCTGCGCTACTTTGGCGACGAGGCCGCGGCCGAGCATGCCGCGGCCAGTACGGGCGGCACCGCCACGGACGACGTCGAGAGCTGCGGCAACTGCAGCAACTGCCTCACGCAGTTCGAGGTCGAGGACGTCACCGATATGGCCCGCGCCGCCGTGCGCTACGTGGCCACGCGTCCCATGCGCTTTGGCAAGTCGCTCATCGCCGATGTGCTCCACGGCGGCAACACCGAGCGCATTCGCCAGATGCATCTGGACGAGGACCGCGGCTACGGTGAGCTGTCGAGCGAATCGGTCGGGCGCATCAAGGACATCATCGGCCAGCTGTGCGGCCGCGGTTATCTGGCCACCTCGCAGGGGCAGTACCCGGTCGTGGGGCTGGGTCCGCGTGCCGTCGAGGTCGAGGATGAGGCGTTCGCCTTTACCGTTAAGCGTCGTGCGTCCAAGCGCAAGGCCTCGGCCCGCGCCCGCCGCGCCGTCGATCTGCTGCGCGAGGAGGCCGAGCTGGATCAGCGCCCGCGTGTTGGCGACGATGCCGAGCTGTTCGAGCGCCTGCGTGCCCTCCGCAAGGAGATCTCGACGGAGCTGGAGATGGCGCCGTACATGGTCTTTTCCGACAAGGCCCTGCGCGGCCTGTGCCGCCTACGCCCACAGACGCGCGACGAGCTTATCCAGGTCAACGGCATCGGCGAGAAAAAGGCCGACGCCTTTGGCGAGCAGTTTATGGCGGCGATTGAAGAGTTTGAGTCCGAGCATGCACGGAATGGAGCATAACGATGGCATCCGATGATAAAACCGAGCGCACTGAGGTGTCCGCTGTGCCGCTGTACCAGCAGGTTATGGACGACCTAAAGGGCGAGATCGCGCGTGGCGTGTACGCATCCGGCTCGCGCATTCCTTCCGAGATGGAGCTCGCGAAGTACTACGGCGTGGGACGCATCACCGTGCGCCGCGCCATCGAGGAGCTGTCGCGCGCGGGGTATCTCAACCGCCAGCAGGGGAGGGGCACGTTCGTGTGCGCGCCCAAGCTCAAGCGCAAGATTGTCCAGAAGGGTGATGTTCAGAGCTTTTCCGAGGGTTGCGCTGCCAACGACATGGTGCCGGGTGCGCGCCTGGTATCGCGCACGGTGGTTGCGGCGACGCGCGAGGACGCGGCGTTCTTTGGCGTAGAGCCCGGCTGCGAGCTTATCGTGGTCGAGCGCGTGCGCACGGCCGACGGCATCCCCGTCATGCTCGAGAACAACGCCTTTGTGCTGGCTGACCATCCCTATCTGCAGACACTTGCCGATAAGGACCTCACCGATAACTCGATCTTTGCGCTCGTTGCCGAGCATTCGGGCCGCGCGCCGCTCAAGTCCGACCCTTGCACCGTGGAGATTGCGCTTGCCGATGCTCAGGCGGCCCCGCTGTTGGAGGTGCCGGTCGGCGAGCCGCTCTTCTATATGGAGGCGTACTTTACCGATGCGGACGAGCGGCCCTTGCTGCTCGGACGCCAAAAGATCGTGGGCTCGCGCTACGTGTTCGACATCTAACGTCCATAGATAGAACAACATAGAATAAGTTTGGTGAAATGACTTCACGAGCGTCGTCGTGCGTGCTATAAATAGGACAACATAGAACGACAGCAGGTACGAGCTGTCGTCGTTCAAAACCGCCACACAAGGAGGAGCATCACCGTGAACGCACGCGATCTGGTTCAGGAAATTATCGAGCGCAAGGGCAAGATTGAGAACGTCTTTTGGATCGCCTGCGGCGGTTCGATGATCGACCTGATGCCGGCCAACGAGCTGCTCAAGCGCGAGGCCACCACGTTTGCCTCGACGGTCTACACGGCGCGCGAGTTTTGCCTGATGGCTCCCAAGAGTCTTGGCGAGAAATCACTCGTCATCGCCTGCAGCCACAGCGGCAATACGCAGGAGGTCGTCGACGGTTGCGAGATGGCGCTGGCAGCCGGCGCCGAGGTCGTGGCCACGAACATGCTGCTGG
>OAUQ01000788.1_pt1 | contig 11158 bp, 10 predicted proteins | sample 1476151 | NCBI WGS metagenome assembly OAUQ01 (sample SAMEA2580008, study PRJEB22360) | human gut metagenome | biome: human gut; feature: human-associated habitat; material: faeces | place: Denmark | collected 2008/2010 | reverse complement strand
TGTGTTTTCACACAGCCGCCCCAAGGCGTATCATCGGAGACGATAATAGGTGCATGTCACCCGGACGTATTCACCCACGTACCTATAAAGCAGGTCAATAGTGTCTCACGACTTCCCAACCAGCAAACACGAAACGCGCATTGAGGATGTTCCGCCGAAACGGAACCGCGATTTCGCGGATCTGCTCCATGCGCTGTTCGCCGTGCTTGTCGGCGCGGCCGTCATCCTGTTCTCCATCTACTTGCATGGCACCACCTCCGGAGTGGAGTCTGACGTGCGTTCCGCGGGCCACGTGGTCAGTTGGCTCATGGATGTGCCGACATCGCTGTTGCAGCAGATCGCCATAGTTTTCATTACCGTCAGCGTGCTTATCCAGCTGCTCATCGCCAAGGAATGGCTGCAAAGTGTGGTTTCCGCCATCGCCCTTATTCTCGGTTTCGCTGCGATATGGGGCATATCCGCTCTTATCAGCGGCTCGGGCAATGACACCCTCATCATGTCCATGATGTCCAACGGCACTTCCGTGGGAACCGGACTGCTTCCCGATTTTTATGCGGCGATGGCCTCATTCCTTACCGTCGCCGGACCGCGTCGCACCCGTTCCGGCACCAAATGGGGCTGGAACATCCTCTACACGGTCGCCGTGCTGTTCGTGGTGCTGTCATGGAATTCGCTTTCCGGCGTGCTGGTCTCCTTTGCCGCGGGACGTGCCTTGGGCATGCTGATCCGTTTCATGCTCGGCACACAGACCAACGGAGCTTGGGGCAACCAGGTGGCGCAGGCGCTCCGTTCCATCGGCATCGACGTGGCGTCGCTCTCCCGCAGGCTCGCGACCTACACCGATTCCGGCATGCTGAAGACCACATTGGACGATGATCTGACCGAGAACTCACGCATCTACGACGCCATCGACGTCGACGGCCACCAATACACGGTATCCGTTCTCGATAACCAAGTGCATATGGCAGGCTATCTCAACCAGCTATGGCAATGGGTCAGGCTGACCGGGGTCTCCATGCGCCGTGACCGTTCCTCCTTCGACGCCATCCACCACCATTACGCGATGATTCTCGGCCTGCAGAACGCCGGATTGACGGTGCCGGGAGTCTACGGAGTCGCAGACAGCAGCGAATCGTCCATTCTGGTGTTTCACCGCGACCACATGCCCTTGGAATGCAATCCGAACACCATGTCCGACCATGACATGGAATTGTTCATGACCTATCTGTCCGAAGCGCACCGGCACGGCTTCACCCATCGTCGAATCACTCCCGAAACGTTGTCGCGCATGGAAAACGGACAGCCGGTGATCGCAGGATGGCAGAATGGCGACTATGGCAGCGCGCCGCCAAACTATGCGCTGGACAAAGTACAGCTGCTGGTTCTGCTCGGCGCGCTGAACGGCATCGACCGTGCGATCGCATGCGCCCGCAGGACGTGGGGCGACGAGCAACTGATCGACCTGGCGCCATTCATCCAGAAGGCGGCGGTTCCGGCGGCGATACGCGCCCTGCCCGCCTGCGACAAGCACATGCTCAACACGCTGCGTTCCCGTATCGCGGCTTTGGCTCCGCAGGAGGTCGCGGATTCCATGGAAACGGTTACGCTGTCGCGGTTCAGTTTCCGTTCCTTCATCGCGATCGCGCTGCTGGTCGTCGCCGTGTATGTGGTGTTCACCCAGATTCAACCGGCCGAAATGATCAAGGCGGTCAAAGAGGCCAACATCGCCATGGCTCTGGTATGCGTGCTGTTCGGACTGCTGGCTTGGTTCGGATCGGCCATGACCCTTGGCTGTTTCATGGATGTCGATAAACGCAATCCGATCGGCTTGTACTGTTCCCAAATGGCTTCGGGCTTCACCGCGGTCTCCATGCCCGCCGGCGTCGGCCCGGCCTTTGTCAACCTGCAGTTCCTGCGCAAGAGCGGCTACCGCAATACCGCGGCCACTGCCATCATGAGCGCCGTATGGGCGGTGCAGGGCGGCACCACCATCATTCTGCTGCTGCTGATCGGCATCTTCACCGGACGCAACACACTGTCCGGCATGATTCCCACCAACACGCTGATTTTGGTGATCACCATCGTCGCATTGGTGATTTCCGCGGCCATGGCCATTCCCCCGGTGCGGCACATCGTCACGGAGAAGTACCTGCCCATCGTCAAGTCCTACGCACGCAGTCTCGTCAACGTGTTGTCCCACCCGAAGGAGCTGGCCTTCGGCATCCTCGGCGCATTGGTGCTCAACATCTCGACCGGATTGGGATTCTGGATTGCATTGATGGCTTTCGGATGCCACACCAATCCGGTGGAGACCACATTCATCTTCCTGCTGGCGAATACGCTCGGTTCCGCAGTGCCGACACCAGGCGGCCTTGGCGCGGTCGAAGCCGCGTTGTCCGTGGCCTTCACCGCCGTGGGCATCCCCTCCACCATCGCCGTCTCCGCTACTCTCGTCTACCGAATCGCCTTCTATTGGCTGAGAATTCCAATGGGAGCCGTGGCTATGAAATGGCTGGACAGGCATAATTTGATCTAACCCAACCCCCCGTTAGGGTTTTTTCTCCCCCTATGCTGAATCAAAAGGGCCAAAACCCTTGGAAAATGGCATTTTTGGCACATGCGTGCGCTATCATTGCAATGAACGTGGATGTTCATAAGCGGAATATCCCCTGACTCAAGAAGGATGCTTTATGGCATACAACAAGTCTGATCTCGTCTCGAAGATCGCCCAGAAGTCCAACCTGACCAAGGCTCAGGCTGAGGCTGCGGTGAACGCTTTCCAGGACGTGTTCGTCGAGGCAATGCAGTCCGGCGAAGGCCTGAAGCTGACCGGCCTGTTCTCCGCCGAGCGCGTCAAGCGCGCAGCCCGCACCGGCCGCAACCCGCGCACCGGCGAAACCATCGAGATTCCGGCAACCTACGGCGTTCGCATCTCTGCCGGCTCCCTGCTGAAGAAGGCCGTCACCAAGTAAGTCGACTACGCAGACCTATATGAGAGGTTTCAACCACGGATGGTTGGAACCTCTCTTTTTTCTTTTTATAACAGGCAAAGGCAATGTCATCCCACACTATGCGCTATGATACTAGACAATATGACTAGATAAAGGGGGATGTCATGGTCGACCAACGCAGACAGATCATCGACGAAATCCACAAACTCAACATCCTGCTCATCCACACCAAGCTCAAAACGACACGTGCCCGGACCGTGGCTCGCGCCACCACACACGTGCGGAACGTCGACGCGGCAAGACGGGGAACGGTTCCACGGCCCAAGCCGTCCAAACCCATCGAAGCCGACGTTCATATGCTCGACTGCCTGAACGACGAGGAACTTTCCACTCTCGGCGAACTGCTGCAGCGTATCATCGACAACACCGATACCAAACTTCTGGATGAGGAGATTTCCGAACGCCGCAAGGCGATCCACGAATTCCTCATGCTGAACCATACGGATGAGGAGGTGCGGGAATGAGCGTCGGGCAGGAACATGATTCCGGTGCGGACGATCCGGATCTCATCCGTCTCAACAAGCGTTCGCTATTCACCCCCAGCGCGTCAGTGGCTGTGGAGCAGCATTCAGCCGTGCCGCACGTGTCGCGAAGCACCTACGGTACGGCGAAGGTCGAAGGCAGACTCACCTCCCCCAACGCCAGGGTTCCGGAAATCATCACGCAGCGTTGCGGCGGCATCACCGTCAAAGGTCATACGCTCAAATCGTTCGCCTATACCACCGATGCGGTCATTATCCGCAACACGAACGCGAACGCCATCCTCGCGGTGTACCCTTTCACCGGCGAACCGGTGATCACGCAGGCGCTGCTCACCGTGGCGCAGATGCCGCTGTTCGTCGGCGTGGGTGGAGGCACCACCACCGGTCCGCGTGTGGCAGAGCTGGCCATGGTGGCGGAGATGCAGGGCGCGGCCGGCGTGGTCATCAACGCGCCGGCACCGGCGGAAACCATCGAAACGACCATGTCGATGGTGGACATCCCCGTCATCGCCACGGTCACGGAGGATGATGAAATCACCGAATGCAAGATTCTTGCCGGTGCGGCCATCATCAATGTGGCAGCCGGTGCAAGAACCGCGCAAGTCGTGGCAAGCATCCGCGCGCATCATCCGGAAATCCCGATCCTGGCTTCGGGCGGAGGTCGTGAAGACCGTATTCTCGCCACCATTGATGCGGGCGCCGACGCGATCACGTGGACGCCGCCAAGCGCGCAACAACTCCAGTCGCAGATGATGGCCAAATACCGTGGAGAAGTCTGAGCGGCAGTTACAATCCGACCAACCAATATCAAAAGCCTGCGGTGGAGACGAGTCTTCCATCGCAGGCTTTTGGCTACTGCAAAGCCTCTAGTATCGTGAGGAGCCGGTCGGACGGTTGTGCGTCGAACGGATCAAGCAACGTCACGTCCATCCTGTTCGGCGAGGTCAGCGATAGTCGCGTCCAATCACAGGAATATTGCGCGTTGTGCGATCGTGCCGACTGGATGAACCGTCCACGCAGTGCGGCGCGGGTATCGTGGGGAGGAACATCGATGGCCTCATGTGCTTGTGACTCGTTGACCAACGTGCGCATGGCTCCGCGACGGCACAGCGAGGCGTACAGCGCGCCGTTGGCCACGTCATGGTAGTCCATGTCCAACTGTTCCAACTTGCTGACGGAGAGTCGGCTCCCCGCACGGTTGCGGAGCATGTCGAACAGCCGTCGTTTGGCAAGCCAATCGACCTTGTCGGCGAACGTTTCGCTAGCCCCCGAGCGGAACGCCTCTATGACACGCCTCCATTGGCGAATCACCTCATGCACGTCCGTGCGCGGCAACGAGGAGCACACTTCGGGATGTTGTCCAACGAATCGTTCGACGATTTCAAGATAACGTTCCTGAATCGCTACGGCACCGCCTTCCATGACAGTGCCGTCTGCCATGTCGAAGGACGCTTCGACGCCCGTCAGGTCACGGCTTACCTTATGGTTGGCCGCACTGGCGTCAGCGAAGGAGAATCGGGCGAACCCGGAATCCTTGCCTTCGCGCCCGGCCTGTTCGATGACGCACAACACCAGATGCGTGGTGGCGAGCTTCATCATCGTGGCCCACTGGGACCGGTTCGAATCGCCGATGATCACATGCAGCCGTCTGAACGCGTCAGGATCGGCATGCGGTTCGTCGCGCGTGTTGACCATCGGACGCGAGCGCGTGGTGGCCGATGAGACCGCCTCATCGAGGAAATCGGCACGCTGCGTGATCTGGAAGCCCTGCTCCCCCATACGTCCTGCGCCGGTGAACAGCTGCCGGGTGATCAGGAACGGCAGCAGCTCCTGTTCGATCGTCTTCAACGGCACGAACCGTCGCACCAGGTAATTCTCATGGCAGCCGAAGGAATGCCCGGCGGAATCCACATTGTTTTTGAACACATGGACCGTGGAGCCGGCTCCCTGGATGGAGCGCAGACGACGTTGGGCGTCCAGGGCAAGATCCCTCATCACCAATTCGCCGGCCGCATCCAATGCCAGCGCGTCCATCGGATCCCGGGCTTCCGCCGTGGCGTACTCGGGGTGCGAGCCGACATCAAGGTAGAGTCTTGAACCGTTTTCAATATATGTGTTGGTGGATCTCGCTTCGGCCACAATCGGCTGGAACATCATCATCGCCGTCTGTCCGGCGTCGCATGGGCGGTCCGAACCGGTCACGCTCACACCGTATTCGGTTTCGATGCCGAAAATACGGGCGAAGGATTGGATTTCGTCCTTGGTATGGGCGTCAAGCGGCGCTGTGGAATGGTTGCCGCTGTCACGCAGCTGCGGCATCACTCGCCGCCTTTTTGGACGAAGCTGCCCACATATTCCTCGGCGTTGGATTCGAGGACCGATTCGATGTCGTCCAGCACCGCGTCAAGCGCATCGACCGTGTCATCGATCTGGGTGCCAGCCTGCGCAATGGTCTCATCCTCGTCATGTTTTTGTTCGGCGGATTGCATCTGCTCAAATTTCTGGGGCATGGTCCTTCCTTTCTCCGAAAGCGTCTTTGCGGGTTCTCCTGCGAATAGCATACTGCCCCACACCTTAACCCAGGTGTGGGGCAGTCAATCAGTCTTATGCCAAATACTGGCGCAGATCATCGGTAATCAGACCGTTGGTGGCGAGTACGTCGTTTTCCTGACGCCAGTGGACAAGATCGCCGTTCCACCGGCTCAGATGCCCCTGCGCTTCCCAGACCACGACGGCTCCGGCGGAAACCGCGGGAACGTCCCACTTGTGCAGATGCGCTTCGAAATACGCGTCATATGTACCGTCCGCCACCTTGCACAAATCCAAGGAGGAGGGGCCGACGCGCTTGATGTCGGCCGGACGGCCGGAGATACGCGACACCACTTCAAGCGCGCGCTTGGATTCCTCCGGCACATGGGACATGCCGAAGCTCACCACCGCATAGTCAAGGGACGGGGTGGTGGACGGCATGATCTTCTCGCGTTTGTCTCCAAGCGGCGTCTTGCGGATGCGGATGGCTCCGGATCCGCGCACCGCCAGATAGGTCAGGCCAAGCGCCGGAGCATGCACCACCGAAAGGATCGGCTGCGCGGAGCATTGGTCGTTGAACTCGAACAGTGAGACGGTGATGGTCCATTCCGGCATGCTGCGCACGAAATTGATCGCGCCGTCGATGCCGCCAACGCACCAATACCGTTCCCCCGGATGGCATTCTTCCGGACGGAACTGCCAGAAACCATCGAACACATCCACATACGTGATGCGGTTGCTGATGAATTGCGCCAACCGCTTATCGATGTCGGAGGTGAAGCTCAGATGATTGTCCGTCATTTCAAAACTTTTCAGATCACGCGGATTCATTTGATCGTTCAACGCGTGCTTGCCTGCATCCTGCAGGATACGGGCCACTTCGAGGGCCACTTGCCTCAATTCCATGTAGTATGCCTTTTCGTTTCCTCATAACCGGCTTGGACGCACCCTCTCCCTCAAGCGTCCTGCCGTGTGGTTCATCGAATATGGGTATGGCCTCTGCCATCACCTACGGCAATGGTACCCGCACAACATGAGATTCAACGCAGGGATTCCACGATTCCGCTCGCAGTGTGGACACGCTCGAACGCTTCGGAACACAAGGATTCCGTGAATTTCAACGGATTGGACATGTCCAACGAGACCATCGAATTCTCCACGTTTTCATCACCGGACGACTCGCCGCGCACCGTAAGGTGGGACCACGACGCCGCAACGACCTGTTCGGGGAAACGTCGTATGATCTCCGCGCGCAGCCATGCGCGTGTGTCGGCCGGCGCTTGGCCGACCGCCTCGGCAAGCTGCTTATCCGTCACCAGTCGTTCGGTCTGTCCGGCAAGCCGGGTGAAAATCGAATCGGCCGGATCGAGCGCGGCCCATTTCAGATCGACCGCGGCCAGGCGCCGATCGGTCCAATCCGAACCGGTCTTGCGGCGTAGCTTCTCCAGCAACTGCCATTTGAGCAGCCATTCGAGACGTGACGCCTGTTCCCGCATCGTCAGTCGTCCGTCATCGTCGGCATGGCGTACGGTGGCGACGTCGGCGAGAGCCTGCCCCCACATCGCCATGATGTTGCGGGTGGAGCGGTCGGGCCATGCCGGCTCTCCGGATGTGTCGGTGCCGTATACCGTTGCCGCGGCCGCATATACCAGTCCACGCAAAGTGACCTGCATCTGCCATGCGGTGGTGGTTCCACCTGTTTCCAATGGTAGTGGGGCGGCCAGGGTCAGGTCGTGCGATACCGTGTGCATGGCTTCCACCGGGTCGGCGAGCGTAAGCGGTTCCAGCGCCTCGTTCAAGTCGATTTCGGCCATGTCGGCGTGTTCGAGCAGCCACAGCAGCATGCTGGTGGTGCCGAGTTTCAAGGCCTGTGGCACGTCCATGCGGTTGGCGTCGCCGACGATCACGTGCAGTCTGCGGTATTCGTCGGTGCTGTGCGATTCGTCTCTGGTGTTGATGATCGGCCGGTCGAATGTGGTCTGCAAACCGACTTTCATATGGAAGTAGTCGGCACGTTGGCTTAGCTGGTAGCCGGCGTTTTCGCTATGTTCGCCGATGCCGACGCGGCCGGAGCCGATGAAGATCTGTCGGGAGACGAAGTGCGTGGTCATGAGGCGTGTCACCAGGTCGAACGGTACCGACCGCAGCATCATGTAGTTTTCGTGCGTGCCCCAGCTGGCTCCTTTGCCGTCGACGTTGTTGCGGTGCAGCACGATTTTCCGTCCCGTCGTCTCGCTTGCCTTGGCTGCGGCGGCGCGCATGATGAGATCGCCGGCACGGTCGTATCGCACCGCTTCGAAGGGGTCGGTTGTTTCCGGCGCGGAGTATTCGGGATGCGCGTGGTCGACGTAGATACGACCCCCGTTAGGGGCAATCACGTTGGTGATGTTGAGCTGTGGGGCGTCGGTGAGCAGGTCCGGGTGGGCCGCCGCACGTTCCAGTCTGGTGCCGCGCGCGTCGTTGACGGGGTCTTCCTGCCGGTAGTCCCAGCGGATATGGCTGCGTGACGCATCCGAGGCGGCGCCAACCACGTCGAATGAGAGCTGCACCGGATTGTAGCGGCCTTGTCCTGGCGCGGAGACCGCGTATTCCGTTTCCGTGCCCATGACCCTGCGAACGCTCATCGCGCCGTTCCTTTCCGTATTTAGATTGCGTTCCATACCATACCGTCCAGCATTCATACGCCGGCCGGCATTCATGCCACCGGTCTGATGCCGGTCACCCGTCCGGGTTCAAGCCCGTTGATGCGGCTCCACTGTTCCGGATCCGCATCCAGCAGCGCGTCCCGGGTCTCACCGTATTCTTCGTCCACGGCTTTGGCCAGCAGATTGATGCCGATCGCCGCAGCCTGTCCGGTGGTGATGGACAGTTTCACCGCATAGGTTTTGGCACGGTCCACGATGTTCTTGAGCACCGCGCCGGACACCACGTCGGCGAGGTACACCGGACGCCACTGGCCATGGTCGTCGCAGATGTCGCAAAGGTGCCGATGCTCGTCCTGCGCGTAGATGTCGTTGACCAGCACGCCGATCAACGCCTTCGCATCCACGTTCGGAGACAACGGCAGCTTGTCTGTCAGATAGTGGCGGACGATCTGGGTCGCCTGCTGGATGCCCGGACGGTCCACGCGGATCTTCACGTCGAGGCGTCCGGGGCGCAACACCGCCGGATCGATCATGTCGATGCGGTTGGAGGCTCCGATCACCATGACGTTGTCCAGCGATTCCACACCGTCCAGCTCGGTCAGGAACTGCGGCACGATGGTGGTCTCCACGTCGGACGAAACGCCCGTGCCGCGGGTGCGCAGCAGCGAATCCATCTCGTCGATGAACACGATGACCGGTTTGCCGTCGGCCGCTCGTTCGCGGGCGCGTTTGAAGATCATGCGGATCAGACGTTCCGATTCGCCCACGAATTTGTTAAGCAGCTCCGGTCCTTTGACCGACAGGAACACGCCACTTCCCGCGTCGGTGCCTTCGGCGAGCGCGTTCGCCACGGCTTTGGCGATCAGTGTCTTGCCGTTGCCTGGAGGACCGTACAGCAGCACGCCTTTCGGCGGTTTCAGGTCGTAGCGTTCGAACAGTTCGCGATGCTGGAACGGCATCTGCACGGCGTCGCGGATACGTTCTATCTGCTCGTCCAGTCCGCCGATGTCGGCGAAGGTGACGTCCGGCACTTCTTCCAGAACCAAATCGTCGTCGTTTTCGGGGGGAACCAACGAAAGCGCGAACCGCAGAGATGCGTCGACGTTCACGCGATCGCCCGCGCTGATGGCCTGTTTGGCAAGCGTTCCCGAGCATCGGACCAACGTCACGTTGCCGCCGCCATCCGCGACCAGCAGGCGGCCGTCATCGCACACCTGCCGTACCGAGCGCACCGCGCCCAGCGTGTCGGTGTCGAGCTGTGAGACCACCACCATGTTCTCGTTGAGCAGCACGGTACGTCCCGGTTCGAGCCTGGAAGCTTGCAGATTCGCCGCGATCGGCACGATCATGCGCCTCGCGCCGGCAGCCACTTCGGCGCTGGCATGCTGCACGCCCTGCTCGTCCGTTTTGGCTGAATGCACGCGGACCATGGTGGCGAAAGTCATGGGAGGCCCCGCCAGCTGGTTCAATTGGGCCTTGGTTTTCGTCATTTCCTGCGTGGCGCGGCTCAACGCCTTGACCAGCGCATGGTTCTTGGCCATGAGCTGGTCGTTGGCCTGCTGCAGCGACGCGAGCGTCTCTTCGTCATGATCGTTCATGTCGACCTCGCTTTCCAACACGTTCAACCCTCAAGAATACCCATTGTCCTAATGATTTCCGACAATCGGAACCATGCTTGAACAAGAAACGCCGAACATCGCATCCATGGCATCCCTGCCCACGCTGTCCGCTCCCGGACTGCTGGTGATGGATGTGGATTCCACGTTGATCGACGAAGAGGTCATCGACGAGCTCGGCGTGGCCGCGGGAGTCGGCGAGCAGATGTCGCCCGCCACCGCTCGAGCCATGAACGGCGAGCTTGATTTCCGCGAGGCGCTGCGCGCACGCGTGGCGTTATTGAAGGGTCTGCCGACCACGATTTTCGATGAGGTCTACCATCGCGTGCATTTCACGCATGGCGCGCTTGAACTGATTGACACGCTTCACGCGCATGATTGGAAGGTCGGCGTGGTCTCCGGTGGTTTTCACGAGGTTGTGGACCGTCTCGCGGCCGATGCGCATCTCGATTATTGGATTGCGAAACGTTTGGAGGGTGGCATCGAGGATTATCTGCTCGGATTATTGGATTGCGACCCGTTTGGAGGCTGCCGATGGCAGGCTGACGGGACACGTGCTGGGCGATATCGTCACGAAGGATACGAAGCTGGAATCGTTGCGCGCGTGGGCCGCGCGGATGGGCATCGATATGGCGCAGACCGTTGCGGTTGGCGACGGCGCGAACGATCTGCCGATGATTCATGCGGCCGGTCTTGGCGTGGCGTTCTGCGCCAAACCGAAAGTGCAGGAGGATGCTCCGCACCGGCTCAATGAACGTGATCTGGCGAAAATCCTCGATTATCTCAAATAACTTTTCCGCACCTACGAGCGACCGGTGGGCGGCATGCGTTGTAAGACCGTAAAGACTTGGCCTGAGCGGCCCGGAGCGTGTCGT
>OAUQ01000779.1_pt1 | contig 11255 bp, 9 predicted proteins | sample 1476151 | NCBI WGS metagenome assembly OAUQ01 (sample SAMEA2580008, study PRJEB22360) | human gut metagenome | biome: human gut; feature: human-associated habitat; material: faeces | place: Denmark | collected 2008/2010 | reverse complement strand
ACAAAGACTCTAGAAAACTATAGTGGCGCCGTAGATTTCCGCGATGTAAGTTTTGCTTATCCTAACGAGGATAAGCAGACGATTAGCCATTTCTCACTATCAGTGAAGCCTGGGGAGATGATTGCGTTAGTCGGATCGTCCGGAGCAGGTAAATCGACCCTCATCAATTTGATCCCTCGCTTCTGGGCTCCTACTGAAGGTGAGATCTACTTCGACGGCATCGCGCAGAGTGAGCTCACCCTCAAGAGTTTGCGTAAGCAAATAGGCCTTGTCAGTCAAGACGTAACAATTTTTGATGACACAATAGCCAACAATATTGCTTATGGCTGTCGTGACAAGGTGACTCGGGAGCAAATTGAAGCTGCAGCAGAGGCTGCAGCATTGACAGACTTCATCAAAACACTGCCGGAAGGGTTGGACTCTCCAGCAGGACCCAATGGCAACCATTTGTCTGGTGGGCAGCGACAGCGTGTTTCTATTGCGAGAGCGTTTCTTAAGAATGCCCCCATCTTACTTTTGGATGAGGCAACAAGTGCTTTGGACACGGAAAGTGAAAAGCACATTCAGAAGTCGCTGGATACGCTCCTTAAGGGACGTACATCATTTGTTGTTGCACATCGATTGTCAACCATCATCAATGCTGACCGCATTATTGTGATGAAGAATGGCGGTATCGCCGAAATTGGTACGCATGAAGAGTTGCTTGCCAAAGGCGGGTTATACAACCATCTTTATACTCTTCAGTTTTCGAAAGAGAACTGATTCTGCTTCATGTTCATCGGAATCATTTTCGGCATCATCGCTTGTGCTCTGTGGGGGCTTGTCTACATCATCCCGCTGTGGCTCTCTACATATGATCCGATGCTGATAGCGCTGGCTAGATACACGATTTTTGGTCTTTTTTCGGCAGTACTTCTGGTTTTCAACGGAAAGTATCTGACTCAAGTCTCCAAGAAGGATTGGATTAGCGCTACTGCCTTAGGCGTGGTGGGAAATCTTTTTTTCTATTGGCTGTTGGCGTCTGCAGTTCAATTGGCTGGCGCGCCGATTGCTGGTGCTTTTACTGCGGTTATCCCAATTAGTGTGGCCATTGTGGCCAATTCCTCAGCAAGGCGGAGTGGGGCAGGAGTGCCTTGGAGCAGTCTCGTCTTTCCACTCAGCTTGGTGGCTGCCGGCATGGTTTGCCTCAACTGGACAGAGTTCAGCTACTTCCTTGCAAATTCCAATGAGCCCCCAGCGGGATTTTGGCTGGGCGTGTTCTATGCATTTTTAAGTTTGCTAGTTTGGACGTGGTATCCAATCAGCAATGCGAATTGGTTAATTGCGCATCCGAAAATTTCTCCAATGTTTTGGACGGCAGCTCAAGGTGCTGCAACACTGCCGACAGCAACTATCGGTTTGGCAGTTTATGCCGCTATGACGAAGTCTTCAACATCACTCTGGGAGCCTACACCGACACATTTTTTTATCGGCGTATTATTTTTGGGGATTGTATGCTCCTGGCTTGCCATTTGTTTTTGGAATGATATGAGTCGCAGATTGACGCCCGCATTGGGTGGTCAAATGATTATTTTCGAAACAATCTTCGCAGTGATCTATGCACACATTATGCGACAGGCTTTGCCTACAACATTAATGAGTGTCGGGATGGTGCTTCTTTTGGCAGGTGTTTTTGCTTCAGTGCGAGTATTTCATCGCACTGAGATTAAAGCAATGTAGAGCCTATCGGTGTATGACAGCAGAGTGCATTCCAAACTTTTTCTACAGAAATACTCTGCATGCAACGTGATAGTTGAGGCGGGTTGTAGTGAGCGCAGAGGTGGCGAGTGCAGCCTGAGCAAGGGATATCTGTGTTATTACGTCGCACGATGGTGACGTTGCCTACTGTTTGAATATCTAACTTGTTGGAATAAGGTGTTGATTGGCCGCATTTAGGCGCTGGACCCCATGCGTCGACATGTGTTGGACCATAAAGACAGACACAGGGTATGCCTGTAGCTGCAGCGATGTGCGATGTTGCTGTGTCAACACCAATATAAGCGACTGCTCCCATGATGATTCGCGAGGTCTGTCCAAAGCTTGCATGACCCGCCGCAATGAAGATTTTTTGGGGAGGAAGCGCTTCAGTAATTTTGAGGAGATAGTCAACATCTCCTGGTCCTCCGGTGAAACAAAGGCCATATCCGGCTGTCATAAGCAAGTGTGCTAGTTCGATCCACTTTTCTATGCTCCAATTTTTGTCTTGGTATCGAGAATTACATTGGCATACGACGTACGGCCCAAGCATATGTAACCTTGCTTGAAGGTCGGTTGATAATTCCCGATCAGGAAAAATAGGGCAGAGTTTAGGGGCTGTTCCCTTGAAAAGTGGGCCAAGAAGAGGTTGTGTGCGTTCAAGGATTTGGCCGCCGACAAAATCTATTTGATCTGTAATCAGAATTCGTTTCCAAAGTTCCTCTAGAGATAGATACGGACGCACCATCACTTGATGCTTTGCTGCAAAGTAACCATATAGAACTGTGCGGGTACTATTCATAGTAATTAATGCCCAGTCGTATTTGTTCCACGATGCGAGGTGGCTGCAGGCTTGAACAAACTTATTGGGGTGATGTTCAACACCTATTACATGACTAATATCCTGAATGCCTTCCAAAATGGGAGCGTTGTCCTTAAAGGTGAGCATGTCGATTTGGGCATCGGGGAAACGAGCCTTTAGTGCTGGGGCCAAAGCGGCAGCCAAGAGGCAGTCACCAAGATAGCGAAGGGAAACGATGAGGAATTTCATGAACGTATGATGAATGGGGCAAGAACTTGCCTAACGATTAGCCCTTTACAATGTGCACACTATTCAAACGGCAAGTTGAGCATCGTCCTGTGGAACAGATACTTATCAATACTTCTAGAGAAGAAACGCGTGTCGCTATTTTAGATGACGGCCTTCTTCAGGACCTCTTTATTGAACGTGCCTGCGCTCGCGGGTTAGTCGGAAACGTTTACTGGGGACAGGTTGTTCGCGTTCTGCCGGGAATGCAAAGCGCATTTCTGGATGTTGGTCTGGAGCGTACGGCATTTCTGCACATTGCAGAGATTGAAGGAGCCAGAATGGACACTGGAACATTCAAGCCGATAGAGTCTCTTCTGCATGAAGGACAGCGCTTGATGGTTCAGGTGGCAAAGGATCCGATCGGTACCAAAGGCGCACGGTTGACAACAACGATTTCACTTGCTGGCCGTAAGCTCGTCTATCTGCCCAACGATTCTCATATTGGAGTTTCGCAGCGTATTGAGGATGCGGCTCTGCGTGAAGAACTCAGGACTCTAGCAACGACTGTTCGGCAAAAGGATGAAAAGGGCGGTTATATCGTTCGGACGTGCGCTGAAGAAGGGGCGACAGAACAGGAATTCCTTTCTGACATGGCTTATCTGGCTCGGTTGTGGGATGGCATTCGTCATCGGGCGCAGGAAGTCAAGAAGCCGACATTGCTGTATCAAGATTTGACGTTAGCTCAAAGAACGCTGCGCGATATGGTGCATGAAGGGACAGCTGTCATTGAGGTTGATGATGAGGCTGAATATGAAGCCTTATTAGAGTTTGCCAAGCATTTCGTGCCAGCAGCAGTTGACAAACTCCATCATTATGAGGGAGAGCGACCGCTTTTCGAACAGTATGACATTGATGAAGAAATTGAACTTGCACTTGGGCGCCGAGTTGAGTTGAAGAGCGGCGGATACCTTGTATTCGACCAGACAGAAGCAATGTCGACGATCGATGTCAATACGGGTGCTTATGTTGGGAAACGAGACTTTAGCGATACCGTTTTCAAAACTAACTTAGAGGCGGCTCAGGTTATTGCTCGTCAGCTTCGTTTACGCAATCTTGGCGGCATCATCATTGTCGACTTTATTGACATGGCCAAAGACGAGCACCGCGAAGCGGTGCTGAGCGAATTGCGTCGAGCTGTTTCACTCGATCGCACCAAGATGACGGTGAGCGGCTTCAACGAACTCGGTCTCGTTGCAATGACGAGGAAGCGCACACGTGAATCTCTTGCGCATACCCTCTGCGAAACTTGTCCTGTTTGCGGTGGGCGCGGAGAGATTAAGACAGCGAGAACGGTTTGTTATGACATTTTGCGCGAAATTACACGCTTAGCGAAACTCTATAAGGAAATGAAGGAATTTCGTATTTTGGCAAGCCAAACCGTCATTGACTTACTGCTAGAAGAAGAATCACAGGCGCTCGAGCTGCTGCAGCAGGCGATCGAACGTCCCATCCTGCTGGAGGTGGAATCCGTTTATACGCAGGAGCAATGGGATGTCATCATCGCTTAAAAATAAGAAGGACAGCATCATGACTCAATCTTCGATGGGCGCCCAATCTGTTGAGACAACCTTTTATTGGTATGACTATGAAACTTTTGGCGTCGATCCGCGCAAGGACAGACCGGCGCAATTCGCCGGGCGACGCACAAGACTCGATTTTTCGTCCCTTTCGGGTGATACCGGTGAAATTTTCTACTGTCGCCCAACGGAAGATCAGTTGCCTAATCCTGAAAGCTGTCTGTTGACCGGTATTACGCCGCAATGCTGTGCAGAAAAAGGTGTTTGCGAAAGTGAATTTGCGGATTTGATCTGGGAGCGGCTCAATACTCCCGGAACCGTCAGCATTGGCTACAACACATTGGGGTTTGATGACGAAGTCAATCGCTTCCTCTTCTGGCGCAATTTTCTTGACCCGTACACTCATAGTTGGGCAAAGGGATGTTCCCGATGGGATCTATTTCCTGTTGTCTGTGCTGCATGGGCGCTTCGCGGAGACACCATCAATTGGCCTCGATGGGAAGATATCGATCCAATAAAGTACCCGAAGGCCGAAGGTCGTAAAGGCGTGTGCTTCAAGCTGGAGTTTTTGACAAAGGCCAACGGGATTGAACATGGTCATGCGCATGATGCGCTTTCCGACGTCGAAGCCACGATTGGAATGGCGAAACTTTTGGCGGAGAGGGAGCCTAAGCTATGGCGTTGGGCTTTTGAAAATCGGACGACAGCCAAAGTGTCTGCTGCAGTAGCGGATATGAAACCTGTGGTCTGGGTTACGCCTAAATTTGGTATCGCTCGGGGATGTACGGGGATCGTAGCTTGCTTCTTTCAAGAGAAGCACGACTGTTGGATGTGGGATCTTTCTTTTGATCCGACTGTATTGCAATCGCTCTCTTATGAAGAAATCAAGCAGCGGCTCTTTCCTTCGATAAAGGAGCGAGCGCAGGGTATTGAGCGGCTGCCGATCCGGCGATTGAAGGCGAATGCTTCACCGTTTGTTTGTGCAAATCTCAAAGTGCTCTCTCGGGAACGGGCACAGAAATACGGCATTGATCTGGACGTTGTTGCCGCTAATCTTCAAAAACTGAAGACTGTAGCGCCGGCGGTACAGACCATTTTTGCGGAATTGGCTGCAGAACGGCGCTCTAACGATGCTGCAGCGCCAAGCGTGGATCCAGAACAATCTCTTTATTCTGGATTTGCGAGCAGTGGGGATAAGGCGCGATTTGTTCAGATCCGCAGCATGACGCCCGAGCGTCTCACTGCGGAAGCTCCAAAATTTCGTTTTGACGACCAGAAGTTTGCTGAAATGCTCTTCCGCTTCCGCGCTCGGAACTGGCCTGAAATGCTCACAGCCGAAGAGACTGAACGGTGGAGGCAGTTCTGTGTAGATAGGGTCATGTCAGGACGAGACGGAATGCTTCAACTTTCCGACTATTTTGATCAGATCGATGAAGCGCAAGCAAGCGGACTCTATGATGATGAAAGACATCAACAAGTGCTCGAAGCACTTTACGATTGGGGTGAAACACTTGGGAACCGTCTGAGCGATTGAGTACGAAATAAGTCGTTTCCGTACCAATTGAGTTCATGCGCAGTACGACGAATCGAAGTTCGTCGTACTGCTGCGCGAAAGGAGAAGAATGATGGGCAGAAAAAAAATTGGTTTGACTTCGGGGCTGAATCCGCTGCCGGCTTTGAAGATGAAGTCTTGTCTGATCGGTGTCGGCGCCAAACTCGACCTGCCGGTCGAAGTGGTGGAAAGCAATGCGGAGCTTCCGCTCGACGCCCCCACACCGCGTATAGCGCTCGCAGACCGCAAGATTACGGCTCTGATTGCGCTTGAACATCTTCAGCGTCAAGGCTGTGAAGCCGCGGTGCTGGCTGACATTAAGAGCGAACCTTTTCTTGATGAGTTGAGAAAAGAGTTGGAGATGCCGATTGTTTCGCTGCTGTCAAAATTGGATGACAAAGTGAAAAGCGGCACTATCCAGACAATGGCTTGTCTTGGGACTGCAGTGCCGCAGGACTTCTTCGCAGAGCATTTTGGTCCAGCGGTCAAATGGGTTTCTCCCAATGACGAGATGAAGGCAGAATTTGCCAAGATCCAAAATCCGTGCGAGGGATTGCGCCGCAATGGCTTGACGCCGGCATTTAAAGCCTATCTCGTCAAGGCCGGTCATGAACTCATGGCACAAGGTGCGGAGGTGCTGATCCCTAATTGCTCGCAGATGGCACGATTTGTCGAAGAACTTCAAGCTGAAGGTCTGCCCGTAGAAGACCTCCTTTCTGATGCGGCTGAAATGGCCGTTGCTTCAACTCCCGCTCGTCGACCCAAGCCCTTTAAGGTCGGACTAATTGGGGGATTAGGGCCGGCTGCAACTGTGGATCTTTACGACAAAATTGTGAAGGCAACACCTGCCAAGACAGATCAGGAGCACATCAAGCTGGTTGTCGAACAGAATCCTCAGATTCCGGATCGCACGGCTTGTCTCTTGAACGGCGGTGAAGACCCGACGCTTGCACTTTTTCATTGCGCACAGCGTCTGGAAGCCGATGGCTGCAGCACATTGATTGTGCCCTGCAACACCGCTCATGCATTCCTGCCATATCTTGAACGCTTCATCAAGATTCCGTTTATCAATATGCAGCAGGCGGCTTTGGATGAAATTCAAAACAAACTAGGCACGCGCGCCAAAATTGGATTGCTGGCAACAACGGGAACCGTGCAGACAGGTATTTATGGTGATAAAGCCAATGCCATGGGCTTACCGATGTTTGTGCCTGATGATGTGCATCAGGAGCGTGTTATGGCAGCGATTTACGGACCTCAGGGAGCTAAAGCTGGGTACACGAACGGCATTTGCCGAGAGGATCTGATTTCTGCCGCTGAATATCTGGTAAAGACTCATGGCTGCAACTGTCTCATTCTGGGCTGCACCGAACTGCCGCTGATTCTTGATGAATCCGACGATTTTGAAGTCGCCGGCAGTCGAGTCATTGTCGTCGATCCAACGGCAGCCCTTGCTCGGAAAGTGGTAAAGACTGCTGAAGATGCCTATGCCGCTACCGGGATCCGCTGGTGCCCGACCGCTGATTAATGATTTGTGGCGGGGCATCTCTTGATATGTGAGGTGTCCCGCTGTTTTTTATAGGTGTATGCAATGCAGCAGAAAAACTATCCGCAAATGCCGTCCATAAAGGTTGCATTTTTAGGTCTGGGTGTCATGGGGTATCCCATGGCGGGGCACCTGGCTCGAGCCGGGTTAGATGTATGTGTCTACAACCGTACTGCTGCTAAGGCAATTAAATGGGCGGCCGAGTTTGGCGGTCGGGCTGCTTCAACTCCCCGAGAAGCGGCGTGTGGAGCCCAATTTGTATTTGCCTGTGTCGGCAATGACGATGATCTGAGAAGCGTTGTGTTGGGTGAAAATGGGGCTCTGGCAGGTATGGATCCCGGCAGTGTGTTTGTAGACCATACTACGGCAAGCGCCGTGGTGGAGAGAGAGCTCTCCCAAAAAGCCGCTGAACGTCAGATCGGGTGGGTGGATGCTCCTGTGTCCGGCGGGCAATCAGGTGCAGAGAATGGCTGCTTAACCGTACTTTGCGGCGGTACGAATACGGATGTCTCGGCAGCTGAACCGGTGATGCGTGCTTATGCTTCTCAAATTACGCATTTTGGTGCTGTGGGTTCTGGTCAGCTTGCAAAGATGGTGAACCAAATCTGCATAGCGGGGTGTGTGCAGGGATTGGCAGAGGGGTTGGTATTCGGCATGCATGCAGGACTAGACATGCCGAAACTCATCAAGGCGCTCTCCGGCGGCGCAGCATCCTCTTGGCAGATGATCAATCGGGGAGCCACGATGGTCGAAGGTAAATTCGATTTTGGATTTGCTGTGGATTGGATGCGTAAAGACCTGGGGATTGCGTTGGCAGAAGCCGAACGAAATGGTTCCAAGCTTGATATCGCGAAAATGGTTGACAGTTACTACCAAGAAGTGCAGCAGATGGGCGGTGGCCGTCTTGATACTTCGAGTCTTATCAAGCGCCTCGTTAAATAAAGTTCTATGCGACAGCTCTCTACTGGACATCCAGATGTCATTTTGATTGAGCCCCAATTTTTCAGAGATGATCGTGGTTATTTCTGTGAAACATACAATCAACAGAGTTTCGCAAAGATCGGTATCTCTGATAAGTTTGTGCAGGACAATGAATCGGCATCTTCTTACGGCGTTGTTCGAGGCTTGCATTTCCAAAGAGGAATCCACGCTCAAGCAAAACTGATCCGCGTACTGTGTGGTGACATCCTTGATGTCGCAGTTGATATTCGGATGGGATCCCCAATGTTCGGTCAAGTCGTTTGCTGTCAACTTTCAGCCGAAAATCACAGACAAATATATATCCCTAAAGGTTTTGCACATGGATTTTCGGTTCTTTCTAAATACGCAGTCGTGTCATATAAATGCAGTGCTTTTTATGTTCCAGAGTCGGAAGGCAGTATTGCTGCAGATGATCCTCAATTGGGTATCGATTGGCATATCCCTGAAGAGCAATACATCCGTTCGAATAAAGATTTAAATGCAGCCTCTTTTGAAGCTTATTGTCAAACTCCAGCATTTCATTTCACTAAAGGATGCATGAGGTGATTGCTGTAACCGGTGCCGGCGGTCAATTGGGCAGAACTGTGCTGTCAGCCCTTAGGAGAAGGGGAATACTGGAACTAGGGTTTGATCGGCATGAGCTCAATATTGCGGATCAGAAAGCAGTCGTTCAGACTCTCCAGCCTGGTGTTTTTGACTGCGTTATTAACTGTGCTGCATATACGGCTGTTGACGATGCCGAAGATCACTCCAGTGATGCCTTTGCGGTTAATGCAACAGCGCCAAAATATCTAACGGATACGGGTATTCCCATCATTCATATCTCTACTGATTACGTGTTTGACGGCAGGGCAAGGCAGCCGTATGAAGTTGACAGCCAAACAGCACCCCTGTCAGTTTATGGAAGAAGTAAACAGAGGGGGGAAGCCGCACTTTTGACCTCAAAGGCTTGTGGCTGCATCATTCGTACTTCTCGCTTGTATTCACCGATTGCCGGAACGAAGAGTTTTTTTCAAACAATGCTTCAACTGCTTTCCGAAAGACAGTCGCTCGGCGTAGTTAGTGATCAGTTCAGTGCTCCAACCTTGGCAGAAGATTTGGCAGATGCTCTCGTAGAGCTTTACCTGCAAGGCGCACATTTGCGATCCATGCAGGTGCTGCACTTTACAAATACCGGTGAGACCTCTTGGCATGGCTTTGCCTCAGCAATCCAGGAAAAGATAGGAACGACCTGTAAACTTAAGGCAGTCCCGGCAGTTCAGTATCCGACGAAAGCACGGCGTCCACACTACAGTGTGTTGTCTCTGCAAAGTCTTCAGGCTTGGCGAATTAAGCCCCGTTCATGGCAAGACGCTCTTACTGAGGCTTGTGTGCAGTGCGGCCGAATTAAGTCTTAATTGTTATGGAAACTATTTTGATCACCGGCGGCGCCGGTTTTATAGGTACGAATTTTGTAGAGTATTTCGCTCAAAAATATCCAGCCTATCGTTTGATCGATCTGGATGCGCTGACCTATGCTGCGAATAAAGAAGCTTTTCCTCGACAAGCTAAATTGTCGAATGTTATTCCAATCCACGGTGATGTTTGCGATGAATCAGCTGTCAGAGATTTGATGGAGGAGTATGACGTTACCGGTGTAATTCATTTTGCTGCAGAAAGTCATGTAGACAATTCCATTGCTGATCCGATGCGTTTTGTGTTCACCAATATTCACGGTACGACTGTGATGTTGGATGCCGCTCTCCGGTATTGGCAGCGTACGGGACGGTTAGCGTCGTCGCGCTTTCATCATGTTTCGACTGATGAGGTTTTCGGCACATTGGGGGAGACCGGTTTTTTTGACGAAAATAGTGCTTATGCTCCCAACAGCCCTTATTCGGCAAGTAAAGCAGCATCCGATTTGATGGCTCGTTCTTACGCCAAAACTTATGGGATGAACGTGACCTTGTCCAATTGTTCAAACAACTATGGACCCTGGCAACATGATGAAAAGCTCATTCCAACGATCATCCGGCGTTGTTTGTCTCATACCCTAGTGCCCCTGTACGGCAATGGTCTCAACGTGCGCGATTGGCTATGGGTAAATGACCACTGTCGAGCGCTTGATTTGATTTTTCATCAAGCGGCACCGGGTGCTCGTTACAACGTAGGTGGGCATTGTGAGCGAAGCAATCTCGATATTGCTGAAGGAATCTGCAGGCTGCTCGATGAGATGCACCCTTGGAGCGGTCATCAATACCGAGAGCTCATCACCTTTGTTGACGATAGGCCAGGACATGATTTCCGATATGCCGTCGATGCGCAAAAACTGGAACGAGATCTCGGGTGGAAGCCAGCAATGCCGTTCCTTGTCGGACTGAAGCAGACTGTGGAGTGGTATCTCGCACGGTATCAGGCGGCTGGGGAAATTTGATTGAAATGTGCCGTGATCTCCGAATGAGGGATCTGACGGCGGTAAAATCAAAAATTCAACACAATTCAATATCAGAGGTTCGCCAAGCGGTGAAACCTCATTTTTTCCCTCTTGGAATTCGGCGATGAGTGAAATCACGGAAGCTCAGACTGGGCGCGCAACCAACTTCATCCGCAACATTATTGAAGAAGATCTTGCTGCCGGCGTGAATCAACCCCGGCTTTGGTGCGGGCATCCTGCGCCTTATTCCGAACAGGCCGCCAATGGGGTGCCTGATCCGGCCAAAATTCGTACGCGCTTCCCGCCGGAACCGAACGGTTACCTGCATATTGGGCACGCCAAGAGCATCTGCCTGAACTTCGGTCTGGCGCGTGACTACGGCGGGGGGCGCCCTATTGGCTTTTTCGATAACGAATTTTTGC
>OAUQ01000778.1_pt1 | contig 11259 bp, 10 predicted proteins | sample 1476151 | NCBI WGS metagenome assembly OAUQ01 (sample SAMEA2580008, study PRJEB22360) | human gut metagenome | biome: human gut; feature: human-associated habitat; material: faeces | place: Denmark | collected 2008/2010 | reverse complement strand
TCCTCATCGGACTTGGCGTCGAAGGCGTCGGCCTGCTCGAGGGCCTGATCGGCGGAGACCTTCAGGAAGGCCTTGACGCTCGGTTCGGCGGATTCGATGACCGCAAGGTGGGCTTCGACCAGCTCACGGCTGGAAACTTCCTTGGCCTTGATCTTGGCCGCCATCTCGGCGGCGGAAAGCTTGACGAGTTCGGTGGTGCTCATATCACTCCTGTCCCAGAATGCGCGGTGCGACGAACATGCCGGCCTCGGAGACCGGGGCGCCTGCGGTGGCTTCGGCCTGGGTCAGCGGGGTCTCGGGGACGTCCGGACGCAGGTAGGCTTCCAGCGGGACCGGGTTCGCGGTCGGTTCCACGTCGTCGGTGGCGACTTCCTGGACCTTGTTGATGGATTCGGCGATGACGTTCAGATCGCCCTGCAGACGGGTGATTTCCTCGTCCGTGAGTGCGATTCGGGCCAGATCGCCCAAATGCACGATTTCTTCTTTGGTGAAAGTAGGCATGACCCTAACAGTAACGCGTCTGTGTGACGAGCGTGTGCCCTATTTCGTGCCCCGTTCGCAACCCAGCCGCGGACGTTGCCTTCCATTTCGCAACCCAATCGTTGGACACCTGGTCATCTTTCCGGTACAGCAACGTTCGACGGCTTTTCTTGCCGCGTGCCGATGGCGCGATCAGGCTTGCGGCGCGGCGTGCTGGGCGATCCAGGCGTGCATGGAGACCGCGGCGGCGGCGCCGGCGTTGATGGAACGGACCGAGCCGAATTGGGAGATGTAGACCACGTCATCGGCCAGTTCGAGCGCTTTTTCGGACAGGCCCGGGCCTTCCGCGCCGAAAAGCATGAGGCAGCGTTCGGGGAAATGGTAGGTTTCCATGGGCACCGCGCCGGGAATGATGTCGAGCGCGATGACGCGGGCGGCTTGCAGTTCTGCTATTTTCGCGTCCAAGGCTTCCAGTTGGGCCATGGTTTCGCCTGTGTTCGGGGCAGTGCCGGAAGTGCCATCCGTTGCAGCTGCGGAGCCACGCATATGGAAGGCGATGGCGGCGGCTTGCGATTGGGCGGCGGCGATTTCGCCGGCGATGCGCAGTTTCCAGCATTCGACGAGTTCCGTTATGGATGGATGGTTTTCGACGTGCTGGTACAGCTCCGTCATGAGCGCGCCCTTGCGATTCCATTTGTGCGGGCCGACGATGTGCACGCGGCGCGCTTGGAACGCGTTGGCGGTGCGCACCATGGAGCCGATGTTGAAATCGTGGGTCCAGTTCTCCACGGCGACTTCGAAATCGTGGCGCCCGCGGGAGTCCAGGTCGGCTTTGATGGCCGCGACCGTCCAGTAGCGGTAGCGGTCGAGCACGTTGCGGCGGTCGCCTTCGTCGAGCAGGGTGGAGTCGAAGCGGATGTCGTAATTGGGGGATGACGCATCGTCCGGGCGTGGTTCGCCTGGATGGGTTTGCGACCACGGTCCTACGCCGACCTCGCGGAACGTCGGTTCGCCGGATGCCTGTGCGGCAACATCGATGGGATTGGGATCGTGCACGTTCTCCCCTTCATAGGAACAGCAATACAAATATGTCAAAGGCCCGCGCATCCGCATGCATCATCATGCTTGTCATCGCACATTCGACGACGTCAACGGCAGATATGTTTGCGGTCGGTCGGCGGGAAACTCGGTGTTCAGTGGAGTTCGGATTCCTTGAACACTTCGACGAACGGCAGTTCGGATTCCTCCGAAGTGACCGGGTTGATGACCTTGATGGTCGGGTCGACCATGTCGACACCGCCGATCAGCGAGGCAACGGCCAGCACTTTGGCGCCTTCGTTCTCCACCACGGAGAAGTCGAGGCTCAGCTCGTTGCCGTTGCGCAGGGTGACCAGCGATGAGGTCTGCACATACGATTTTTCAGACAGCCAGGAGTCGATCAGCACCACGCGTTTGCCGGCAATCGACGGACCCTTGATGGACGGATAGACGAAGTCCATGACGAAACCGTCCAAATCCTCACCACGGGAGGCGGCGGCCTGGATCATGGCGGAGACCAGCGGCACGGCCGCGGCGGTCAATGCGCCGACCGCGTCGAAATCGTCGACGGAATAGCCGGCTTCCTCCAACGTGTCGAGCAGGATATGGCCGACGATGGAGGCTCCGCGATGGTCGAACAGCACGGAGGAGAGTTCCGAGAAAGGCTTGTCCTTCATTTCGGCCTGCAGCAGCGTCTTGAGCTGGTCGCGAGGTTCGAGCATGGCGAAATCGACGGTGGATTCCGTCGAAGCGGAAACAGACTGGCCCGCAGCGGAATCATGCGTCGGAACCGGTGTCGTCTTGCGGAAAGTGTTCTCTTCGGTCATGGTTCCAGCCTATCCTTTCGGCTCGTCATTCACCGTGCGGTATGGGTGATTTATGCGCGATAAACATGGTTATTCGGCGTTGGTCTCGGGAGCGGACAACTCGCGGATATCCCCTTTTTCGGGCGCGATCATGTCGACGGTGCCGATGACCTTGCTTTGGTCGACGCGTTGCAGTTTGCGCGCGGTGACCAGCACGCGCGATTCGAGCGACGCGGCGAACGAGTTGTATGCGCCGACCGTTTTGGTGATGGCGGAACCCAGTTTGGTGGCCCGCTCCCCCAATACTGCAAACCGTTCGTACAGCTCTCGGGACAGGTCGAACAGCATTTTCGCGTCATCGGTCAGGCTTTGCTGCTGCCATGCGTATGCCACGGATTTGAGCACCGCCCATAGGGTGATCGGCGAGGTCAGCGCGACTTTCTGCGCGAATGCGTCGTCCATCAGTGTCGGGTCGGTTTCCAATGCGGCCTGCAGCAACGATTCGTTGGGGATGAACGCGATCACGAAATCCGGAGCATCGCTGAACGCGTTCCAGTAGGCTTTGTCTCCCAGGGTCTTCACATGGTCTCGTACCGCTTTGGCATGGGAATGCAGCAGCTCGTTCTTGCGGGCCAGTTCCTCCGGTGAGGCGGTGTCTGGAATCTCGCATGCGCGCTGGTAGTCGGCGTATGGCGCTTTCGCGTCGATCGGAATGGTTTTGCCGCCCGGCATGTGGATGATCATATCCGGCCGTTGCGTATGTCCATCGGCGTCGGTGACCACAACTTGGGTGTCGAAATCGACATGTTCCAACAGACCCGCCGATTCCACGATGTTGCGCAGCTGCGCCTCGCCCCACGCGCCACGCACCTTGTTGTTGCGCAATGCCGATGATAGGGCGCTCGTCTCGCGATCCAATCGCGCCTGCTGTTCGCCAAGACCTTTGAGCTGTTCGCCGAGCGCGCCCATCTCATGCTTGCGGCCCTCTTCGATTTGCGCGACCTTCGTCTGCAGGGCGTCGAGGTTCTTCTGCACCGGAGCCAGTGCGGAGAGCACCTTGCTTTGCTCCTGCAGTTTCCGTTCGCTTTCGGCTTGACGACGGTTCGCTTCTTCGGCGGCACGCTGCCGTTCACGTTCCACGCGCATTTCCTCGGCACGCTGGGCCTGTGCCAATTGCGATTTGAGATACGTCAGCTGCTGGCTGACTCCTTCCGCCTGCGTACGGTATTGCACAACAGCCGCGTTGAGATTGCTGATGTCCTGTTTGTCCGCCTCAATCTGCGCCTTCGCCTCGTTCAGGTCGGATTCCTTCGCGCCACGGGCCATATCCTGCCCTTTGGCACGGCCCGCGAAGAAGCCCGCAGCCGCTCCGAGCGCGGCCACGATCACCAGCAATATCACTACAAACACAGGATTATCGAACATACGTTCGATGGTATCACGTCATCAGGAACACATCAATCCACGCATCCACATTCATTCGCAAGACCGACCGCATGCCACACAACCGTGCACTATGCTGAAATCAGCCGAACGCGAAATGCATCAGCCCAACACGAAGGGACATTATGGGATTCGATCTGTTTTTGGCGGCCGTGTCGATTGTGGCCGCATCCATCGCCACCTGGGCGTTGTTGCGGCTGTTTCCAAGCTCGGACGCACGCCAGGCGATTCCGCTGCGGACGGACGGCGGATTTGCCGACCCATCCCACACAACCGACGGTGGAGTGACGATAGACGGCAAAGTGACGGCAGACGGCGAATCGACATCCGACATCGACGGACAACCCACCGACCACCTCGGCAAGCGCCTCGTCATCGCGCTTATCCTGACCATTCCAACGTTCGTCATCACATTACTGGCGCTGGCCAAAATCGCCATGCCGGGCTGGCTGACGAATCCGTGGCCGCACGCCATCGTCATCACGCCGGTCATGTTCTATTGCGCGGCGCCGATTCACCACCGCGGCCTGCCCGCATTGCAGCGGCGACATCCGAACGGCGATTCGCTGGTTTCGCTTGGCATGGCGATTGTTTACGCGTACAGCCTGCTGCTGTGCGTGGTGTCGTGGATTTTCCCGGCCGGCTCGCGCGATCCGTATTTCGCGTTCGTCGGCGTGGTCGCGACGCTTTCGCTGGCTGGCACGCTTGCCCGGCAACACGCGACGACCGCGCAGCAGACGGCAGAAACAGAAAAGGCGCAATCGGCACAGTCAACAGAATCAACAGAATCGGCGCGATCTCAAGCGAAATCCCCTGAGCCAACGCAAGAAAAAAGCGCGGAAGAATTGCTCTTCCGCGCTGTGGTAGGTCATGCGATCCGCGCACGCGTGCTGCAGATCACCACGTCGGTGACGATGGTGGTCGCGGTGTGGACGTGCGCGTTGTGGCTGGCGTTCGGCATGCAACCGAAGCTGGCGATCGCCATACTGCTCGGTTCGACCGTGCTGTCGGTCGCAGGCCTGGTATTGCAGGCTTACGACCGACAGGTAACCAATCGATAATCGTCACTCAGCCGGGTTCGGGACGTCGGCGGAATCGTCCGTCTTCTCCTCGCCCATATCCTCCAGCTGGTCCGCGGCCCACGCGGACAGCTCCAGGTGGTCGCCGCCGGTCTGGTCCACCAGCACGGTGTCGCCGTCGTGCACTTCGCCGGCCAGCAGCATGCGGGCAAGCTGGTCGCCGACTTCGGTCTGCACCAGGCGACGCAGCGGACGTGCGCCGTACGCCGGATCGTAACCGGTGTTGGCAAGCCATTCGCGCGCCGAATCGGTCACGTCGAGCGTGATGCGGCGGTCGGTCAGACGTGCGGACACCTGCGCGACCTGAATGTCCACGATGCCGCCGAGCTCCTCGCGGGTCAGCGGGTGGAACATGACCAGTTCGTCCAGACGGTTGATGAATTCCGGCTTGAACTGCATGTGCACGGCGTCCATCACGGCCTTCTTCTTGGCGTCCGCGTCCATGTCGGGATTGACGAGGAACTGCGAGCCCAGGTTGGAGGTCATGATCAGAATCGTGTTCTTGAAGTCCACGGTCCTGCCCTGGCCGTCGGTCAGGCGACCGTCGTCAAGCACCTGCAGCAGCACGTCGAAGACTTCCGGATTGGCCTTCTCCACCTCGTCGAACAGCACCACCGAATACGGACGGCGACGCACGGCTTCGGTAAGCTGGCCACCCTCTTCGTAGCCGATGTAGCCCGGCGCGGCGCCGATCAGGCGGGACACGGAGGCCTTCTCCATGTATTCGCTCATGTCGATGCGCACCATGGCCTTCTCGTCATCGAATAGGAAGTCGGCGAGCGCCTTGGCCAGTTCGGTCTTGCCCACGCCGGTGGGGCCGAGGAACAGGAACGATCCGGTCGGACGGTTCGGGTCGGAGATGCCGGCACGCGAGCGACGCACGGCGTCGGAAACCGCTTGGATGGCTTCCTTCTGGCCGATCACGCGCTTGCCGAGGTACTCCTCCATGTGCAGGAGCTTCTCGTTTTCGCCCTGCATAAGACGGCCCACGGGGATGCCGGTCCAGTCGGAGACGATTTCGGCGATGGAGTCGGCGTCGACGCGGTCGGGGACCATCGGCACGTCGGCGTTGGCATTGTCGGCTCCGCCCGATTCCGCCTCGTTCTTCTCGGCTTGGGCGATTTCCTTCTGGATGGCCGGGATTTCGCCGTAGTTGATGGCTGACGATTTCGCCAGGTCGCCTTCGCGCTCGTACTTTTCGGCTTGCGTACGCAGCTCGTCGAGCTTCTTGCGCAGGTCGCCGATACGGTTGTGGCCGTTCTTTTCGGCGTCCCAACGCGCTTTCAGCCCGTTGAGCTTTTCGCTTTTGTCGGCGATTTCCTGGTTCAAATCGGCGAGACGGTCCTTGGCGCTGTCGTCCAGTTCCGCTTCGGCCTTTTCCGCGGCCTTGTCGTTCTTCGGATTGCCCAGCAGGTACGACTTCTCCATCTTGAGACGGTCCACCTGGCGGCGCAGTTCGTCGATTTCCTCAGGCGAGGAGTCGAGTTCCATGCGCAGGTGCGCTGCGGCCTCATCCACCAGATCGATGGCCTTGTCCGGCAGCTGGCGTCCGGAAATGTAGCGGTTCGACAGGGTTGCCGCCGCGACCAGCGCGTCGTCGCCGATGGTCACCTTGTGGTGGGCCTCATACTTCGGCGCGATGCCGCGCAGGATGGCGACGGTGTCCTCCACGCTCGGCTCGCCGACGAACACCTGCTGGAAACGACGTTCGAGCGCCGGATCCTTTTCGATGTTCTCACGGTATTCGTCCAGTGTGGTGGCGCCGATCAGGCGCAGTTCGCCACGGGCCAGCATGGGCTTGAGCATATTGCCCGCGTCCATGGAGCCTTCGGCCGCGCCCGCGCCGACGATGGTGTGGATCTCGTCGATGAAGGTGATGATCTGCCCGTCGGCCTTCTTGATCTCCTCAAGCACGCTCTTCAGACGTTCCTCGAATTCGCCACGGTACTTGGAACCAGCCACCATGGAGCCCAGGTCAAGCGAGATAAGCTTCTTGTTCTGCAGGGTGGTCGGCACGTCGCCGGCGACGATGCGCTGCGCCAGGCCTTCGACGACGGCGGTTTTGCCGACGCCAGGCTCGCCGATCAGCACAGGATTGTTCTTGGTACGGCGGGACAGGATCTGGATGACGCGGCGGATTTCCTGGTCACGGCCGATCACCGGGTCGAGCTTGCCTTCCTTCGCGGCGGCCGTCAAATCGGTGGAGTACTTCTCCAAAGCTTTATACGAGCCTTCCGCGTCGGCGCTGGTCACCTTGCGGTCGCTGCCGCGCGCGGCGGTCAGGGCGTTACGCAGCTTATCCGCGGTAAGACCGTTCTTTTCCAAGATGTCCGCGCTTTGATTAGGTTTCGCGGCCGCGATTGCGACCAGCATGAGGTCGACGGTGACGTACTCGTCTCCCCTCCGTTGCATTTCTTTTTCGGCTTGCGATAGCACCGCCGACAGCTGCCTGCTGACGTCCGGCTGCGTTGTGGTCGATCCGCTGGCGCTCGGCAGCGATTGCATCGCCTGATGCACTTCGGCGCTCACGTTTTGCGCGTTGCCGCCTGCCGCTTCGATGAGCGCGCGGGCCATGCTGTTTTCCTGACGCAGCATCGCGTCCAGCAGGTGCAGGGTGTCTACCTGCGGATTGCCCAGCGCCGCCGCGTTCTGAACGGCGTCCGAAAGCGCTTCCTGCGCCATCTGCGTGAACTTCTGTTCCATATCATCCTCCATGGTTCGCGCCCGGCCGCCCGGCCTTCGCTACCGGGCCGGCGTTCGGACGCATATGTCGTTGTCTGATATGCTCAACCGACTTCATCGCCATTATATTCCCAAAACTTGAGTCCCACACACTCAACTTTTTGCGTTTCTCAAAACCGTCTTTCGACACAGGACGGCAGTCACCGACAATCACCAGCGCTCACCGGCAATCGCAATACATACGAAAAAGGCGGGCAGCAACGTAACGAAATCACGAAACGTTGCAAACCCGCCTAATCCAAAGTCCGCCAGCAAGCCGAAAATCAGCCGCGCACCACCACGTTGCGCAGATCGCCGATGCCCTCGACGTGCACGATCGCCTCGTCACCCGGATCCAGATGACCCGACGAGTTCGGCGTACCCGTCATAATCACATCGCCCGGCAGCAGCGTGGTGAAACTCGTAATCGCCGCGATCTGCTCAGGAATGCCGTGAATCAGATTCGCCGTGGTACCCGACGCCATCGGCACATCCTCACCGTTGAGCGTGAAGGAAATCTTCGCATCCTTCCAATCCACATCGTCACGCGTCACAATCCACGGACCCAACGGGCACGCCGTATCAAAACCCTTCGCACGCGTCCACGTCGGATCAAGACCCTGCAGATCACGCAACGTCACATCATTCACGCACGTGAAACCCAGCACATAATCCATGGCCTGCTCCACCGGCACATTCTTGGCGATACGACCCATCACCACAGCCAACTCCGGCTCGAAATTCATATCATTCGAACACAGCGGAATCACAATCGGATCATCCGGACCAATCACCGACGTGCTCGGCTTGGTGAAAATCACCATATCCTCCGGCGCATGCTTGATATCGGAATGACCGGCCTCATGCATGAACTGCGCATGCGCCTCATAATTCTTCGCCAAACCGTACACCTTCGACGGAATCACCGGAGCCAGCAGACGAATGCCGTCACCATCCACCGGATAGCGCTCGCCGGTCGGCTCGACGGCCTGGCCGGACAGCGGATAGCCGTTCAAGGCCACGAGATAGTCCTTGCCGTCGTTCTTGTCGGTCTGAACGAAGGCGTACTGCGGTACATCATTATGCGTAAAACGTGCGATTCTCATACCCGCAAGTCTACCCGCTCGCCACGCCCGCCGTTCTCGACATGCGTCGCTTTGCGGACGATGCCGATTGCTCGCATTTTTTACGATTTTTGCGATTAGTCGCGATGCAGTTCCGCCCGCAACGCCGCCACCTCGCGTTCCAGCTCGTCGATGCGGCGCACCTGCTGGGCGATGAGCAGGTCGCGCACGTCACCTCCCGACAGAATCGGGACCTCGGCTGCGTTGCGCGGCGCGGGCAGCGTCGCATTGCTTTGCGTTTCCGCCGGTTGCGTTGGCTGCACCGGCTGCGATACCGCAGATCGAGCAGCTTCCGCCGATTCCGCCGACGGAACCACACCCGCCGACGCCGATGGCACCACTCCACCATTCCCATCAACCGATACCAGCCGGTCCGTGCCCATACGGCAGGCAATCTTGCGCCAGCGCGCGAAACAACGTTCGATGCGCTTATAGCCGATCAGCGATGGGTCGAGTCCGGCTTCGCGGAACAGTTCGACCGGCGATTCGCCCGCATGGTACCGGCGCATGCAGTTGTGTTTGAACGATTCCGTGTAGGTGATGCGTCGCGACGTCGCTTCGGCCACCACCGGCAGCGAGCGCAGATATTCGACTTCTTCCGGACTGAACGCTCCCCCACCGTTGCACATGATGTTCCCTTTCGGCTTGGCGTGCGGCGGCTCCCTTCCACCGCACGGCAGTCGAATGGCCTCCGTCATGCCATTCCCCTGTTCGGCTTGCGATTCGGTTTGCGATGCGCGCTTGCGATACGTGTTTGCGATGCAAGGCCGCAATCCGATTCGTTGTTCGCTTCGTGTTCCATCATACCGGTACGAATGGCGTTTTTCCAACCATTTCAGGCGGTACTAAACCCTAAATCACCCGTATTCGTCACAACAAAAGCGGGTGAACCGTTGATCGCTCAACGACTCACCCGCCCGAACAAGCCCCGTTGCCTGTCTGCTGGCCCGCTCAGACCGCCATCGGCGTATCGGATTCGCGGAAGCGCAGCACGAGCGCCAGTCCGGCTCCGGCACGGCGACGTTACGCGCGGCACGCATCACGGTTTTGCGATTGAAGGTGAAGCGATCGCGCATGATGTGTTCGTCGGCGTCGGCGTCGACATCGTCTTTGGCAGCATCATTCTTGTCGTTATCGTTGCCGTTTTGAGCCGACGCGGCATCCTTGTCGGCGTCATTCTTACCGTTCTTGTCGGCATCGTCGGCATCTTCAGCAGTGTTGCCATCGTTGTCAGCATCGTCCGCATCGCCGGTTTTGCCGTCATCGGCTGTCGCGCCCGCATCGCCATTCGCCACAGCATCCGTGCGATTTTCGCCGGCATGGTCGTTTCGATCGCCGTCTTGAGCCGGTGCAGCACCATTTGCAGGTACGTCAGCGTTCTCAGCCGTCGGCTGCCTAACCGCCTGCCGTTCCTGCTCCTTCTGCTCATTCGGCTGTTCCGTCTTATCGCACGGCTGGCCCTGTTTCCGGCAACGTGAAGATGCCTCCCTTTTCCCGCCCGGCCTGCCGCTGTTCCGGCATCGTCTCCGACGGTTGTTCCGGTTGCGATTGCGACTGCAGTTGCGATTGCGCTTGTTCGTTCGATGGCTGCTGCGATTCGCCGTCGTCCGTAAGGCATTGTGCGTCGTCATCGTCCGTTGCGGACTGTCCGGCAACATCTTGCCCGGCAATGTCGGCAACGTCCGATCCGACTGCGTTTTCAGCATCGGATTGTTGTGTCGATTCCGGCTGGCTCGCTGCGGATTCGGCGGCCCCGTTGCCGCCATCCGTCACCGTTTCGTCGGCGAACGCGGTCGCGCCGGCTCCCGTGGTGCCGGCCAGCATCGCAATCGTGACAAGCAATGCGGTGAATTTTCCCATCCGCGCGCCACACCGGCTTATGAAGCCGGCAAGCGGGTCCTTCATCCACTTCATGACATGTCCATCTCTCATGGCGCTGCGGCGAATTGCCTATGCGCCTCCATGCCTTGAACCTTATGGATGAACGTTTTGAAACCCGTCCCCTCCATTGATGGGTTCGGGGAAGGTACGGACCCGCGAAAATCGCGGCCTTCCCCCTTATCCTTTACGCGGCCAAGCGGAAGCGTGCCGCATGATTCGGTGTCGGGGCCGCATCGACCGCACGACCATGCAGCACAACAGCATGCCGCCCATCGTGCAAACGATGGTCATGGCGAGCGCGCCCAGTTCGGTCGCACGTTCGTCGCGCACGTCGGCCGGATCTGGCGCGGGCAGCGGTATTGCGACGCGATGCCCGGAGACTAGCAGCCGATGCGTGTTGATGCCGTATGGCGTGCAGGTCATCAACGTCAGCCGGTCTTCGCCGGGCACGATTTTCAACCGTGAGACGTCGTCCGGTTCGATCACGCTGATTCGGTCCACTTCGTATCCCAGCGTCTCGTCCATCACTTTGATGTACATGAAATCGCCGTCGTACAGTTCGTCGAGCCGTGTGAACATCAACGATTTGACCAGGCCGCGATGCCCGGTGACCACCGTATGCGAGTCAGTGCCGCCGACCGGCAGGCTGGGGCCCGACAGAAGCCCCGCGCCGGCGGTGCTGGATTC
>OAUQ01000775.1_pt1 | contig 11279 bp, 6 predicted proteins | sample 1476151 | NCBI WGS metagenome assembly OAUQ01 (sample SAMEA2580008, study PRJEB22360) | human gut metagenome | biome: human gut; feature: human-associated habitat; material: faeces | place: Denmark | collected 2008/2010 | reverse complement strand
TTCCACAAGCCAGCGATGCGGACTTTATCCGCGAACGTGCAGACCATGCCGCAGAAGTATATGAGCAGGCACGGCGTGATGCCCTCTTTGCCGATGCGGCACAAGAGCTTGCCATGTCAGCATTACTGAAAGGTCTCCATATTTCCAAGTACAGCATCCTGTATGATGTTGTTGACAGTGAGTTTCCCCTGGAGGTAGCAGTAGAAGACCAGGAAGCGTTTGTCAATCACCTCCTGCCTTTGGTTGACAACGTGTATTCCATTTACGACCTCACCGATGACAATTTTGCCCAGTCACCGGACTATGACCAGCTCTATACAGAGCTGACGGGAGCCGTTGCCCTTTTCATAGAGTCAAATGGCGTACAATAGAAAACAACGGCTGAACGACAACATCAAGGCGATAGAGACAGCATTCATCCTTGACAGGGAACAGCGCACACCGACCGCCCGTGAGCGTCTCCTTCTGGAGCGTTACTGCGGATTCGGTGGATTGAAGTGCATCCTGAACCCTGCCAGGGAACTGGCGGATGCCGTCCATTGGGCACAGTCAGACCTTGAATTGTTTGCTCCAACAGTGGAGCTGCATAGACTTATCCGTGAAAACAGCAAGAATGAAAGCGAGTACAAACAGTTGATGGACAGTCTGAAACAGTCCGTCCTTACGGCATTCTACACGCCGTCAGCCGTTACGGAGGTTCTGACGGATGTGTTGAAAGAGCATCAGATTATCCCCGAAAAGGTGCTTGAACCCTCGGCAGGTATCGGAGCCTTTGTCGATTCCGTCTTGGATAACAATCCCAAGGCAGACATTATGGCATTTGAAAAAGACCTGCTTACGGGAAAGATACTCCGCCATCTGCACCCGGAGCAGAAAGTGCGCATAGAGGGATTCGAGAAGATAGAAAAGCCTTTCAATGACTACTTCGACCTCGCCATCTCAAATATTCCGTTTGGCGATGTTGCCGTGTTTGATCCGTCCTATACAGCCATGAAAGGCATGAGGGCACTTGTCACCAGACGCATACACAACTACTTCTTTGTCAAGGCTCTTGATACGGTAAGGGACGGCGGGTTGGTTGCCTTCATCACCTCACAAGGCGTATTGAATGCCAAAAACAACAGTGCCGCGCGTTTTATGATGCTCTATCATGCAGATCTCGTGTCAGCGATTCGTCTTCCCAACAACCTGTTCACGGAAAATGCCAACACGGAAGTGGGCAGTGACCTCATCATTCTGCAGAAAAACAGCCAAAAGGAGTCGCTGCGAGGAGACGACAACCTGCTTGATACTGTCTATAATGACGAGAACCGCATTCCGACTAACAACTACTTTCTGGAGCATCCGGAACGCATTATCCATACAACGGCAAAGTTGGATACTGACCCGTTCGGCAAACCTGCAATGATATACACGCATGAGGATGGCGTGGAAGGCATTGCAGAGGATTTGCGAAAGATGCTCCATGAAGACTTTAAGAAGAACCTCAATTTGAACCGATACTTGGGGACAGAGGAAACAAAGGCTGAGGAAGTTAAGGAGGTAGAAGAAACAGAAAAGATAGAAAAAACAGAGAAGATAAAGCCTTCCATTGAGGAAAAGCAGAACGATACGGTAGTATCCTTGCAAAAGCAGGAAAAGCCTACTGATGATGCAGAGCTATCACAAAAGTCCAATCATCATCAGCCGCCAGTGCAAATGACGCTGTTTGACCTTTGGGGAATGGAAGAAGAAAACCGTCAAGCTGTACATTCTACGAAGAAGAAAGCAGAGGTAACAGTGGATACTGCCGCCAAGAAAGTGTCAAGGAAGAGAGCAAGTCCGTTGGTAAAAAGCGTAAATCCGACTTTTGAAGTTGTGACGAAGCCTGTGGAAAAAGAAGAAAAGCCTTCGTTGACAGATGCAAAAGAGCAGGAAACAGCACAGGAGACAAAACCAATCCTGCCTGGTGATGAACCATACGCAAGCATCTCTTGGGAAGAGAATCCGCCAATCAACGGCTTTTACGAGATGATGATGACCATGGCTCCCGAAGACAGGGTGCTGCTGCGCCAAAAGGCGGAACTGCACCGTCAGGAACAACTCAAGGCTTTGGGCGTTGAAGATACGCTTGATCCGAAGTTCAAGCCGCCGATGGAACCGATAGAAGTTCTCAAAGTTCAAATCGGGCATGGACAGTCGAAAGGGAATGAGGCAAAAGAAGATTCCAAGACTCAGAGCACATTGAAAAAAACAAATCATGAGCGGGAACAACAAAAAGAGCAAGAAAGAAAGCGGGAAGAGCAGGCAAGGAAGAAAGAGGATGCTATGAAACCCCGTCCATTTGATGAGAAACTGGAAAGTTTTCATCGTGAGGGTTCTATGGTGCTCGACTCTGCCGGAAACATCGGTGTATTGAAAGACCTTACCAAGTATGGTGCTACCTTCATGCCGTTGGATCTGAATATGGAGCAGAAAGAAAAGGCAGTCTTGTATATCGCCCTCCGTGATGCCTATCAGAAACTTTACACCTATGAAGCGGAAGAACAGACGGAAAACTAGCAGATGCGTGAGAGTCTGAATGTCTATTATGATGCTTTCTTCATCCGCTTCGGCAACCTCAATGCCAAGCAGAACGTGAAGTTCATCCTTATGGATGCCTCAGGGCGCGACATGCTGTCGTTGGAACGGGTGGAAAACGGACAGTTCACAAAGTCAGACATCTTCGACCACCCGGTCTCTTTTTCGCTTGACGAGGTCAGTCATGTCGATTCTCCAGAGGAAGCGCTCACCGCCTCGCTCAACAAGTTCGGCCGTATCGACTTGCCGTATATGACTGAATTATCGGATATGCCGGAACAGGAACTGACGGAAGCGCTTAAAGGACGCATCTATTACAATCCGCTCATAGACGGCTACGAGATAGCCGACCGCTTCATTGCAGGCAATGTCATAGAGAAAGCGGAGCGTATAGAAGAATGGCTGAAGGAAAATCCCGACCATGCAATCGTGAGGGAGTCGTTGGAAGCCTTGAAGGCAAGCATTCCCGAACCGATAGCCTTTGAGGATTTGGACTTCAACTTCGGTGAGCGTTGGATACCTACAGGTGTGTATTCCGCTTACATGAGCCACCTCTTCAATACACAGGTCAGCATCGTCTATTCCGACAGCATGGACGAATATTCGGCAAAATGCAGTATGAAGACCATGGCCATCACGGATGAGTATATGGTGAAGGGATATTACCGCCACTATGACGGCATGAGTCTTCTGAAACATGCCCTGCACAACACTTGTCCCGACATGATGAAGAGCATCGGTGAGGATGAACACGGCAACGACATCAAGGTGCGTGACAGCGAGGGCATACAGCTTGCCAATGCCAAGATTGACGAAATCCGCAACGGGTTCACTGAATGGCTGGAGGAGCAGTCTGACTCCTTTAAGGAACGCTTGACCACAATGTACAACCGGAAGTTCAACTGCTTCGTGCGTCCGAAGTATGACGGTTCTCACCAGACCTTCCCCGGCTTGGATCTGAAAGCCCTTGGCGGAAAGTATGGTGTCAAGAGTGTGTACCCAAGTCAGAAGGATTGTGTATGGATGCTTTTGCAGAACGGCGGCGGGATATGTGACCATGAGGTCCTGCGCCCATAAGGGCATACTGTAAATGTAGGTTTGGCAACCTACCCAGCAAGGGTTTTCTACGCTGGTCATCAGCCAACTTATCCACTTAGCTGAAAAGCGGTGGGGAGTGTAGCATGTTGGAAACGGCATAAGTCGGCTAACTATCATGCCGCTACTGAATGTCAAGATGAAACGATGAATACGAGGATGAAGACTATACTGTTTGAATGACAGTCCAAGACGTTAGTTGGTAAACACAGACCTAAGGTAGTTATAAAGGTCTGTCTGCAATACTTCCACTTTCCTACTTCGAGTGCGAGAGCAGAAAACCGATTGCAGGTCAGCCGCAATAAGCGGAAAAGGACGAAAATCGCATCCGACAATTCATCAAGCCAATAGTTACAGTATTGCTTAAATGGGGATTACCTAAACCGAAGTGCCAACAAATGGCTATAGGAAGTGGGTTCCTTGAAAATTCGGCAAGGTAACAGAGTCTCCGTAGTAGTCCGAGCAAGGGAAAGCCTTGTACATGGCGAAGGGAGACAGTGTGTTATTTTTTTTTAATATGTTAAATGAATGATGTGTGAGACATTATGAGAAATTCAGAATATGTATTAAACAGTCTGGCTGGGCATAGCCAAGACCAAAACTACAAGTTTGAAAGACTTTACAGACTGTTGTTCAATGAGAATCTGTTTGCGGAAGCCTATCAGCGGTTGTCCCAAAATCCTGGCAACTGCACAAAAGGAACAGACGGACAGACAATGGACGGAACAAGCATAAAGCGCATCCGTGACCTCATAGAACAACTAAAGGATGAAAGCTATCGTCCTTGTCCTGCAAGAAGAATATACATACCCAAAAAGAATGGAAAACTTCGTCCGTTGGGTATCCCTTCTTTCAAGGATAAGCTCGTTCAAGAAGTAGTAAGAATGATACTCGAAGCAATTTACGAGGGACACTTTGAAGATTGCTCGCATGGTTTTAGACCACACAGAGGGTGTCATACTGCTATGGCTTCCTTACAAAAGGGAGGTTCGGGAACAAGATGGTTCATAGAGGGTGACATCAAGGGATTCTTTGACAACATCAACCATGATGTTCTCATAAGCATTCTTGGTGAACGCATCCACGATGAGAGATTCTTGCGACTGATACGAAAATTCTTGAAAGCGGGTTACTTGGAGCAGTGGGAATATAAGAACTCCTACATCGGCACTCCACAAGGCGGTATCATCAGTCCTATCTTGGCGAATGTATATTTGGATAAGTTCGACAAATTCATGTTGAGATATATCGAGACATTCAACAAGGGTAAGGCACGGCAACGCAATCCCGAATACAAGAGGGTTGCAAGTCGTAAAGACAAACGAGTAAAGAAACTGAAGAATGAACAGGACGAGCAGAAGAAAGGTGTTTTACGTTCAGAGATAGCATCCCTGCATCGTGAAATGCAACAACTTCCTGCAACTCTTGACATGGACGAAAACTTCAAGAGAATGAAATACGTGCGGTATGCAGACGATTTTCTGATTTGTGTAATTGGAAGTAAGGCAGATTGCCTAAAAGCAAAAGAGGACATTAAAATCTTCTTGCATGAACAGCTACAGCTTCAACTTTCCGATGAAAAGACACTTATCACTAATGCACATGATACAGCAAAATTTCTTGGCTTTGAGGTGACTGTCCGCAGTACAAACAAGACGAAAAAGGATTACAGAGGTATTCCAATCCGCTCACTTGACCACAAGGTTGTCTTATTGTTGCCTTTTGAGGCAATGAGAAAGAAACTGTTGGATTACAATGCCATGCGCATTGTAATCAAGGATGGCAAGGAAGTATGGGAGTCAACTTCTCGTCCTTATCTTCGTAGTAACGATGACCTTGAAATATTGAACCGATACAATTCAGAAATTAGAGGTATATACAACTACTACTGTATTGCAAACAATGTCAACATTCTCAACAGTTTCTACGGAATCATGAAAGAGAGTATGTACAAGACCTTCTCGTCAAAGTACGAATCTACCGTAAGAAAGATTGTCAACAAGTATTGTAAGGACAATATTTTCACGGTAAGATACCAAAACAAAAAAGGTCAATGGCTGGAACGTACCCTATATCATGGTGGGTTTAGGTTGAACAAGGAAGCACGCATTGACAATGCGCACATTATGCCCAGTTACTATGGAATGGAGAGCACAAGCCTTATGGCTCGCTTGAAAGCCCATAAATGTGAATATTGTGGAGCTGAGGATAATCTGAAAATGATACATGTCCGCAAGCTCAAGGATTTGAAAGGCAAAGAAGCATGGGAGAAACTCATGATTGCCCGACAAAGAAAAACAATCGCAGTTTGCGAGAAATGTTATAACAAGATTCATGGAAAGAAATAGACTGACAATAACCACGGAGAGCCGTATACTTGGAGACGAGTACGTACGGTTCGGCGGCGAGTACATTGAAACCTGCTTCCATAAAGGGAAGCAAGGCGCATTGTGCTTAGCCATTGGCACTGGAAAAACCCTTATCATGTGCATGGCTGCGCATGAGATGAAACGCCTCGGTATGGCTCACAAGCCGATGATTATCGGACTGAAAGCCAATGTCGCGGAGATAGCTGCCACCTATCAGACAGCTTATCCCCATGCGAGGATACTCTATGCCTCGGAGAAGGACTTTTCCACCAAGAACCGTGTCAGTTTCTTCAACAACATCAAGAACAACGACTATGACTGTGTAATCATGTCGCATGACCAGTTCGGGAAGATACCGCAATCGCCAGAACTCCAGCGGCAGATATTGCAGGCGGAGCTTGATACCGTGGAGGAAAACTTGGAAGTGATACGCACGCAGGGCAAAGACGTGTCACGGGGAATGCTCAAAGGCTTGGAAAAGCGAAAGCAGAATCCGGAGGTGAAGTTGCAGAAGATAGCCTACAGCATCGAGCAACGTACCGATGATGTGGTGGACTTCCGCATGATGGGCATCGACCACTTGTTTGTGGACGAGAGCCACCAGTTCAAGAACCTCATGTTCAACACCCGTCACGACCGTGTGGCAGGACTCGGCAACAGCGAGGGAAGCCAGAAGGCACTCAATATGCTCTTTGCTATCCGTACCATACAGGAGCGGACTGGCAGAGATCTGGGAGCGACATTCCTGTCGGGAACAACTATCAGTAACTCACTGACTGAGTTGTATCTGCTTTTCAAGTACCTGCGCCCCAAGGAACTGAAGCGTCAGGACATCCGCTGTTTCGATGCGTGGGCGGCAATCTTCGCCAAGAAGACTACCGACTTCGAGTTTAACGTCACCAACAACATCGTGCAGAAGGAACGTTTCAGATATTTTATCAAGGTGCCGGAGCTTGCTGCCTTCTACAACGAGATAACCGACTATCGTACGGCGGAGGCGGTTGGTGTGGACAGACCACAGAAGAACGAGATTCTTCATAACATACAACCGACACCCGAGCAGGAGGACTTCATCCAAAAGCTGATGGAGTTTGCCAAGACGGGTGATGCCACCATCCTCGGAAGACTGCCTCTGTCGGAAACGGAAGAGAAGGCAAAGATGCTCATTGCGACGGACTATGCCCGAAAGATGGCTCTCGACATGCGCATGATAGACCCGACTTGTGAGGACCATCCCGACAACAAGGCGAGCCATTGTGCCAAGATGATAGCGGACTATTACAAACGCTATGACAATTACAAGGGCACGCAGTTCGTATTCTCAGATCTGGGAACATACCGACCGGGCGAATGGAACGTGTATTCAGAAATCAAGCGTAAGCTGATAGAGGATTACGGCATACCGTCGTCTGAAATCCGCTTCATTCAGGAGTGCAAGAACGAGAGGGCAAGAAAGGCGGTGATAGCAGCCATGAACGAGGGTTCGGTACGAGTATTGTTCGGCTCCACATCTATGTTAGGTACAGGCGTAAATGCACAAAAAAGGTGTGTGGCTATTCATCACTTGGATACACCGTGGGTGCGACATGAAGTCGCATAGATAATTGTTGGAATGATACTTTAAGTATCAGCTTTAACCCGCTGTTCCGTCAGCGGTAGCCTACCGACCGATGCACCTTAATGTTGTATTAAGCGGTCGGGACAAAGTACACTTTCGCAAGACAAGACAGAACCGTGAGGGGAAGTCAAGTATGGTTAGTATCATACCGTAGAGTGGCGAGGCTGGATAGTATGGTTAGCGTAAGCGAACTGTTAGTAAACTTCGTAATGTCGTAAAAGAGTGCAAGATACTGATACACTCTACCCAAAATGGGATGCGGTCAGATAATCCTCTCCATGGTAGGATTACACGGATGTAAAGACCGTCGGAGGATGAGACAGAACCTAACCTATCCGTTAGTTATCTATGTGGAACATGGTAAGCCTGTACATCTCCTGTCAGACAAAAGACAGGTAAGCTGAAAGTAATGGATGCTGAATGATGTGCAGGTATAAGATAACAGAGAAAGCGAATGCCGTTCTGTAATGGGACGGATAGGGTTTGAGCCACTTATCACGAGTTGACAAGGGACAACATCAACCTACCACGAAAGTGGGCAGACTTCTGTGGTAATGTTTGGGAGGCAAATACCCAACATTAGCCAAATGGTAATTCTTTACAATAAACTTTTAGAACTTTTTAAAGTAGGAATGCAAATGAACGATAAAATCAAAGAAAATCTCCTCGACCAATCGTGTGCGCCGACTGACAACCTGCAATCAAATTGGGACAGAATAGACTGGACTAAGGCGGAGCAAGCTGTTAAGAAGCTTCAAGCTCGTATTGTAAAGGCTCAGAAGGAAGGCAGACATAACAAGGTGAAAGCCTTGCAATGGACGCTTACCCACTCTTTTTACGCAAAAGCCTTAGCCGTAAAGAGGGTTACTTCTAACGGGGGTGGTTGTACTCCTGGGGTTGACAAAGAAATATGGGATACCCCTAAAGCTAAAACGCAAGCAATAACCCAGCTCAAACGCAGAGGCTACCAGCCAATGCCGCTGAGAAGAGTTCATATCAAGAAGAGCAACGGCAAACTGCGACCGTTGGGAATACCGACAATGAAAGACAGAGCCATGCAAGCACTCTATCTTATGGCATTGGAGCCTGTATCAGAAACTACAGCTGATACTCGTTCATACGGTTTCCGCAAGGAACGCTGCTGTATGGATGCAGTACAGCAATGTCATAACATTCTCCGAAAGGGATATTCTCCCGAATGGATTTTAGAGGGTGACATAAAAGGGTGTTTTGACCATATCAGCCATGAGTGGTTACTTGCCAATATCCCAATGGATAAGGCAATACTCCGAAAATGGTTGAAATGTGGCTATGTTTTCAACAAGCAAATGTTCCCGACCGAGGAAGGAACACCGCAAGGTGGTATAATTTCTCCGACACTTGCCAATATGACTTTGGACGGATTGCAGAAAGCTCTTGCAGATAGATATAAGCGCCATCATGTTAATGGTAAGTTGTATTCACCAATGGTGAACCTTGTACGTTATGCGGATGATTTTATCATCACTTGCGAGAACAAGGAAACTCTTGAAAATGAAATCAAGCCATTGGTTGCTGAATTTATGTCTGAAAGAGGTCTGACCTTATCAGAGGAAAAGACGGTGATAACCAACGTGCATGACGGTTTTGATTTTCTTGGCTTTAATATCCGCAAATACGGCAAGGACATATTGACCAAGCCGACAAAGAAATCCGAGAAACGCTTTATGGAGAATATCCGTAAGGTAATTAAGGAGAACAAGGGTTGCAGACAGGAGTCGTTAATCAGAATGTTGAACTCTAAAATCCGAGGATGGGGAGGTTATTATCAGCATGGAGCGACACGTGATTCATTTCACAGAATCGACCATCAGATATTCCTCTCACTATGGCAATGGGCAAAACGCCGTCATTCCAAGAAAGGGAAACGGTGGATAAAAGACCGATATTGGCATGACATTCGAGGGAACAAATGGACTTTCGCTTCAAAATTCAAGAAACCAAACGGAAAGGAAGACCAATTGACATTATTGTCTCTGACTTCATCGTTTCCATTCCTGCAATACACGCAGATTAAAGGAGACATGAACCCGTTTGATGCAGACTGTCGTCTGTACTTCTATAAAAGAAAGAAGTCGAAAATGCTTGTTACGCTAAAAGGACGCAAGTCACTGCTGTACCTATGGGAAAAGCAAGGACGCAAATGTCCTATATGCGGTGAGCCTATTGATACGCACAAGGCATGGAATGTCATGCCAACCGTTCAAAACGGAAAGAAATGCAATCTGTTGGTTCATGATGAATGTTTTAAATTATCCCGCAAATCAAATGGAAACAAGAAGTAGTTTGAGCCGGTCTCTGCATACAAACAGAGGCTTAGAAAAGCTTGAGCCGTATGAGGGGAAACTCTCATGTACGGTTCTTAGGGGGGAAGAGGGCAGCAATGCCCTTGACCTACCCGATCGACCGTCAGACTTGGCACAGCGTGACGGTCGAGGTGTGCGTGCCGGCAACGAGATTGCCAAGCTGTATGCCGACAACAAGGTGGATGTCATCATCTATGCGGTGGAAAAGTCGCTTGACTCGTACAAGTTCAACCTCCTGCACTGCAAGCAGACTTTTATCTCGCAGTTGAAAAGCGGAGCCTTGGGAGCGAGAACCATTGACGAGGGAGCGATGGACGAGAAATCGGGCATGAATTTTTCAGAGTATATGGCTATTCTCTCCGGAAATACCGACTTGCTTGACAAGGCGAAGTTGGAGAAGAAGGTTGCTTCTCTGGAGGGTGAGCGCAAATCGTTTAACAAGGGCAAGCGTGACTCAGAAACAAAATTGCAGTCAAAGACGGCAGAGCTGGGCAACAACAAAGCCTCTCTCAAGGGAATGACCGAGGACTACGGCAAGTTTATGGGCAAAGCCAAGAAAGATAAGGACGGCAACATCCTCAACCTCATCACTCTTGATGGTGTGGAGTCCACGAACTTAGAGGTTATAGGAAAGCATCTGCAAATGTTGGCGGAGAAAGAGACAACTGGCGGACAATACAAGCGGATTGGAGAAATCTACGGATTCCCTGTCAAGATTGTCAGCGAGACAAGTTTCGAGAATGGTCTTCCATTTGTTGACAACCGCTTTTTTGTCGAGGGCAATTACAAGTACCAGTACAACTACGGTCACATTGCCAAGTCGGACCCGATAGCAGCGGCAAACAACTTTCTGAATGCCTTACAGAAGATACCGAGCTACATTGAGCAGTATGATTCAAGATGCAAGGCTTTGGAAAAGGAAATACCGCAACTGGAAGAGATAGCTGGCAAGACTTGGAAGAAAGAGGAAGAACTGAAAGGTCTGAAAGCGGAACTGGCGGCGTTGGATAGAAAAATACAGTTAGAGTTAGAATTAGCACCACCACAGGAGCAAGATACTGCAGAAAAACACGAAACAAAGAATATAGAAACAGAACAAAGCATAGTTGGAAAACAAGCACGCTCCGTCTGTCGGTTATGAACCTAATTATATATAGGGGTATCTTGATGTTTTTATCATAATAAGATACCCCTGTTTTTTACATGAAATCTCAAATTTGTAAACATAACCCCATCATAAAAAATGAATAGCAAGTATTCCTGCTGAGTTTATCAAATCAGGGCCATTGTTGT
>OAUQ01000771.1_pt1 | contig 11330 bp, 9 predicted proteins | sample 1476151 | NCBI WGS metagenome assembly OAUQ01 (sample SAMEA2580008, study PRJEB22360) | human gut metagenome | biome: human gut; feature: human-associated habitat; material: faeces | place: Denmark | collected 2008/2010 | reverse complement strand
TGTAAAAACACCAGATTCATTTAAATAAAAATAAATCTGGTGTTTTTCATGTTGTCTATAGCTTTTTCTCGGCATTTCAGAAGAAAATCCGGGGATTATGAATTGACGACTTTTATATGTAAGAATGATCGATTTTCGTCACCACGTAATAGTTATCACCGAAATGCTCATGCACAGACTGGAGCACTTCTGTGAGCAGTTCCTCGTCCGTCAGACGGAATCCAAATGGTGCAAGAATGTCAAAAATGAGATTCGTATGCGTCCCGCCACTCACCATACGGAAATCGTGAATGGACAAATCCTCATCAATTGCCTTGATCAGAGATACCATCGCCGCTTTCGTCTCACTCACATGCTCATCCGAAGTCACGACCGGATCCATGTGGATCGTTGCCTCACAGCCAAGTGTCTCACGCAGTTCATTCTCAATATTGTCTATCACATCATGCAGTTCCATAATATTTCCCTCTGCCGGAACTTCTGCATGCAATGAGATCATCTGTCTGCCCGGACCGTAATCGTGGACGATCAGATCATGCATTCCGCATACTTCCGAATGTGACATTACGATCTCATCTATTTTTTCTACAAATTCATGTGCCGGTGGCTGTCCAAGCAATGGATTTAATGTCTCTCTGGCAGCGTCAAAACCTGCATAACCGACTAATAAGCCCACAACCAGACCGCAGTAGCCATCAATTTTGATTCCTGTAAAATGGGTAAATACGGATGCCAGAAGCACGACCGTTGTCGCTGCGGTATCACTTAAACTGTCTGTGGCAACCGCTTTCATCGCTGCAGAATCCAGTTTTTTTCCAATAGCACGGTTATAATATGCCATATATAGTTTTACAAGAATGGATACGATCAGGATCACTGCCACAAGGAGCGTGAACTCTGTTTCCTCCGGATGCATGATTTTTCCGATGGAGTCACGGACGAGTTCGTAACCCATCAAAAGGATTGCCGCAGCCACAACCAGGCCTGAAACATACTCAATCCTTCCATGTCCAAATGGATGCTCCGTATCCGGTTTTGCCCCTGCAAGCTTGAAGCCAAGCAGTGTCACGATCGAAGAACCTGCATCTGAAAGGTTGTTAAAGGCATCTGCTGTGATCGCAATGGAATTGCTTAAAGTTCCTGCGAGAAATTTACCGATAAAAAGCAGTACATTAAATAATATACCGATCACACCGCACAGCATTCCGTATGCCTCGCGCTGTTTTATTTTATCTTCTGAGTCTTTGATAAATATTTTTGCTAATAATGTTACCATGTCACGCTTCCTTTTTTATTCCAGTTTTCCAAAATGTGCAAAAGGCCAGTAAGTAAAAAGTGCTTTTCCTAAAATTTTGTCTTTTGTCACATAAGTGTTGCTCCAATATCTTGCATCCCAGGAATCATTCCTGTTATCTCCCATCATGAAGTACGATCCCTCCGGCACCTCAAATGTATATGGACCCGTGGCAACAGTCCATTCTTCTTTCAGATAGTCCTCCTGTAAAGGCTCTGCCGATCCATTGATATATATTTTTCCATCCTCAATATCGATGGTATCCCCCGGAAGCCCGATCACACGCTTCACATAGATCTCGCTCTCATCATCCGGATACCGGAATACAACAATATCCCCTCTCTCTGGCTCTCCAACCACATATGCAAGCCGGTTTCCGATAAAACGGTCTCCCGGCAGGATTGTATTCTCCATTGACCCGGTAGGCACATCCGCATTGATGATCAGAAAGTTTTTGATGAGAAGCGCTGCCACTAAGGCAATTGCAAACGGGATCACCCAGCTCATGATCTCTTTGAAAATGGAGGTTTGTTCCTCATCATTCTCCTGATTTTCCGGTGTCTTAATACCGTCTGCTGTCTGCTCTGCTTTATGTTCTATTGGATCATTAAAATCTTCTACCTGTAAATCTTCCATTATCTTTTTATCCTCAATTCGTTTTCCTTATGATCTGCTATTCTGCTTTTTGCAATAGCTATATTTTACCATAACTGGAATGAAATAGATATGAGAATTTTCCCATTGCACAAAAAAGACTGCCGGCAGTTTACCTTTTTCATAAATCTGCCTGACAGTCTGATGTGCCTTCCGGAAAAAGCGCTTAGTACTCTTCCTCTTCGCCTTCTTCTTTCTCAGAAATATCGTTCACCGGTTTCTCCAGTCCCTCTATCGTGATATGGTTTTTCTCTGCGTAATCCCATAATGCAGCGTGGATTGCTTCCTCTGCTAAAAGGCTGCAGTGAACTTTCACCGGTGGAAGTCCGTCCAAAGCTTCCATAACTGCTTTATTTGTTACTTCCAACGCCTGCTGTACTGTTTTTCCTTTTACAAGCTCGGTTGCCATACTGCTTGTTGCAACGGCTGCACCACAACCAAATGTTTTAAACTTTACATCCTGGATGATCCCGTTATCATCAATGTCAAGATACATTCTCATGATGTCGCCGCATTTTGCATTACCAACGGTACCGACACCGCTTGGATTCTCAATCTCTCCAACGTTTCTTGGGTTGTTAAAATGATCCATTACTTTTTCACTATACATACTTTTTATCCTGCTTTCTTTGAATATAACCTGTTATTTTGATTACTGTAAAATCATGTGATTGAAAAATTTATTTATTCTGTTTTTTTACGAAATCCTCATATAATGGGGACATGCTTCTCAAACGTTCAATGATCTTCTTTAACTCGTCTACAACAAAATCGATTTCTTCTACGGTATTCTTCTCGGAAAGTGTCAGACGAAGAGAACCGTGTGCGATCTCATGAGGAAGTCCGATTGCAAGCAATACATGAGACGGGTCTAAGGATCCGGAAGTACATGCGGAACCACTGGATGCACAAACACCTGCCTGGTCTAATAAAATCAGCATGGACTCACCCTCGATATAACGGAAGCATACGTTTACATTGTTTGGCAGACGGTCATGTCTGTCACCATTCAATCTCACATATGGGATTTCTGTTAAAATACGGTCGATCAGATGATCTCTTAAACTGATCTCTTTTGCACTTCTCTCTGCCATGGTATTTTTTGCGATTTCGGCTGCTTTACCGATGCCTACAATACCCGGTACGTTCAAAGTTCCGGCTCTACGTTTTCTCTCCTGCGCACCACCGTGGATGAAGGAAAGAATCTTCACGCCTTTTCTGATATACATAACACCGATTCCCTTTGGTCCGTTAATCTTGTGACCGCTGGCACTTAACATATCGATGTTCATCTCTTCCACATCAATCGGAATATGTCCAAATGCCTGTACAGCATCGGTGTGGAATAATACACCATGTTCATGTGCGATACGTCCGATCTCCCTGACCGGCTGGATGGTTCCGATCTCGTTATTTGCTGTCATTATGGAAATCAGGATTGTGTCAGGACGGATTGCTGCCTCTAACTCGTCCAGTTTTACTTTACCGTTTTCGTCAACGTTCACATACGTGATCTCAAAACCTTTTTTCTCCAGGTAAGCACAGGTGTGAAGGATTGCGTGATGTTCGATTGTGCTTGTGATGATGTGTTTTCCTTTGGACGCATAAGCGTCTGCGGTTGCCTTTAATGCCCAGTTATCAGACTCGCTGCCGCCGCCTGTAAAATAAATCTCATCTGTCTTCGCATTGATCAGTTCTGCCACGGAAGTCCTTGCTTTATCAACCGCCTTTTTGCTCTCAGATGCAAAACTGTAAATTGCAGATGGATTGCTGTATACTTCTGAAAAATATGGAAGCATCTCCTGTAACACTTCCGGATATACCTGCGTTGTTGCCGCATTATCTAAGTAAATCAGTTTACTCATATCTTTGTACCTCTTTCTATCTCTAAATTAGTTTGTAATTGATATTTCCTAGTTATTTGATATGATATAAGTATTATAACGCATTATTTCCCCTTGTCAAGGTAGGAATTGTTTTCTTTTTTGTACAAGTACGCAATTCTTTTTCATAGCCGCCCGATACCTGACAATATATAAGTATCACGGCAATTCTTCCAGACCGCTGAACATTTTCATGAGTTCTTTTTCTCCATAATCGTCAAAGTCAACAGTGAGCATCATGTCATCCTCTCTTACCACGGAACCTGTGCCGTATTTTGTATGACGGACGCGGCGTTTTTCTGTGGTTACAGTTTCATTTCCTGCTGAAATATTCTTTGTTCCTGTATTCGCCGATGGATTTTTTCCCCCTGATATTTTGCCGGCTTCCTGCAGTTCTATATGCTCTGCACGCTCTGCAAGGATCTGGCGTTTCAGATCCTGTAAATGCGTTGCCGAAGACTCCCGATCCTTCTCCTGTCCTTCGATCAGATTTCCCGGTATCATGCGCAGATATCTGCTCGGTCCGGGTGCTGCCCGGTACTGTCCCGGACTTGTGTAATAGGAAAGTTCCAGATGTTCCTTCGCCCTTGTGATGCCGACAAAAAAGAGACGCTGCTCCTCCTCTTCCTCCTCAAAACTTTTGGTCTGCAAAGGAATCAGCCCATAATTCACACCTGTGATAAAAACATGGGAAAACTCCAACCCTTTGGATGCATGAAGTGTCATAAGCTTTACAGTATCGTTTTCATTATGTATCTCTTTTTTCAAAATATTCGTTCCATACAAAGACGCCATATTCAAAAATTCCGAAAAACCTTCCACGACATTTTTCTGCTGCTCTTTCTGGTAGGTGGTCATGCGCTCCAAAAAGTCCATGACGCAGATTCTGTCTTCTACATACGAAGCTGTCGTTGGATGGAGATGATTTTCCAGAGAAAAATAGTTCCAGAGGTCTTCTGCTGTTGTGGATTGAGCGTTGAAATATGCTTGCGAAAATCCAAGCATTTGCTTACGGATATCTGAGTTTATTTTTTGCTTCTCTGATTGTGGAGTCTCTGTCTGTGTTTTCCGGGTTTCACTCAGAATATCAATTGTTTTTTCCGCCTCTTTCACCGACATGCCGAGCCCGTATCTCTTATCCGCAAGCGCCGCTATGCCGGAACTTTTATCCTTCGGGTTGACAGAAAAACGCAGTACCCTGATCAGCCAGTCCAAAACCGGGATGTCTTTCACAGTCTTTTTTAACGAAACTTCAAATGGAATGCCTTCTTTTTCAAAAACATGTTCAAAAATTTCTGACTGGTTCTGCAAGCGGTAAAATACTGCTATTTCCCGGTATGGAAGCCCTGATGCATGCAGTTCCCTGATCCTGCCTGCAAGATAGTCTGCCTCCTGAAACGGATCATACATATTCCGGATCTGAATTTTATCACCGTTCTCCCTGCCGCCCTGCAAGGTGTCTCCCTGCTGCATAAAGCAGCGTGCCACTGCAAGGATTTCACTGCTGGAACGGTAATTCACCGGAAGTGTCAGTTCCGTTGCCTGATATTTGGTCTTCAGCTGATAAAAAATATGAAAAGCACTTCCACGCCAGCTGTAAATGACCTGATTCGGATCACCTACTGCGAAAAAACAGGTCTGTGTTTTTTTCAGGCAGTCGATGAGCTCTAACTGTTTCTCATCGCTGTCCTGCACTTCGTCCACGATGATCCAGGAGATGTCATCCATCTTCTGTTCTGACATCTTCACCAAATTACATGTGTTTTCCAGCAGCTCATCAAACGTCATTTTATCCTGGCGTCTCTTTTCTTCCTTTAGCAATGCCTTTAATTTTTCAATATCATCCTGATATTTGCTGTTTTTTTGTTCCAGACGCTTTTTCAGCCGGTTTTTATATTTGATTTTCAGCTGATAAGTTAAGATCAACTGCTCTGCCATCCCAAGTTCTTCGTCCGGATCCATCACCATAAATTCTTTAGTATAACCCAATTTTTCCACCGGAAGCATTTTCTTCAACATCGTAAGACACACACTGTGAAATGTTCCAAAGCCCCACAACTGTTCCTCTGCGATCTCCGGCTCCAGCGCATACAGACGCTCTTTGATCTCATCCGCAGCCTTATTCGTAAAAGTCAGAACGACCATCTTTTCATATGGAATCTGCTTCTCGTAATGCAGATACATGACCTTTGTGATAAGAACCGTCGTCTTACCGCTTCCCACATTGGCATTCACCAGACAAGCGTTGCTCTCATCGAAAACGGCTGCTTTCTGGTATTCATTTAGACGTTGTAGCTGTTGTGTGTAATTTTCTTTAAATTCCATATTTCTTTAAATCCACCCTGCCATTCACCACTTCAATGCCGTCTGCTTTCAGCAGTTCTTCCTGCACATGCTCCCCTCCAAAGGCGAAAGCCCCTGCTAATTCTCCCTTGGAATTCACAACACGGTAACATGGGATATGCTCCGGATCCGGGTTATGGTGCAGGGCATTTCCGACTGCTCTAGACATTCTCGGATTTCCGGCAAGCTCTGCCACCCTGCCGTAAGTTGCCACTTTACCTTTTGGAATGGTTTTCACCGCCTCATAAATACGCTTTGTCGGACTGTCTGTGATAATGTCATAGCTTTCTGCAATCATCTGCTTCACATCCTTATCCGGGATTGTCCCGTCTAAAATGATCGTATTCCAGTGTTCTTTATTCTGATGATATCCCGGAAGCACGGACACATAGGCATCCCTCCAGAAATCGCGCCACTCCGGGCGCACTTTCACATTCAGATTGATGTATCCGTTCCGCTCATATACCCACAAAAATGCCTTTTTGCTTCCATGCACACGCACTAACTCCCAGTTTGGATCATGGAACGGCGTTTCCAGATAAGTGTCTGGAAATGACAGTCCGTATTTTGTTGCTTCTTCTCTTGTTTTCATTTTAACCTCCGTTCCATCTTCTCCATCGCGTCCTTATCCGGCTCTCTCACTTCATCTGCGAGTGTCACCTGGATCTGGAATCCAACCGGCACATCCGCATAATAACTGATAATATTCTTAAGGCTCTCGCGGTTTCCCGGCTCCATCACCCAGTCTGCATAAAAGGCGCTGGATAATTTTAAGATCAGCATCCGCTCTCTCACTTCGACCGCCGGAACGGTCTGTAAAAATGCGGCAAAGTTCTCTCCGTTTTCACTAATCTTTTTGCAGAACTCCTGCCACTGCTCTCCTAACTTTTCAAACGAGAACTCTTTTCTCCGGAACGTGGACGGCGCATGCTCTGCAGTCTTCACTCCCATCGGGACATCCCAGTGTTCCAGCAGGTTTTCCAGTCCGAAAAGTACCATCTGCCTGTCAAGCCGGTAATCTCCCACACAGGCGGCACAGCCATCTTTGCATCCACAGCCTTTTACAAGCTTCACGGCATTTTGGATAATATCTTCCATATTATCATAAATCTTTTCAGCGAATCCAAGTCCACCCACATACTTATCGTAAAAATAGATGTCTACGTCCGAGCTTGTGTCAAACGCAAGTTCCAGTGCATTCGCCGACGTGATAACTCCAATATCCTCCTGTTCCGTCATGGTCACCATCCGGGCAGCATTTTTCAGTGCGAAACAGACGCCCTCATAATAATTGTTCCGCACCATTTTCGTATTCTCATTCACCTGGATCAATCCCCGGTACACCTTCACGACATTCTCCGGCACACGCATCCAGGTACTCTCCGTATCATAGTCTTTGGAGAGTGCCTTCGGTAACTGCTCATAGCCAAGATTCTGATGATTGTGAAACTGCATTTTCTTAAACATATAAACGTAATCGCTCACATTGACATCGCCAAAATGAAGCTCCGTGCGCGCAAGCGGCATATTTTTACTCTCGTGAACAATCTTCACATTCGCTTCCCCTGCCGCGACTGTATAATAATTTCCATTAAATGGCACTGCATAGGCAGTCCGGCTCTCAAGATCAAGCTTTGTCACCTGATAAGCAACGCCGTCATGCATGTAGACCGCACCATCGTGAAGCTCGCGGAACGCCTGACTCTCGTCCATCTCTGTGATCTCTTTTCCGCTGTCCTTGTGCAGAAGCTTATAGCGCTTCTCGTCAATATTGCGCATGGAAAAATCACCCGCCGGGAACTCACCGCCAGACCACGCAAATTTTCCATTGTGGCTCGACAGTTCCTCAGCGCGGAGAAGTACCGGGATTGCCTCGCCAAGATCCGGAAACAGGGAAATATCATCAAGCGTCAAAGGGATCTCCGCTGCTGCCGCACGGATATGCGCCAGCTCAATGATCAGATTATTCTTATCGATCACAGCATTTTCACTGCTTCCCTCAAACAGCCAGTCCGGCTCAAGAGCAATGTACTGGTCAAACGGCTGATTGTCGAGAATGAGATAGTTGCTGCTCCTTTTCCCGCTTCTTCCGGCACGCCCTGTCTGCTGCCAGAATGAGGCTCTGGTGCCCGGATAACCGACTAACACCGTGGTACTGATCTTTCCGATATCAATCCCAAGTTCTAATGCATTCGTGGAAACAAGTCCCATCAGTTCTCCCGAGATCATCTGATTTTCAATCTGTTTCCGCTCAAGCGGCGTGTAACCGCCACGATAACCGGAGATTTCCTCCGGCTTATGCGTGCCTAAAAATCCCTCCGCTACCAAATGATCTCTCGTCTCTTTTAAAACGATCTCCACATTCTTTCTGGACTTCGTAAACGCAATAAAATTTTTCCCTTCATCCATCAGTTCCGGCAAAAGTTCTGCCGCCACTGTCGTAATGCGAACCTGCCCATAATAGTTGTCGTCTTTCCCCATGATCTTCGGCGGCTGGATGAGATAATATCCACGTTCTGCTGCTGGTGAGCCGTCCTTATCCACAAGTGCAAACTGCTTTCCACAGATCTCTGCTGCAAGCTCCACCGGATTGGCAATCGTAGCAGAACTGCAAAGGAACTGTGGATTGGAATGATAATAACGGCATACTCTTGAAAGTCTGCGGAACACATTTGCCAGATGCGAACCGAACGCCCCACGATACGTGTGCAGCTCATCGATCACAATGTATTTTAAATTGGAAAAAATAAAATCAAACCCGTATTTGCTGTGATTCGGCAGAAATGCCCCATTCACCATCTCCGGGTTTGTCAATATAATATTGGCACTCTGCCGGATTCTTGTACGCTCCGCCACCGGCGTATCCCCATCATACACGCCCGCCACAATACGGTTCTCTCCAAAATATTCCAGATACGGTGCAATCGCACGGTACTGGTCTGCCGCAAGTGCCTTGGTCGGGTAAATGAAAATTGCCCTTGTCAGCGGATTTTTCAAAATGTCCTGTAAAACCGGGAGCAGAAAGCTTAATGTCTTGCCGCTCGCCGTCGATGTTGTGATAACAACATTTTTCCCGGAAGTCACTTTCTCAAACATTTCCGTCTGATGACAATATAATTTTTCAATTCCGTGCTCTTTTAAATACCCTGCCAGTTCCGGCAGCAGATTCTCCGGAAAATCATCGTATACTGCCGGGTGAGCAGGGATTGTTTTTTCATAAATAATGCAGTCTTTGATGTCCATGGAAAAGTCCTTCCTATTTTCTGACAGATGTCGGAATATCAATATTTAGTCCAAGCAGCATCTTTACCAGCCACACAAAGAAAATCAGCACCAGTATCGGAATCAGGCATGAAGTCACAAGCAAAATTGCCAATGCCTCGATAAAGTTATTCAACACATTCTCCACATTCGCAGTCGCTGTGGACACTCCTTCCTGCACTTTATTAAAAAGTCCTGAAAAAAATCCACCGGCATTTTCTTTGCTGTCACTGTCTGAATCACTCTGGGATTTTTCATTGCTGCTCTTATCATCCACCTGTCCACTTTCTCCTGTTTCAGATTCTATCTCATCGGTTGTCTGCTTCGCAGTCTCTATCGTACTCTCGATGGATGACGCATAGGTTGTCTCGATCATATCCGCCACCTTCACGCTCGCCGGGATCACAAGATACACTGCCAGTCCGAAAAGCAGGAATTTCTGTGCGACCACTCGCAATATCTCGTTCCTCCACAACAGATACCCGGAGAAAAATACACATGCAATTGGAACCAGTATCTTAAATGCCGCATATCCGGTGATCGTCACCAGATATTTTTCCAGATAAATAGCACTGAACACGATCAAAAAATAACTGCTTAAGTCAGCCAGCTTATTGGCGATTGGCGTTCCGACATCCCCCGGAATCAATGTGATCGCTGCTGATGCCGCTGTAGATGCTGCGGCAAGCTCCATGACGGTTGTTTTCTTATCGTCCAATGACTGGATTGTCTTCGCATTAAATTCTGTCGAAGAAGTGAACCGCGCGATCACAAAAAATGACAGTAATGCAATCACAATTGGAATCAGCGCAAATAAAATCTTTTTCTGTTTTTCGTTTTCCATGTATGTGTGCTCCTTTATACTACAACTTCATCGGACAGGCATCCCTGTCTTATCTGCAAAAATTCCATACATTTTTGCTAAAATATATAAAAAAGTATATCCTCTTTTAAATTTTCATGCAACCAAAAGCACTTATATACACTGAACAAAATCCCCCAACTTACCGATATATAAGTTATCGAAACAAGTTGTCTAATTTATTTCACGGAGGAAATAAAGATGAACTTAACCGTAAACAATTATTTGGGCGGAACGATGAATGGATTCTCCACTGCCACGATCAACACAAGAAACACTGGAATTTCCAAAAGCAGTTCCTTTAGCACAGGGAAGTCAACCAAAAAATCTCTTAATTATAATGCAAAACAAATCTCCTCACAGCTTATCCGCGCCACAAAGTCGCGGACTGCCGCTGCGGTTCTCACCAAGGCAAAAAGTACAGTCAATAATTTACAGCACTGCCTCGGAACCGGGGAATATGATGACAGTGAGGTACAGATTGCCCTCGCACACGCAAAAAGAATGGTAAAATGCGCCCAGTCCAAGGTGTCTAATCTGAAACAGGAAGAAAATTTACAGCGGAAATATGAACGTGAAAAATCAGCAAAAGAAATGCAGCAGAAGTCCGAAGTGAAACGCCGCGTCCACCAGAAAGAAAATGATCTGAAACAAAAGATGGCGACAGAGGAGATTCAGCAGGTACAGAAAGAGAAATCAAGACGTCAGGAAATCATCCGCAAACGCCGTATGCACCGCAATGAAGAGCGCAGCAACATCAACGAAGCGGATATGAAATATCTGCAAAATACTATGGATTACAAACACGGCGGTATTTCCACTGCAGCCGGTGCAGCAACCGTCGATCTGTCTTATGTCGGACTGCAGATGAGTGAATTACAGCAGATGGAAGCACAAACGGAAGCTCAGATGAATGCCGAGTTAAATGCCACCGCCGATGCAGGCACTGTAGATACAGCCACCTGCGACAGTGGATCATCTGCCGCGGCAGCCTCTTTCCATGGGAGCGTACAGCTTCGGAGGGTGATTTAAG
>OAUQ01000770.1_pt1 | contig 11349 bp, 10 predicted proteins | sample 1476151 | NCBI WGS metagenome assembly OAUQ01 (sample SAMEA2580008, study PRJEB22360) | human gut metagenome | biome: human gut; feature: human-associated habitat; material: faeces | place: Denmark | collected 2008/2010 | reverse complement strand
ACAAAAGACATGAAAGACATTGGGGAACCGCCGGTTCTTAGAAGGCAGGTACAACATTTTTAATCAGGTCTGTGCATTTACTGCACAGACCGTGCGAAGATGATTCAGGTGTGAGCAAATTCCTATCTGCGTAGCAGATTTTAAATGAATTTGCGAAGTACTGCGAAGAATGAGCAGTACCGTTGCGAGTGACACATAGCGAGAGCGTGTCTTGAATGTTTTTGTTGATCTTGAACAATTGAAAGAAGAGTAGGAGGAGTTTCGCAATTGTCTAAATAACGAATAATCATAAGGAGATAAATCATGAAAGAGATCACAGGCGGTGTGACCGCAGCAAAAGGTTTTCAGGCAGCAAGTACAGCAGCAGGAATCAAATACAAAGACAGAAAAGATATGGCAATGATCTACAGTGAAGTTCCGTGTAAGGCAGCAGGAACCTTTACGACTAATATCGTAAAAGCAGCTCCGGTCAAATGGGATCACAATGTGGTATACAACAGCAAAGCAGCACAGGCGGTTGTCATCAATGCAGGAATTGCCAATGCCTGCACCGGAGAGGAAGGCATGGGCTACTGTAAGCAGACGGCTGAGAAAGTAGAAAAAGTATTAGGCATTGCAGCAGACGAGGTGTTAGTTGCATCTACCGGAGTTATTGGCATGCAGCTCCCAATCGACCGTATCTGTAATGGGATCGATGCTATGGTGCCACAGTTAAAAGGAGATACCGGGAGCGGAACCGAGGCTTCCAAAGCGATCATGACCACAGATACAAAAAACAAAGAGGTGGCAGTGACCATCGAACTTGGTGGAAAAACGGTAACGATCGGAGGCATGTGCAAAGGCTCCGGCATGATCCATCCGAATATGTGTACGATGCTTAGCTTTGTCACAACAGATGCGGCAATCTCCAAAGAGTTATTGCAGGAGGCATTGAGCGCTGATGTGCAGGACACCTACAATATGATTTCTGTTGACGGTGACACTTCCACGAATGATACCTGTCTGTTACTTGCAAACGGGCTGGCAGAAAACCCGGAGATCACAGAGAAAAATGCAGATTATGAGGAATTCTGCAAGGCACTGAACTTTGTCAATGAGACGCTGGCAAAGAAAGGCGACGGCGAGGGCGCAACCGCATTGTTTGAGGTGAAGATCATCGGTGCCGAGAGCAAAGAACAGGCGAAAGTTTTAAGTAAGTCTGTCATTACCTCAAGTCTCACCAAAGCAGCGATTTACGGACATGACGCAAACTGGGGACGAATCCTCTGTGCAATGGGTTATTCCGGTGCAACGTTTGACCCGGAAAAAGTAGATTTATTCTTTGAGAGTGACGTAGGAAAAATGCAGATCATCAAAAACGGTGTTGCGGTGGATTACAGCGAGGAGGAGGCAACCAGAATCCTGTCCGAGCCTGCCGTTACTGCAATCGCAGATGTCAAAATGGGCAATGCATCCGCTACCGCATGGGGCTGTGACCTGACCTATGACTATGTAAAAATCAATGCGGATTACCGTTCTTAGGGGGATAGAAAAATGGAAGAAAAAAACATGAACGAACTTTTGAAAAAAGCGGAGGTGCTGATCGAGGCACTTCCATATATCCAGCGCTTTAACCGTAAGATCATCGTTGTCAAATACGGCGGAAGTGCCATGGTGGACGAGGAATTAAAGCAGCACGTCATTCAGGATGTCACTTTATTAAAACTGGTAGGTTTCAAGCCAATCATCGTGCACGGCGGCGGCAAAGAGATCAGCAGATGGGTAGAGAAAGCCGGCATGGAACCGGAGTTTGTCAACGGACTGCGCAAGACAGACGAGGCGACGATGGAAATTGCGGAGATGGTATTAAATAAAGTGAACAAATCTCTTGTAAAACTGGTGCAGGAGCTGGGTGTAAATGCTGTCGGTATCAGCGGAAAAGACGGCGGAATGTTAAAGGTGGAGAAAAAATATTCCAACGGACAGGATATCGGTTACGTCGGCGAGATCACACAGGTCAACCCGAAGATTTTATATGATCTTCTGGAAAAAGATTTTCTACCGATCGTCTGCCCGATCGGCATGGATGAAAACTATGACAGCTACAACATCAATGCAGACGATGCCGCCTGCGCGATTGCGAGAGCAGTCCACGCAGAGAAATTAGCATTTTTAACCGATATCGAGGGTGTATACAAAGATCCGAAAGATCCTTCCACGCTGATCTCGGAACTGCCAATCTCAGAGGCGAAAAAACTGATCGAAGACGGATACATCGGCGGCGGAATGCTTCCGAAATTAAACAACTGTATTGATGCGATCGAAAACGGAGTTTCCAGAGTGCATATTTTAGATGGACGTATCGCACACTGCCTGCTGTTGGAGATCTTTACAAACAGAGGAATCGGAACTGCAATCTTAGGGGATAAGGAGACAAAGTATTATCATGAATAAACAGGATTACATTGATGGAGCAGAGAGTGCGCTCCTTCATACATATAATCGTTTTCCACTGGTCGTTGATCATGGGGATGGTGTGTACCTTTATGATACAGACGGAAAAGAGTATCTGGATTTTGCAGCGGGAATCGCTGTGCAGGCATTTGGCTACAACAACAAAGAGTATAACGACGCACTGAAAGCGCAGATTGATAAAGTGATGCACACATCCAATCTGTACTATAATGTTCCGATCATGAATGCGGCAAAACGACTGTTAAAAGCAAGCCGGATGGATCGTGTTTTCTTTACCAACAGCGGTACAGAGGCAATCGAGGGAGCAATCAAGGCGGCGAAGAAATATGCTTACACCAGGGACGGACATGCAGGACATGAGATCATCGCAATGAACCATTCTTTTCATGGAAGAAGTATCGGTGCATTGTCTGTGACAGGCAATAAACATTATCAGGAACCGTTTGAACCACTGCTTCCCGGAGTAAAATTTGCAGATTTTAATGATCTTGACAGCGTAAAAGCTTTGATTAATGACAAAACCTGTGCTATTATTTTTGAGACAGTACAAGGTGAGGGTGGAATTTATCCTGCAACAGAAGCATTTATAAAGGGTGTGCGTGCGCTTTGCGATGAGCATGACATACTTTTGATCCTGGATGAGATCCAGTGCGGCATGGGAAGAACCGGAGAAATGTTTGCATGGCAGCATTACGGTGTGAAACCGGATATTATGACAAGTGCCAAGGCACTTGGCTGTGGTGTCCCGGTCGGAGCATTCCTTATGACAGAGAGAGTCGCAGAGAAGTCTCTGGCACCGGGAGACCACGGTACGACCTACGGAGGCAATCCATTTGTCGGGGCAGCTGTAGACAAAGTGCTGGAGATGATGGAGCGTGAACATATCACAGAGCATGTGAATAGGGTTGCACCATATCTGGAGAAAAAATTAGATGAACTGGTTGCAAAGCATGATTTCCTGACCGGACGGAGAGGTTTAGGACTCATGCAGGGTGTTGTCTGTGAAAAACCGGTAGGCCAGATTGCAGCAAAAGCATTGGAGGCAGGACTGATCGTGATCACAGCGGGTTCGAATGTACTTCGTTTTGTACCGCCACTTATCATTGAAGAAAAAGATGTGGATGAGATGATATCCAGGCTGGAGAGTATTTTATAATGAAAATAGTACAGAAGAGAATGATCGCAGCAGGCTGTATCTGCGTGCTGCTGATCGGCGGTGCCGTTGTTGTATCAAGACACAGCACTTATGAACAGAAAGAAAAAGAAGCGGAAAATGGAACAGAGACAGCATCAGTTAGCAGGGTGGTAAAACAGCCTGCTGATTTGACGTTCTGGTATAGCGATGAAAGTTACCAGGAATTTTTTGAAAAAGCGGCAGAAGAATATTATGAGGATACCGGTATTGTCGTGGATGCAGAGTATCAGGACAGTATGGATTACATGGATGCTGTATACACGGTGACGATGCAGGGAGAGGCATTTCCGGATCTTTACATGATCGGAAGCGATGAGTTAGAGGAAGCATACCTTTACGGACTTGCAGCAGAAAACACGGCATCTGATATTTATGAGAGTACCGTGGCAGCGAACGCTGTGACAGCGTCCACTTATAAAGAGAAAATGTATGCGTATCCATTAAGTTATAATACCTGTCTGTTTGTCTATAAAAATGGTTATTTTGAGACAGAACCGGAGACATTGCAGGCAATCATTGATTATTCCATCGACAATGAGCCACCGGAAAATGTGCAGTATCTGTTGGAGTGGGATGTGAATGATGCATTTTATGATTTCCCATTTATATCGAACAGTGTCAGCTTTGTAAAAGATGAAGTGGAAACGATGCAGGTGAATTACGATGAGGGGCTGTATAACGAAGATCTGGAATTTTTCTCACAGATCCTCGAATCATTTTCCATTGATGCGGCGACAGTCACAGAGGAGAGTGTGATCTCGGATTTTAATGAGGGAAAAACCCTCTGTGCGATCGTGGACTCAGATTCCCTCACAAAACTCGAAGGAACAGATCATGAGATCCGGGAACTTCTGGCATTGAACGACACACTGCAGGCATCTTCCGCAGCGTTGACAGACCTTGTGGTCGTGAATGATTTCTCGGAGAAAAAGGAAAAAGCGGCTGATTTTGCAGAGTATGTAACACTTACCATGTCAGGAGAACTTCATGGACTTGGCGGTCATTATTCCGTAAAATTATCAGAGGACGCAGACGAGAAGGAACAGATTGCCTATCAGGCTTACGAAAATGCAATCCCGGTACCGGATTCACAGGATGCAAAAGAATTTTGGGTAACATTAAAAGAAACAATATCTCAATATTTTTAAAAAAATGGATATAATATATTTAATAGTCTTGTCATATTTGTAAAATTTCGTTAAAATATATACATCAGGCGTTGAGGGCTCTTTCATCCATCTGTGATGATGCATTCGGTGGAGAAGGAGAATGCTATGAATCGAAAGAGGAAAGTATTCCTGGTAATCATATTCTGCATGGGAGTGTTCTGTGGATGTGGTTCCAGGAATAATGTGTATTTGGAGAAAATACAGACAGAGACAAGTGAAGTTCCGCAGACAGAGGAGAAAGACTGCCAGGAAGAGATGGGCAGTTGTATGGTGTATGTCTGCGGGGCAGTAGAAAATCCGGGAGTGTATGAGCTGCCGGAGAACAGCCGTGTTTATGAAGCAGTAGCGATGGCTGGCGGGATGACAGAGGATGCCGGGATGGAAGCGGTAAATCAGGCAGAGTTTGTCACGGACGGACAGATGTTAAGAATTCCGACCATGGAAGAAGTGGCGGCTGCACAGGAAGAATCCGAGAGCAATGTGGATGATGGCTTACTGGACATTAACCGGGCAAGTGTTGCAGATTTTATGACGCTTCCGGGAATCGGGCAGTCAAAAGCAGAGGCATTGTTTCAGTACCGGGAAGCACATGGCAGATTTTCTTCTATTGAGGAGATCATGAATGTGGATGGAATCAAAGAAGGAGTTTTTAACAAAATAAAGGATAGTATAAAGGTGTAAAAATGGCAAAAAAGGTTCTTGTTGTTGATGATGAAAAATTGATCGTAAAAGGTATCCGTTTCAGTTTAGAGCAGGATGGAATGGAAGTGGACTGTGCATATGACGGGGAAGAGGCACTGAAAATGGCAACAGAGAATCATTATGATATGATTCTTTTGGATATCATGCTTCCGAAGATGGATGGATTTGAAGTATGCCAGCACATCCGCGAATTCTCTGATATGCCAATCGTGATGCTGACTGCAAAAGGCGATGACATGGATAAGATCCTCGGTCTGGAATACGGAGCAGATGATTATATCACAAAGCCGTTCAACATCCTGGAAGTCAAAGCAAGAATCAAGGCAATTATGCGGAGAACCGCAGGAAGCCAGCCGAAGAAAGAGGATTCCAAGGTCATTGAAGCGGGTGATCTTCGTCTGGATTGCGAGAGCAGAAGATTGTTTATCCTGAATAAAGAAGTGAATCTGACTGCAAAAGAGTTTGATCTCTTAGAACTTTTGGTCAATAATCCGAATAAAGTATACAGCAGGGAGAATCTGCTCAATCTTGTATGGGGTTACGAGTATCCGGGGGATGTCAGAACTGTGGATGTGCATGTCAGACGTCTCAGAGAGAAGATCGAAAAGAATCCAAGCGAGCCAAAGTATGTTCATACCAAGTGGGGTGTGGGATACTACTATTACCAGAATTAGTCAGGGTGCGAAAGAATGTCCAGATTTAAAAATGTTATTAATTTTTTTAAAAGTCTGAATTTCAGACTGATACTTTTCTTAATCCTTTTTGGAATTGTACCGGGAATCGTTTTAAAAGTTGGAATTGTAAAGACATATGAGGACCGGTCTGTTTCAATCAAGACAAGTGAGATCTTAAGCCAGGCAAAAATCCTGGCGAATCAGATTGTTTCCAATGATTATCTGAATTATCCAAACTCAACGATTATCAATGCAGAATTAGATCAGTTATCGAATATTTATGATGGCCGTGTCATGGTGATCGATAATGAGTTTCACATTATCAAGGATACGTATGATCTTGACACGAATAAGACGATCATTTCCAAAGAGGTAATTGAGAGTTATTACGGCCAGGAGATCAAAAAATATGACGCGGAAAACCGCTATATTGAACTGACCGTTCCATTGAGCAGACCGGTGGAACAGACCGGGGCAACAGAGGTTTTAGGTGTTATGTTAGTCAGTGTGTCGACGGACAGCATTAACCTCAATATGGAGTATCTGGCGAGAAACGCCTATGTGATCCAGTTGATCTGTGCTGTGGCGGCAGTTTTCCTTGCAGTGATCTTAAGTATCCAGTTGGTAAAGCCTTTCCATAAGATGTCAAAGTCTATCGATGAGATCAAAACCGGATATGGGGAAGATGCGCTGTCTGTGAATGATTACACGGAAACAATTGAAATCTGTAAAAAGTTTAATGAGATGTTAGGCAGAATGAAAGTGCTGGATGATTCCAGACAGGAATTTGTATCCAATGTGTCTCATGAGTTAAAAACACCGCTGACATCCATGAAAGTTCTGGCAGATTCTCTTAACAGCATGGAAGATGCGCCAATCGAACTTTACAAAGAGTTTATGGGCGATATCGGAAATGAGATCGACCGTGAGACGAAGATCATCAACGACCTTCTATCTCTGGTGAAAATGGATAAATCCGCGGCAGACTTAAATGTTACCAATATGAACATCAATGAGCTGCTGGAGCAGATTTTGAAGCGGTTAAACCCGATTGCGGAGAAACAGAATGTGGAACTTGTGTTAGAAAGCTTCCGCCCGGTGTCCGCGGATGTGGATGAGGTGAAGATCACACTTGCATTTACGAATCTGATCGAGAATGCGATCAAATATAATAAACCGGGTGGATGGGTGCATGTCACACTGAACGCGGATCACCAGTATTTCTATCTGAAGGTCGAGGATTCGGGTATCGGTATTCCGGAGGACTCCTTAGAGCATATTTATGAACGTTTTTACCGCGTGGACAAGTCCCACTCAAGAGAGATCGGTGGAACCGGTCTTGGGCTTGCAATCACCCGCAATGCAGTGCTGATGCACCGCGGTGCGATCAAAGTGTTTAGTACAGAGGGAGAGGGAACCATTTTCAATGTCCGTATTCCTTTGAATTACATCGCGTAGTGCGATATGTGACAGCAGATTTTTGGTAATGGAGCAAAAAAGTAATGAGAAAAAAAATAGTCTTTCTTCTGGCATTTCTGTGCATGCTTTTACTGGCGGGGTGCTCGAATGGAAAAGAGACAAGTAAATACAACATCGAATATCTGAATAAAGATAAAACCGGGATTGCCGAGATGCCTTATGATGCGTCCGCAACAACGACAGATGCGTTGATCGAAGAATTTTTTGCAGCCTTAAGTTCTGATCCGGATAATGTGGAATACCGTAAACCGATCCCAAATGATGTGGAGATCACAAAGTATTCGCTGGACGGAGCACTTCTCACTATCTATTTTGATGTAGATTATCTGAATATGAAAGAAGTGGAAGAGGTTTTGTGCAGGGCGGCAGTGGTACGCACGATGACACAGATTTCCGGGATCGACTGTGTGTCCTTTTATGTGGATGAAAAGCCGCTGACGGACGTGAACGGTAAAATGGTCGGAACGATGTACGCAGAAAGTTTTGTGGAGAATCCCGGAGAACAGATCAATACGATCCAGAATACGAATCTCACACTTTATTTTTCCAATCAGGCGGGAGACGGACTCGTGAAAGAGACAAGACGGGTTCACTATAGCAGTAATATCTCATTGGAAAAACTGATCATGGAGCAGCTTCTCGAAGGGCCGGAATCGAAGAATGCCAGGTCTGCAATTCCTTCGGGAACCAAATTAATGAGCGTATCGCTTGTGGATGGGGTATGCTATGTCAGCTTTGATGAGAACTTTAAGAATCAGGATTATTCAGTGAATGAAGCCATTGTGATTTATTCTATTGTGGATTCATTGTCAGAGTTATCCTCCATCAGTAAAGTGCAGATTTCCGTGAATGGCGATACAAGCGGTGTATATCGGGACAGTTTTAAACTTGCAGATATGTATGACAGGAATCTGGATTATATCGCCAAAACAACGGAATCGGATACAGAGGTTGTGGAGGAGACAGAAACGGAGGAACAGTAATTATTGTTTAAACGGCCATTATGTGAAATGGCATCTGGATTGATTCTTGGAATTTTGTTTATGAGGTATCAAAAATGGTATCTGGCAGCAGTTGCTGCCGGAATACTGTTTGGAATTGTATGGAATTTATGGCACAATACGATCCGTAACTGTAGTGAGAAAGACAGTATGGCAAATGCCAGAGCGTGGATGTGCCCAGCCTTTCGTGTGGGATGTTTTCTGGCATTTTTTTTGGCAGGGATATTTCATTTTGCAGGAAATGAGGCATTCCGTCAGAACTATATGTCAAAACTACAGGATGGAATGCAGGTGACTGTGCAGGGAAAACTATGCAGCAAACAGTTAAAAAACGGACAATATTCCTATTATTTAGATCATTGTTATCTATCTATCGGGCAGGAGATACTGCCATGCAATCAAATTCTTTTTTATCAGACTTCCGATGATGATTCCATCGGGCAAACCCTTATTGTAACAGGAACGGTTGAATTGTGGAAAAGTGCATCCAATGATGGTAATTTTGACGCAAAAGCATTTTATGAATCCAAAAAGATCGATTTTCAACTGAAGGAAGCTATTGTGAAAAATGTTTACGGAGCAGAGGATGGATTCGGGGAGAAAATTTACAGGCTGCGCCGGAAGATAAGCGGTGTATACGAAAGCTGTATGAGCACATCAGATGCTGGTGTGCTTTCCACGATGACGCTCGGAGAGAAAAATCTTCTGGACGCAGAGGTGAAGCAGATGTATCAGAAAGCAGGAATTTCCCATGTGCTGGCGATTTCCGGACTGCATATTTCTGTGATTGGGATGGGACTTTATAAATTGCTTCGGAAAATAAAATGCTCCTTTTTGACTTCCGGTGTTATTGCAGGCACGGTCATCGGCGGCTATGGGATGATGTCTGGACTTGGGACATCGACCATACGCGCGGTGCTCATGTTTTTCGTTTTATTGTTCGGACAGTGGATTGGAAGGAGTTATGATACGCTGTCTGCTCTGGGACGCCATTGTGATTTTATTGGACAACCCTTATCTGCTCTGGTATGCAGGATTTTTGCTGTCATTTGCAGCGGTGCTTGGAATTGTGGCTGTGGGACAGACACTGATCAAAATAAAAAAGCCGTTCTTTACTTTTTCGGAGAACTTTCTGGTGAGTTTTGCAATTCAGCTTGCAACGGTGCCGCTTACGGCTTATTTCTTTTATGAGGTGCCGGTCTGGTCAATGCTTATCAATTTTTTTGTGCTGCCGATCATTGGAGTACTGTTGTTTCTTGGACTTCTTGGCGGCTTTGTTGGGTTACTGTCTGTCCGTGTGGCAGGGATTCTTTTTGTGCCTTGTCACTGGATTTTGGTATTTTATGAGAAGGTGTGCAGGCTCAGTGTCAGTTTACCGGGGGCTGTCTGGATCACGGGGCAGCCGGATTGGCAGAAACTGTTGCTTTTTTATCTGATATTGGGAGCCGTGCTTTTCGCAATGAAAAAGATGAAGCAACGGCGTGGATTTGTTTTCATAGGCTGTTTTATGCTGCTTGCAGTATTGCATAACCCGGTGAAGGGATTTGAGCTAGATGTGTTGGATGTGGGGCAGGGGGACGGTATGTATCTTCACACGAAAGAGGGGACAAATTTCTTTTTTGACGGCGGCAGTACGGATGTGAGTAAAGTCGGAACATACCGGATGCTTCCGTTCCTGAAAGCAAAGGGTGTGAAAAAAATAGATTACTGGATTGTTTCACACACAGACGCAGACCATATTTCAGGGTTAAAGGAGATCTTGCAGGCAGAGTATGAGATCGATCATATTGTGTTTTCAAAATATGTATTAAATGACGAAGCCTATCAGGAACTTTTGGCACTGGCGCAAACGTATGGAACAGAAATTTTGAAAATGGACTGCGGTGACATATTCACCGATGGTGAGGCGGGGCTGCGCTGCATTTTCCCGGATCAAACTTATAAAAGTGATGATAAGAATGCACTGTCCCTTGTGCTGCGCTATGAAGATCAGGAGTTTTCCGGTATTTTTACCGGGGACATCAGCAGCGCAGAAGAACAGTATCTTGTGGAACACAAAAAGGCTGGCAGCGTCACATTTTACAAGGCGGCGCATCACGGCTCGAGATATTCCAACAGTCGGGATTTCCTAATGGCACTCTCACCGGAGATCACAACCATTTCCTGTGGGGAAAACAACCGCTATGGGCATCCGGGTGAGGAGGCTTTGTGCAATATAAAGGAGAGCGGAAGTGCAGTCTATGAGACAATGGAGTGCGGACGTATCCGCATCCGTATGGAAAATGGAAAACCTGTGGTGGAAAAATTCCTTGAAGGAAGATGAATTGTTCTATATAATGGGGAAAGAGTTTATAGATAATTGCGAAACTCATGAGAACGTGTCTTGAATGTTTTTGTTGATTTTAAACAATTGAAAGAAGTGTAGGATGAGTTTTGCAATTATCTGGAAAGAGTATAAATGCAAAGGAGGAAACTTTAAGTAATCAAAATCATTGTCAATAGTGATTAAATGTGCTAAAATATACTCACGGAGGATATTGTTATGAACACATCTAATATCACTAATTACAAACCAAAAGATTTTGCTGAATTATTGGGCGTCTCAGTCAAAACGTTACAACGTTGGGACAGAGAGGGGATTCTGAAAGCAAATCGCACTCCGACTGATAGGCGTT
>OAUQ01000767.1_pt1 | contig 11377 bp, 9 predicted proteins | sample 1476151 | NCBI WGS metagenome assembly OAUQ01 (sample SAMEA2580008, study PRJEB22360) | human gut metagenome | biome: human gut; feature: human-associated habitat; material: faeces | place: Denmark | collected 2008/2010 | reverse complement strand
CGTGGCTGTCCCCACACCCGTGGACGAGAATCACAACCCCGACCTCTCTCCGCTTATCTCTGCCAGTGAGGTGGTCGGTAAGGTCATCAGCAAGGGCGATGTAGTCGTCTATGAGAGTACCGTCTACCCGGGCGTGACGGAGGAGAGCTGCATCCCTGTCGTGGAGCGTGTCTCCGGACTAAAGTTCAATGAGGACTTCTTCGGTGGCTACAGCCCCGAGCGCATCAATCCCGGCGATAAACAGCATACCGTGGAGCACATCAAGAAGGTCACCTCCGGCTCCACGCCCGAGGTGGGCGAGTATGTCAATGCCGTCTACAGCTCTGTCATCACAGCCGGCACCCACCTCGCACCCTCTATCAAGGTGGCTGAGGCGGCCAAGGTGATCGAGAATTCCCAGAGGGATATCAATATTGCCTTTGTGAATGAGTTGGCCAAGATCTTCAATCGTATGGGCATCGACACGCAGGATGTGTTGGAGGCAGCGCAGACGAAGTGGAACTTCCTCCCCTTCCGTCCCGGTCTCGTAGGTGGTCACTGCATAGGGGTAGACCCTTACTACCTCGCACAGTGTGCCATGAGGTACGGGTACAACCCCGAGATCATCCTTGCCGGTAGGCGTATGAACGACGGTATGGGCGAGTATGTGGCAGATCAGGTGGTCAAGCTGATGCTTAAGCGGGGCATACAAGTGCTTAATGCCAAGATCCTCCTCCTCGGCTTTACCTTCAAGGAAAATTGCCCCGATGTGCGCAATACCAAGGTGATCGACATCGTCAAGACCCTTCGGTCGTACAACACCAACGTCACCATCTACGACCCCTGGGCCAATCCTGAGATCGTCCGGCGGGAGTATGGCGTGGAGGTGACCAATCAACTCCCCTCCGATAAGTATGATGCGGTCATCCTTGCTGTTGCCCACAAGGACTTCGAGAAGCTCTCCGTCCGTGACCTGACAACCGACAAGGGAGTGGTCTATGATGTCAAGGGCTTCCTGAAGAGTGAGGAGTGTGACGCCAAGCTCTAACGAACTGCTTTTTTTGTGGCTCTTCTGTGAAACAATGACCTTCCAAGCACTCACCGATCGACTGGTTGACTATGTGAGGCATAGAGATGAGTCTTGGCGATCTCTTGCAGAAGGAGAGGTCTCAAGCCGAGTAAGTCTATTTTGGATGATGTGATGGATATGGATGCGGTGGCAGTGGATAATGCCGGCTCTGAGATCCCGAGCAGTGTGGATATGGTCTTTGGCTGTGAGGGTAATCGGGTGCAGCTTGCAGAGTGTAAGTATCGTGTCGGTGGATCCGGTAAGCAAAGGAAGAAGCTCACCCCTCCATCGGAGAGTGAATTCGGGTCTAAGGTGGCGGATACAAGAGCTCTCTTGCAGTCCGCTGAATACACCAACCTTGTCCCTACTCTGGTAATCCTCTTCGCTGACCATCACATCGAGCAGGCTAAAGCGTGGGTCAACGACTACAACGCCGGGAAAAAGCAACCGCTCTACAAGGAGATGACTACCGCTGAGTTTCTCAGCACCTTCTTTCCAGCAGACAAAGGGCTAGGTTAAGTTTTGCTCTACACAATTCTCTGTTTGAAGACCTGAGATAACACTAGTGGAAAATACTATAACAAATACACAAGTCATATCGCAAACAATATTTGTCTTTGAGTCACTTTGATATGAAAATTGCTATAGCTGACCGTAAGGGTAGTTTCTCAGACTACTGGATTCGATACTGCGAAGAGCATCGTATCCCCTACAAATCGGTGAATCCTTACGACACGGATATTATCGAACAAGTAAGTGATTGTGATGCGTTTATGTGGCATCACCACCACGCTAATTATAAGGATGCGCTATTTGCCAAGCAATTGCTGTTCTCGTTACAGCAGGCAGGCAAGGTTGTCTTTCCAGACTTTAGGACTGGCTGGCACTTTGATGACAAGTTGGGTCAAAAGTACCTCTTTGAGGCTTTAGGGGTTCGAGCTGCTAAGTCATGGGTATTCTATGATAAGAAGAGTGCCTACAAGTGGATTGAGACTACAGACTTCCCCAAGGTGTTCAAGTTAAGAGGAGGAGCTGGTTCGTCAAATGTTAGATTGGCTCATAATAAAAGCCAAGCCAAAGCCTTCGTTCGAAAAGCTTTAGGTCGTGGTTTCTCTTCCAGTAATCCTCTCTTTACCGCAAAGACTCAATGGAAGAATTTCATCAAGGGGCAAGGCAGGTTCTATGACGTAGCCAAATATATTGGATTGTTTTTATTTCCAGGACTTAAAGGAGGGAGGCGTATGCCCCGACAGAAGGGTTATGCCTATTTTCAAGAGTTCATCCCCAATGAGGGGTTTGACTACAGACTAGAGGTCGTAAATGATAAGGCCATAGCGATGGTGCGTATGTGTAGGGAGGGTGACTTCCGTGCTTCTGGAGGTCATGATGATAGATTTGATGTCTCCTTAATTCCGCAAGACGTTATAGATTTTGCCTTTGAGTGTTATGACAAACTGGGAGTTCAGTCTGTGGCTCTCGACATCGTCAGAGATCGCACGACGGGTCATCTATATCTGATCGAGGTGTCCTATTGCTATGGCGTAGACGAAGATGAGTTTGAGCATGGGTACTGGACTCGTGATGGAAAGCATCATCAAGAGCCGTTCAATGGGGTATATTGGATGATTGAGGAAGTTATCAATGCCATTTCACTTAATAATGAAGTCCCTGTATGAAATCATTTGACATCATAGGTCTTCCCATCAACTTAGGTTGCGATAAGAACGGTGGTGAGTTAACGCCTTCGATCCTCAGAGAGGATGGATGCTATACTTCCAGTAAGCATCAAGTAAATGATCTAGGGGATCTCAGTTGTCCCACAAGAGAGGATATAATTCAAGAGAAGTATGCCTCACACGCAAAGATCAAATTCCTAAGACCTATATTGACGGCATCACGCCCCTTAGCAGACAAGGTCACCCTCTCTGTGGAGCAGGGACACATACCCATGTGCATCGGTGGAGATCATGTCTTGGCGTTTGGTAGTATTGCAGGTGTGGGGCAGGCTAAGGGGGCAGACAACTATGCTGTTGTGTATATTGATGCCCATGGAGACTTTAATACTGAGCTCACCTCATCATCCGGCAATATGCATGGTATGCACCTTTCTTTCTTGATGGGCTACGGAGAGGCTGACATCGCTAATTTTTGGGGAGTAAGCCCGCTCTTAAGGCCTCAAAACATCTACTTCTTGGGAGCTAGAGCTCTAGATCCAGGAGAGAAAGAGATGGCTGCCAAGCTAAATATGTACATTCGTAGCTCGGAGCAACTCAATGTGTCAGATCCCTCGGTGATAATCTCTGACGTTCTCTCTGACATTAAGGGCAAGGGTATTAACCATATCCATCTTAGCTTTGATGTGGATGCCATTGACCCGCATTATGCGCCTGGCACCGGAGTGCCGGAAGAAAACGGCATCTCACCGGCCCTTGCCTATACCCTTCTTAGGAAGCTTATGCAGTCAGAAATGGTCAAGTCGATTGATCTGGTTGAGTTTAATGCTACCCTAGATAAAGACCGCATAACAGAAGGAATTATGCAACAAGTATTGAGTATCATCCTTGAGGAGTAATTGATGGTAAAAGGTAATCTCAAATCGCTAAAAGATAGATTGCGAGGCAATCAATACGCAAGAGCTCTCATTGAGAATTTTGCTACGCTCAAAAGTCAGATAGACTCACAGGCTCAGTTCGAAGTAGGTGGATTATCTTGTTATTATGATATTACTGATGTGGAATGCACTGGGTTTGTTTCTGACAAGTAGTGGATTCACGAATTAGTTTGCAAAGAAATATTTCTGAGCTGTTTGTTTCACTCTCATAAGAAGCAAAATATACTAGTTCGCCTGAGCAAATGGGTTTGTTCTTCAATTTGATAATGTGTATCATAGGCAAATGATTCCTTGACGGAATGCACAAGAGGGGATTATCTGAGACGCAACGAAAATTAGCACGAAACTTTACCTCACTCGCATTTTTGAAGGCGGTTAATGTGTTGGTTCCTCTTATTGTGCTGCCGTATTCCATTAAGAAGATGGGATTAGAATCGTATGGTACGATTGTCTTTGCCACATCAATCATTAATTATTTTGTTCCTCTCGTTGATTACAGCTTTGGGCTGACAGGGACACGAGAAATAGCAAAGAATAAGCATTCTCATTTTCAGCTCTCCTTAATCTCAAGCAAGGTGTACGCTGTGAAATTCACACTAAGCATCCTCGCCTTACTCATACTATCTGCCCTTGTTTTTTGCATCCCCAGTTTAAGAATTAGTTGGATTCTCTATCTGACCATATTCCCTATGGTTGTAGGTAATGCTCTATTTCCTGATTGGTTTTTTCAGGGGATTGAAGAGATGGGGTATATTTCAATGGCTAATGTATTGGCGAAAATCGTGGCTGCGACTTTGATTTTTATATTTCTTCGCACTGAAGCAGACTATCTGATATATCCTTTATCATTCTCTATCGGAGCAATGGTTTCTGGGATTATTGGCTTTACGGTGATGAGGAGAAGGCACCATATTAGGTTATTCCCTGTTACTATACGTGAGATCACAAGAACCATTAAGGTCAATTTTCCGGTGTTTGTCAATCAGTTTTTTCCTACTTTGTACAATAACACCACTACCTTTATACTTGGTGCGATATCTCCTAAATCATCTGTTGGTGTATACGATGCAGTAAAGAGAATAGTTGATCTCATCGATGTCCTTATCGGTGTCATTTCAAGGACTGTCTTCCCGCATATAGTCCTGCATAGAAATGATTTCGACCTGTATCGAAAGTACATGGTATTTGGCTTCATTCCAGTGTGCATTTTCCCTGTGATTGTTCATAAGCAACTTGCATCACTCCTATCATTGGGTTCTTACGATCCTTTGCCTCTTCTGCTTATCTTGTTGCCTGGCTTGTATGCGTTAGTCATATATAATGTCTATGGTACCAATTACTTCATCTCCAGAGGTTATGATAAGATTGTTATGAGGACCACCATCATTGCGTCTTTGATTGGTTTTTGCTGTGCGTACCCTTTGGTGTCATCTTATGGCATTATAGGTGCTGCGATTAACCTTACTTTGTCAAGAGTCCTAATGGGTGCGCCACTTGTCATATACGCAAGAAAAAACCGTGATTGTGACCATTGAGAGGTATCCTTCTATATCCCCACTAGTAATAAAGCGTACTGTTAAATAAAATGTGCAGAAAAAAAGAATTACTTATTTGCGCCATATCTATGAGAAAAGGAGGGGCTGAGCGTTTCATTTCATTGATGGTAGGTCCACTTTCTGTCACATACAATGTGACACTTCTTCTCTTCGAAAATAAGATTATGTACAACCTTCCAGAGACAGTCGAAGTGGTATCCTGTCTTGATGGTATTCCCAAATCTACGCCCAAAAAAATCCGTGCCTTTTTTATAGCCTATCTCCATCTTGTCTCTTATCTTTCAAGAGAGAGACCAGATGCAGTCCTATCCTTCCTTACATGGCCAAATATTATTTCTGGGTTAGCAGCACCTTTCTTTAGGCATACTATTTTCATCCTTAGCGAGCGAAATTACAGTACAAAGACTTCTAAATTCGGTGGCATGAAAAGAATGCTGTTCAAAAAGCTATTCAAGTTTTCATACAACCGTGCCGATAGACTGTTCTCGAATTCAAAATTCATTAACTTGAACTTGTCTAACGAGTACGGAATAAAGCTACCGATGAGCGTCATCTACAATCCTGTAGTTAGGCAGCATAAATATCACGTTCCAAAGGAGTTTAATGCGAAAAGAGTAATTGCCGTTGGTAGGTTTGAAGACGCTAAGAATCACATGCTACTTATCAACGCCATGAGAAATCTTTCTGACTTTAGCTTAACTGTATGGGGGGATGGCCCGTTAAGAAGGGAATATGAGAAGTCCATTCGTTCGTCTCACAACACACGAGAGAATGTCAAACTTCCTGGGATCACAGATGACATCTTTTCGAAATTGGTTGATGCAGATATATTCGTCCTCTCGTCAATATCGGAGGGATTCCCAAATGTACTGCTTGAGGCGATGAGCGTTGGTCTTCCGGTGATTTCTACCAACTGTCTTTCAGGGCCGTTAGAATTACTGAACGATGGGAAAGAGGTGAGTATTGAAAGAGGCCGCTTTTTTGAAGCACGTTATGGAGTATTAATCAACTCCCAAGACCAAGAGGCCCTTGAAAATGCGATAAGTGTGCTGTCAGACAATTATGACATGCGTGTTAGATATAGTAAGCTGGGCATAGATAGGGCTTCTCAATATACTGTTGGAGAGACAAATGAGAGGCTTAGAGGTATTATAGAGGGTAGATAGATTCTTGTTCTGAGCTCGCCATGATAGATATCACTATAATTGGGAACTTAGTTCTCCTTTTACCGATATTGTTTCTCTCTGTTTATAGTGCTGTAAAGTCTTATTTTTATCACAGGTTCTCTTTGCTGAACTATATGGAGCTGTGGTTTTCATTACTATTTGTGTTAATTCCGTGTGGGATCTCCATTCTCGGTTCGGATGTTTTACACCCGTTTTTTTACCGTGTACTTTACGCATCTCCATCAGCTATCTTTTTGTGCAACCTAGTTATTTGGACATCTTTTTTATTTATACGTATCGGATACAGGCGCAAGACTCATTATTCATTACGAGTACAAGTATCAAGTAAAGAGTTAGACAGATTATTTTTAGTGCTTTTTTTTATTGGGCTTGCTGCATTACCTTTAATGCTCTCAAGGTATGGGGGTATAAGCTATGTGATCAACAACGTTTCAGGAATACGTAGCGGTCAAGCTGACATAAAGGATTATTTGGGCTCTTTCATTGGTATGTTCGCATCCTACCTTTTCTATGCTTTCACGTATTTCTACTGTAGGTATATGTTTTGTAAAAAAAAGAGCTTATTATTACTTGCCAGTCTTTGTTTTCTAGCCCTTTTAGTTAGGTCCCTTCTGCTTGGGGGACGGGCTTCTATGATAACTCCTTTCCTCGTATTCCTTTTTATCCCCCTAATTCAGGGAGGCAAGGTCTCATTGCCCTCACTAATCTTAGTAACTGGAGTCGTGATTGCTATTATAGTACTCGGAAAGACTTATCTCTTTAATATGTTTTCTTCAGAGTTTAATCTTTCGTTTTCGGAAGTTTATAATATGCAGAAGGAGAATGGTTTGTTTGCCTCCGTCTTCAAGGAGTTCGAACACCAGTATTGTTCTCTGTTGATGTTCATAGATAGCGATTTTCCTTACAGGTATGGCACAGATTATTTTCTTTGGCTTCTAAAGCCTTTGAAATTGCTGAAGGTCAATGAGACATGGGTTGATTCAATTTCTTACTATAACACATATATGTTGCTAGGTGACTGGGACAGCAATATTCCACCTGGTTTTTTGGGTCTAGCCTACATCAACCTTGGAATTGTAGGGATTGTTGTGCAAAGCTATGTATGGGGAAGAGTCATTAGAATTTTAGATGATATATTTAAGAGAAAAATCAAATCTTCGTCTACCAATCTCTCCTTAATCTTCACTCTATATATAGTAATGTTTGATTTTATGTGGTATGCACTGCAAAATGGCGATCCTGCAATTATTATTCAGAGCAATTTGCCACTAATAGTTTTATTCGCCTATTTTCGGATCTCCAAAAAGATATTTTTGGATAGGGGCTAACTTGAATAATTTGAATGTTTATGTCTAAAATCGTCAGAGTGATAACTTCTTCGGTCTCTTTAAACTTGCTACGAGGACAAATGCCATATATGTCAAGAAATGGGCATACATTCTTTGTTGCATTTGGTGGCCCATTTGAAGACAGTGCATCCAATAGAAGGAAAGCTGGTGTCCCTGTCTACGAAATCAAGCACTTGGTTCGTCCTGTTAAGCCCTTCAGTGACCTCCTTTCCCTTTATGAGCTGATAAAAGTGATAAAAAGATTAAACCCCGACATAGTTCATACGCAGACACCTAAGGCAGGACTTCTTGGAATGATAGCAGCTTGGTTTTGCGGTGTTCCTTATCGCATTCATTCTGTTGGCGGAATGCCTCTGATGACAAGAAGGGGCGTGATGCGCTTTATTCTTAATCTGACAGAAACCATTACATACAAAGCAGCAACGCTTGTAGTTCCAAACTCTAAGACGATGGCATCATTTATTGTTGACCATCATTATGCGCCACGAAGCAAGATTATTGTTCTTAACAATGGGAGCACAAACGGCATTGACCTGAAGCACTTCGATCGTACGCCCGAGGTGGTGGAGCGGGCAAATCAGATACGAGAGGAGGTCGGAGGATCTTTCACCTATCTCTTTGTAGGTCGTATAGTTAGGGACAAGGGGATCACTGAGCTGGTGGATGCCTTTGAGAGAGTACACGCAGAGCACCCGAAAACCAGACTCCTGCTCGTCGGTACTCAGGAGCCGGAGCTGGACCCGCTCCCAGACCGAACTCAGCAGCTGATAGCCGATAATGACGCAATCATTGAGGCGGGCTGGCAAGACGATGTGCGTCCATGGTTTGTCGCATCAGACCTCTTTACCTTCCCCAGCTACAGAGAGGGCTTTCCTAATGTGGTGATGCAGGCAGGAGCTCTAGGCATCACCTCCATTGTGACCGACATCAATGGGAGCAATGAGATTATCATAGAGGGCGAGAATGGGATGATCATCCCCACAAGAGATACGGATGCCCTCTATCGCAAGATGACCGAGGCTCTCGAGCAGAGAGACCGGCTGACAGAGATGTCCGAACAGTGTCGCCCACTGATCGCCTCACGCTACCGGCAGGAAGACGTCTGGCGCGCCACCCTGGACATGTACAACGAATTACTGTGAAGCTAGTAAATCGTATATTTGTATGGAGAAGAAGTTTGTCAGACTTAATTAATAGAAGAGTTGTGAGAATTGTTTAAGTATCTGCCTATTCAGTAAAATCACCACTGATGCAACCAGGTGCCGTGCCAGAGAAGTGAACCATTAAAAACAGAATAAGAAAAAACAAATGAGACCGCAGGCTGACTCATATAAGGCAATAGACTTCTTCTGCGGAGGAGGAGGGATGACATGCGGACTTCGCCAAGCTGGCATCTGCGTCATTGCAGGAGTTGATCTTGACCTAAGCGCAAAGGAAACATACGAGTGCAATAATCCAGGAGCAGTCTTTGTCCAAGCGGACATTAGAAAACTTCCTTCATCTTACTTCGAGGAGCACTTAAACGTAAAAAGATGGGACGATAGGATGATTTTTGTGGGTTGTAGCCCCTGCCAATTCTACAGTATTATCAACTCAGACAAAGGTAAATCCTACCACTCTAAAAATTTACTGATGGATTTTGCTCGGTTTATTGATCACTACATGCCTGGCTATATTCTTGTTGAAAACGTTCCTGGCATTGTATCCCATAAAAACTCGATACTTCCTGCATTTCTTCAAAAACTAGAGGACTTAGGGTACAGTAATATCAAATATGACGTGGTAAATATGTGCTACTACGGAATACCACAGAGCCGACGGAGATTTTCACTTGTAGCCACAAGACTTAGTGGTGTTGATCTTCATCTCCCAACTCCAGAAAAGACGAAAATGATCCTACGACAGGCTATTGGAGAAGACAATGGCTTTCCTAAGATTCCTGCTGGACACAAAGATCGAAGTGACTTCAACCACACTGCTGCTGGCCTAAGCGACAAGGGTCTGCAGCGAATAATTAGAACACGTCATGATGGAGGGTGCAGACTTGATTGGGCTGAAGACCAAGATTTACAACTTCAATGCTTTGTCGGGAAAGATAATAGTTTCAAAGATACCTATGGCAGGATGTGGTGGGACAAACCTTCACCAACTATAACAACTAAGTTTACAAGCCTCTCAAACGGGCGCTTTGGACACCCCGATGAAGACCGGGCTATTTCTATCCGTGAGGGGGCAACGATCCAGACATTTCCAAAATCCTATGTCTTCAAAACAAACAGCATGACTACAGCCGCAAAGTTGATCGGGAATGCAGTTCCGCCAGAGTATGCAAAAAGGCTGGGTAGAATGATAATTGAGTTAAATGTAAAATGAAGGGTGTATTTTCTATAACCCCAAGAATTATCGCACATTTCGGAGAGGATTTGATCAAGAACGAAAGTATTGCGCTCCTTGAATTGGTCAAAAATTCTTACGACGCATGTGCGAGGAATTGCGATATTGACTTTCAGATGAGAGATGGTCAACTTGAATCATTAACGATAATCGATGATGGGTTTGGAATGAGTCTAGAAACCATCCAAAAAGTCTGGCTTGTCATTGGCACTGATTTTAAGAAAAAAAGAGTGGCGCCTAACTGCTGTGGAAGAATTCCATTGGGAGAAAAAGGAGTTGGTCGCCTAGGGGTGCATAAGCTTGGAAATCATATCAGCCTGATAAGCAAAACGCACAATGAGAAAGAAGTTCAGCTATGTATTAATTGGAAGCTGCTAGATCAAGCAAAAGAGATTAATGACTTTCTCATAGACATCAGCGAGAATGATACTCCTCTCTACTTTAGCCAGGGAAACACAGGAACTCGGATTGTCATCAAAGACCTAAAGTCAGACTGGGATAGGCGCAAGCTAAGAGAGGTCTATAGAGATTTAACCTCTCTGAATAGCCCCTTTTCCGAGATGAACGACTCATTTAACGTAAACATCCGAAGTAACTCAGATTTCTTTAAAGGACTGCCCTCTTTTGAAGACATTAAAGATAGCGGGCTATATTTTGGTCACTGTGTCATGAAAGGAGGTCAGATCGATAATTTTGAGTACGAATTCAGACCTTGGCCCACTTTGAACAAAATTGGGCAGGGACGCAAAGTACAGAAGAAAGATTTAATCCAAGAGGACCTGCGTCTCAAAGGCATTAAAGAGGACGTTGACCTAAAAGGACGAAAGAAAAGAGTCGAATATCCTATAGACTTAAGAGATGAACAGATTGGTGACATTGTCTTTGATATTATTATTTATGAGACCGATCCGATGATTCTTAGCTTTGCTAACACGGAAAAAGCGAGTTTAAAATCATATCTAAAAGAGAACGGAGGCGTTCGTGTATACAGGGACAATATTCGTGTATACAACTACGGAGAATCAGATAATGATTGGCTAGGAATAGACTTAAGGAGGGTGCAGAGAGTAGGAGGAAATGTCAGTAATAATATAATTCTAGGGTCTGTAAAAATAGATCGTACACAAAGCAAGGGACTTAAAGAGAAAACTAATAGAGAAGGGTTCATAGAAAACGATGCCTATAAGGTTTTTGTCGACTCTGTTAATTATGTCCTCTCTCTATTTGTCCGG
>OAUQ01000760.1_pt1 | contig 11468 bp, 9 predicted proteins | sample 1476151 | NCBI WGS metagenome assembly OAUQ01 (sample SAMEA2580008, study PRJEB22360) | human gut metagenome | biome: human gut; feature: human-associated habitat; material: faeces | place: Denmark | collected 2008/2010 | reverse complement strand
CTTTTCCCGATTTTTCTCTCACTCCACTTTTATACGTTTCGTTTTATCCCCCTTATTTCGGCATAATCACATTTTCAAATCTTATATCGCACAAATATTGATAGGATTAAGTCTATTTCTATTTACTGATAAAATAATTTGCATGTGTAATTTCTTACAAAAAAAATTCAGACTCTTATCCTATAAAATAATATTATTACCATTAGGTATTAATGATTCCTTTTTCTCTTCAACACATTATCATTTAGACACAGACAATCTTAAACTTATTTTTCCTGCACAATTTCGCAAAGGGAAAAGACAAGATTTGATAATAAAAGCTTTTGCACAATATAAAAAGATTACAGGAGATACGAAATCAACGCTTATACTACCCGGAACTGGTGAGTTATTAGATTCTATGAAACAATTAGTAAAAGAGTTAAATTGTGAGCAACAAATTATATTCCCTGGATTTTGTCCCAAAAAAGAAATACTTAAATTATATAAAACATGTAATACAGCAATAATATCAAGTAATAGTGAAACATTCGGACAATGTATTGTAGAGCCATATGTATTAGGATTAAATATCATAACAACTAATGTTGGCATTGCTCCAGATATTATAAAAAACCAAATAAATGGATGTTTTTTTAGAACTCAAGAAGAATTAACAAGCATTTTACTATATTTTCATAATAATCCAAACAAAATCAAGCAGTTTGGAAATTACAACTATGAAAGAAGAGATGCTTTTACATGGGATACCATCACTAATAAATATTTGAAATATTTATCTCAATTATTATGAAACCTAAAATACTATTTATTCTCCATCTCCCCCCTCCCGTTCATGGAGCAGCAATGGTAGGAAAATACATTCACGATAGCCAACTTATCAATAATACATTTGATTGCCAATATATAAATTTAGCCCTTGCAAAAGATTTAAACGACATAGGTAAAGGTGGCATAACAAAACTGATAAACTTTATTCAAAAGCTTATATTAATAAAGCAAACCATTAAAAGGTTCAAACCAGACCTTTGCTATGTTACCCCAAATGCAAAAGGAGGAGCTTTTTATAAAGATTTCGTAGTAGTACAATTATTAAAATCAATGGGATGCAAAGTAATTGTACATTATCACAATAAAGGGGTATCAACAAGACAAAATTATTGGTTTGACAACCTATTATATACACATTTCTTTAAGAATCTGAAAGTAATCTTATTAGCTAAATCATTATATCCTGATTTCAGTAAATACGTACTTCCTAACAATTTATATATTTGCCCCAACGGAATACCCCAGACCACAATTTTACCTTCTATACAACATAAACGATTTAATATCCTATTTTTATCGAATATGATGGAAGAGAAAGGTGTTTGGACTTTATTAAAGGCTTGCAAAATTTTAAAAGAGAATAATCGTACTTTTGAATGTCACTTTGTAGGAAAATGGAGTGACATTACACAAGAAGTATTTGAAGAAAAAGTACACGAATATAAATTAAATGACTCCGTATTTGCACACGGAGCGCAATATGGTGATAATAAAAATAAGTATTGGCAAGTGTGCGATTTATTTGTATTTCCTACACATTACCACAATGAATCTTTTCCCATGGTATTGTTAGAAGCGATGCAACAGAAAAAAGCATGTATCAGTACTAATGAAGGTGGTATTCCTGAAATTATTATTCCTGACCAAACAGGATATCTGATACCTAAACAAAACCATATATCACTTGCCGACAAAATAAGTTATCTAATAGGCCATCAAGAGCTATGTGCCCAACTGGGAGAAAATGGATTAATTAGACATAATCAGCTTTTTACAATTCAAAAGTTCGAAGAACATTTTGTTACAATTTTAAAAAAATGTTTAGAATAAGAAATACCATTTTTAATAAAAAAAATTCATTATACACACTTGTATAGCTCGCCAGATATTTTCTTCTAACAAATAATAAGGCACAGCCTCTCTTCTTCCTTTAAAATAGAAGAATAAGTGTTTTATACCAGGAGCTTCTAAATAAACATAAGGCTCAATTTTTTCAATATCAATTCCTTGAATATGCAATGAATCTAATAAACGCTTACGCTCTTTCTTATTCAGTTGCATATACTTTTCATAAACGGTATTTATATCGTAATTATCCATCATAAACATAACATTTTCAATACGAAAATAATCATATTTTTTTAGAATCATGTTACAATTAAAGAACTTGTCAATTTTAAAAAGCAGACAAGAATTGGGAGCATTACCTACAGGTAAGCTATTAATCAATACCATCAATGCTCATTCTTATAACACGGCTTTAAAAGATAAGATATTTGCTGAAGCTCTCATTAAGGGCAATGCACTTATTCCAGATGGAATTAGTATCGTAAAAGCCTGTAAATGGTTGAAAGCAAAATCACAGCCTCAGGAACGTATAGCAGGATGGGATTTATTCGCATTTGAAATGGACCGCCTAAACCAAAAAGGTGGAAAATGCTTCTTCATGGGAAGTAGCGAAAAAGTTTTGAATCTAATAAAAAGAAGAGCATCTGTAGATTATCCCAACATACAGATAGAAACTTATTCACCGCCTTATAAACCGGAGTTCAGTGAAGAAGATAACAAAAAGATAATTGATGCTATCAATCAAGCAGATCCGGATTTATTATGGATCGGTATGACTGCTCCTAAACAAGAAAAATGGACATATATCCACTGGAATGAGTTAAATATTCATTGCCATGTAGGTACTATTGGAGCTGTGTTCGATTTTTTTGCTGGAACTGTAGAACGTGCTCCTTTATGGTGGCAAGAACATGGTTTGGAATGGTTATATCGTCTGATAAAAGAGCCTAAACGCATGTGGAGAAGGTATATTATAGGGAACACTCTATTTCTATGGAATATTCTAAAAGAAAAATAGATAACTAATCCCTATAACAAACTAGCGACATAATCAATCATAACCACATATACAATAACGATTATCATGCAAACCCACGTAGTCATCATGGCAGGCGGCATAGGAAGCCGTTTCTGGCCCATGAGCACCCCCGAATACCCCAAACAGTTCATCGACGTGATGGGCGTAGGAAAATCACTGATTCAGCTCACGGTGGAGCGTTTCAAGGATATCTGCCCGAAAGAGAATTTCTGGGTAGTGACATCGGAAAAGTATGTAGACATCGTAAAGGAGCAGCTTCCGCAGGTGCCGGAGCAGCATATCCTGGCGGAACCGGAGGCGAGGAATACGGCACCGTGCATCGCGTATGCGTGCTGGAAGATCCGCAAGGAGTTTCCGCAGGCGAACATCGTAGTGACTCCCTCGGATGCACTGGTGATTGACACGACGGAGTTTGCCCGCTGCATTGCTGTTGCACAGGAGAAAACGGCGGTCTCACACGCTATCGTGACCTTGGGCATGAAGCCTACCCGACCGGAAACGGGCTACGGGTACATCGCAGCTCAAGGTGAAGCCGACGTGAAGGGTATCTGCAATGTGGAAGCGTTCAAGGAGAAACCGGACGTGGAAACGGCGAAGAGGTATCTGGCGGCGGGTAATTATTTCTGGAACGCGGGGATATTTGTATGGAACGTGGAAACGATTACGAATGCTATCCGTACGTTCGTGCCGCAGATTGCGGGGGTGATGGACGAGCTGGAGCCTGTCTTGTTTACCGACAGGGAGGCGGAAGAGCTAAAACGACTCTTCCCTACTTGCGAGAAGATTTCCATTGACTATGCAGTAATGGAGAAGGCGGAGCATATCTATGTACTGCCGGCGGAGTTCGGATGGAGTGACTTAGGCAGCTGGGGCTCGCTGCACACGCTATTGCCACAAGATGAGAATGGCAATGCTTCCGTGGGAGCAGACGTAAAGCTATTCGACTGCCGGGACTGTGTGGTGCATGTGGCGGACGAGCGCAAGGTGGTACTGGAAGGTCTGGACGGCTACATCGTGGCAGAAAAGAACGGCCAACTGCTAATTTGCCGCCTAAGTGAAGAACAGCGCATCAAGGAGTTTGCGGCTGGAAAGTAATCAGGCTTCTTAAAAAACAGAATTTAGTGATAAGAAATCGCTATAGCCCTCAACACGAGGTGCTGTAGCGATTTTTTTGTTTCCTGCCGGAAAAGCATTACCTTTGCGGCGCATTTACAGCTGTCTGCCACGTGCAGGAGAGCGCTGGAGTTGACAAGCTTTTAAACAAAATTCGTTTCATATCGAAGAATATTACTATCTTTGCACAAACAAACATATCCAAGATGAAAAACAATAAAGAACTAATGAACCGCGCAGCCGACAACATCCGTATTCTGGCTGCTGCGATGGTAGAAAAAGCTAAGTCCGGTCATCCGGGTGGCGCTATGGGTGGTGCAGACTTTGCAAATGTACTGTTTTCTGAATTTCTTGTTTATGATCCTGAAAATCCACGCTGGGAAGGTCGTGACCGTTTCTTCCTCGACCCGGGACATATGTCGCCGATGTTGTATTCGGTACTGGCACTGAGCGGAAAATTCACGATGGACGAACTGGCTCAGTTCCGTCAATGGGGAAGCCCTACTCCGGGACATCCGGAAGTGGACATCATGCGTGGCATCGAAAATACTTCTGGTCCACTGGGACAGGGACATACTTTTGCCGTAGGTGCTGCTATCGCTGCGAAGTTCTTGAAAGCTCGTCTGGGAGATGTGATGAACCAGACTATTTATGCTTATATTTCCGACGGTGGTATTCAGGAAGAGATTTCACAGGGTGCCGGACGTATTGCCGGACATCTGGGACTGGATAACCTGATTATGTTCTACGACTCGAACGATATCCAACTTTCTACGGAATGTGGCGAGGTTACAAACGAGGATGTTGCAAAGAAATATGAAGCGTGGGGATGGAAGGTGTTTACTATCAACGGTAATGATCCTGACGAAATACGTGATGCACTGACTCAGGCGAAAGCTGTGGAAGGTCAGCCTGCACTGATTATCGGTAAGACGATTATGGGTAAAGGTGCAATGAGAGCAGACAATACAAGCTATGAGCATGACTGTGCTACGCATGGTGCTCCACTGGGTGGTGATGCTTATATCAATACCATAAAGAATCTGGGTGGTGATCTGGAGAATCCGTTCCAGATTTTCCCGGAAGTGGCAGAGCTGTATGCAAAACGCCGCGAAGAACTGAAAGCAATCGTTGCCGAACGTTATGCAGCGAAGGCTGAATGGGCAAAGGCTCATCCGGATCTGGCTGCGAAGATGGAATTCTGGTTCTCTAACCAGGCTCCGAAAATCAATTGGGAGGCTATCCAGCAGAAAGCAGGAGGACCAACACGTGCTGCTTCGGCTACCGTACTGGGTGTGCTGGCTACTCACGTGGAAAACATGATTGTGGCTTCTGCCGACCTTTCTAATTCTGACAAGACAGACGGATTCTTGAAGAAAACTCATGCATTTACGAAGGGGGACTTCAGTGGTGCGTTCCTGCAGGCTGGTGTAGCCGAACTGACTATGGCTTGCTGCTGCATCGGTATGGCACTGCACGGAGGTGTTATCGCTGCCTGCGGTACGTTCTTTGTTTTCTCTGACTATATGAAACCGGCTATCCGTATGGCTGCCTTGATGGAAACTCCTGTGAAGTTTATCTGGACACACGATGCATTCCGTGTTGGTGAAGACGGTCCGACACATGAACCGGTTGAACAGGAGGCTCAGATCCGACTGATGGAGAAACTGAAAAATCACAAGGGACATAACTCGATGCTGGTATTGCGCCCGGCTGACGTAGAAGAGGCTACTCAGGCTTGGAAGCTGGCAATGGAAAATACATCTACTCCTACGGGACTGATTTTCTCTCGCCAGAATGTTGCAAACTTGCCGGAAGGTACTGATTATACGCAGGCTGCAAAAGGTGCTTATATCGTAGCCGGATCGGATGAAAATCCGGATGTGGTTATGGTGGCTTCGGGTTCTGAAGTTTCTACCTTGGTGGCAGGTGCTGAACTGTTGCGCAAGGATGGCGTGAAACTGCGTATCGTTTCTGTGCCGTCGGAAGGTTTGTTCCGCAACCAGAGCAAGGAGTATCAGGAAAGCATTATCCCAACTGGTGCAAAGGTATTCGGACTGACTGCCGGTCTGCCGGTCAACCTGCAAGGTCTGGTAGGCCCGAACGGAAAGGTATGGGGACTGGAATCGTTCGGTTTCTCTGCTCCGTACAAGGTATTGGACGAAAAATTGGGATTCACCGCAGAAAATGTGTATAACCAAGTAAAAGCAATGTTATAATGAAAGTAGTTGGACTGGCTTCCGATCATGCCGGATTTGAGCTGAAAGAATATGTAAAGCAATGGCTGAAGGCAAAGGGATGGGAGTATAAAGATTTTGGAACGTATAGTACGGATGGCTGTGACTATCCGGATTTCGCTCATCCGCTGGCGCTTGCCGTTGAAGCAGGTGAATGTTACCCGGGAATAGGTATCTGTGGCAGTGGCGAAGGTATCAGCATGACACTGAACAAGCATCAGGGGATCCGGGCTGCTCTGTGCTGGATGCCGGAAATTGCGCGTCTGGCTCGCCAGCATAATGACGCGAACGTACTGGTGATGCCGGGACGTTTCATCGATACGGAAATGGCTGACAAGATTATGACGGAATTCTTCTCTACTGATTTTGAAGGAGGACGTCATCAGGCAAGAATCGACAAGATTCCAGTCAAATAATATTTTCTCCAGACGGAGATTCTACATTAATATTCACTACAGGCTGTCGCTTTCCCGACAAAGGAATTGTTTCCTTACAGAAAACAGACGGTTTGTAGTGAATATTTTTTATTTCCAAACGTTTCCTTTTTTTAGCAGGGTTCTCTTTTTTTCCTATATTTTTTATCTGTATATTTGCTCGTCAGAAAACAGAAAAGAAAATCAAAACAGAACATTACCATGAAAAAGTTATTATTTATGCTGCTGCTATGTCTGCCGCTAACGGGTATGGCTAAGGACAAGAAAGATAATTCCGACCCGAAATATCTGGCCGGAGCTGTAACAACCATCGACGGGAAGGTGGCTTTTACCAACGAGATAAATGCTCCGGGACTGTCGAAAACGGAGATATTCAACCAAATGCTGGAATGGGCGAAAGGACGTTTCAAGCCTGACGGAAAGCTGTATAGTCAGGTTTCGTATTCTAATGAGGAAGAAGGAACCATTGCAGCGACCGCCGAAGAGTATATGGTTTTCTCTTCTACAGCTCTGTCATTGGACCGTACGCGTATTTATTATCAGTTTCTGATCAATGCGGAGGACGGAAAATGTAAGTTGCTGATGACGCGTATCCGTTACTGGTATGATGAAGCGAGAGACGGGGGTGAAAAATATACTGCGGAGGAATGGATCAATGACGATATGGCGCTGAACAAGAAGAAAACGAAACTGGCTCCTATCTGCGGCAAGTTCAGACGGGAAACCATCGACCTGAAGGATGAATTGTTTCAGTCGGCTTCGGCGGCCTTGGGACAGAAGTTGCTGAACAACGCGTCGGCTACCACTGCGCAATCGGTTCCTGCACAGACGCTGCAACCTGCTACTCCGGTACTCAATGCTTCGGCAGAACTGAAAGAAGTTAGCTTGGAGCAGTTACCTGCCAACTTAAACGAAATTGCTGCACAGGGACGCATTACGCTGACGGCTGCCAATGGGGAGGAAATCGACATCAAGGCGGAGAACTGGAGTGGATTCGGCAAGATGTTCAACAAGAACGTTGCTTATTTGCTCATCGACCAGAGCCGTATTGCTGCTACTGCTTTGATGGAACAAAGTGATACGTACAAGGTTTCGTTCTATACCAGCAACAATACGCAGGCGAGCGTGGTGATAGAGTGCAAGAAGGCTATGGCACAGAAAATGACGGCGGATGACTTGAAATCGCTGAACCAGAATGTGGATGCTTCGAAACAGTATACCATGTATATCGGTGAGGTAACGAAAGCCCTGATGAGATAACGGAAACTGAAATCTGAAAGATAAACGGACTTACAGAAAAAGAGAAAGAGGCGTATCGGTTTGATGCGCCTCTTTCTCTTTCTGGTATGTTACGCGGCTGTTATTCCTGAGTGTATGAATGACTTACCGGTGTCATGATGAAGGTAAATTCATAATCGCCGTAAGGCAACTGGTATTGCGGTTCGGGAAGGGCTCCCCAGCTATCTACGCAACCCAATCCCATCTGGGCTTTGTCGATCAGGACATTGGTCAGGTCGGCTTTCTTCACTTCGTTGGAGTGTTCCTGTTGCTTTTCCCATCCTGAATCGAGTGAGCTGATGGTATAGTGCAAAGCGGATGCCGAGAACGGTGCTTCTGCTACGAATATCAAACCGCTGCCAGCTTCATTCAACTGTTTCCACCAGCGGATATCCGACTTGGTTCCATTTTCCTGCGGGCGGATATAAGCGTAGAATTGTTCGTCTACGGTCTGGTTGTAAATGCCTAAATCGGTACATGTCTTACGATCGGCATAGTTTTCAATCGGTCCACGTCCGTAATAGGAAATCTTTTCGAAAGAAGCAGGCATTACCAGCTGTAAGCCGAAACGGAACAGATTGGATACTTTTGCATTTTTGTCGGCTGTCATTTTCTGGGTTACTTTTACGGCTCCTTCGTTGTTGATGGTATAAGTAAGCAACAGTTTGGCGGAAACTTTCTTCATTTCGTATTCGGCTGAAACGACTGCCATTCCGTCTGCCATCTCTCCTTTCAACGACAACAACTTGATTTCGGGATCTTTCCATGCTACATACTTCTGCTGAAGTCCGGCACCGAAGTCATTGTCGGTCGGAGCACGCCAGAAGTTGGGTGTCATGGCTTCTCCTTCTTTTATCATGTTCAGTCCGTTTACTTCGTATTTGTCCATGTAACCGTTTCGCTTGTTGAACTGGATGTTGAAGTTCTCTCCTACCACGACCATACGGTTCACGTTTTCATCTTTAATCTGAGGAGTAACGACTGCTACATTCTTTTCTGCAACATTGGCAAAATTCATGGCAGGAGCTTCGTACGGGTTCACTGTCAACTGTGCCTTCGCTACTACATGACCGGCTGGCAGCAGGCCTTCGCGGTTCTTCTGGATATACTTCACGTTCAGCAACCATTCGCCACACTTGCAAGTCTTTCCCCAGTCGAGTTTCACCGTTGCAGTCTGGTGCGGCGCTACCGACAGGTTTTCTACGCGTCCGCTACGAACAGCCTTACCGTCTTTCAGCAGTTCCCACTCCAGTGCGTAAGCAGACAGGTCGCGGAAGAAGTTCTCATTGTAGACCTTGATTTCTCCCTTCGACAAATCGCCTGCCGTAGTCCAGATGTTCTGATAGAAGTAACCTACCTCGTACATGTGCGGATTCGGCTTACGATCGGGGCTGATCAGACCGTTATCGCAGAAGTTATTGTCGCTGGCATCGAAGTCGTTGAAGTCGCCTCCATATGCATAAATCATCTCACCGTTCTTTCCGGTCCAGCGGCATGACTGGTCAACAAAGTCCCAGATGAAGCCTCCCTGGTATTTCGGGTACTTACGAATCAAATCCCAGTATTCCTTGAAACCACCTTCCGAGTTACCCATCGCATGGGCATATTCGCACTGGATAAGAGGTTTGGTACTCTTTTCGTTCTTCGCATAATTTTCGCAGTCTTTGTAGCGATAATACATCGGGCAAAAGATATCGGTCTTGCCTTCCAGTCCGGCTCTTTCGTACTGTACGGGACGGCTCGGATCTTCTGCTTTTACCCAGTCGTATGCTGCTTCGAAATTCGGGCCGTAACCAGCCTCATTTCCCAACGACCAGAAGATAATGCTGGGGTGATTGAATCCACGCTGAACGTTGCGTTCGTTGCGTTCCAGATGTGCTTTTTTATAGGATGCAACTTTTGCCAGTGTCTTTTCTTCGTATCCCATGCCGTGAGATTCCAGATTAGCCTCAGCTACGACATAAATACCGTACTTATCGCACAAGTCGTACCAGAAATTGTCGTCCGGGTAATGGCTGGTACGTACGGCATTGATGTTGAACTGTTTCATGATCTGAATATCCTGAATCATACGCTCGCGGGATACATAAGATCCGCCGTCGGGATCCATCTCATGACGGTCGGCACCTTTTATCAGGACCGGCTGACCATTGACCAGAACTTGTGCATCTTTCAGTTCTATCTTACGGAAACCGACTTTTATAGGAACGACTTCGCTAACCTTGCCTCCGTCTTTCAAAGTGGCACGCAGGGTATATAAATAAGGAGTCTCGGCTGTCCACTTATGGGGTTCAGACAGATCGATGGTTGTAGAAACCTGACCGCTGCCTCCTACTTCCTTCGTGGCAACAACTTCATTGCGGGCATCCAGCAGGTCGAGTGTGACTTTTGAACTGCCTTTCAGCTTCAGTTCGACAGCCAGCGAACCATTCTTGTACTCGCTGTCCAGATCGGGAGTTACACGAATATCGTCGATGCGTTTCTTGTTGCGGGTATAAAGATAGCAATCGCGTGACACACCGGTGTAACGGAAGAAGTCCTGATCTTCCAGGTAACTGCCGTCACACCAGCGGAATACCTGAAACGCAATGATGTTTTTCTGTCCCGGCTTCAGATACGGAGTCAAATCGAATTCTGCTTCCAGCTTGCTGTCTTCACTGTATCCAACGTATTTGCCGTTTACCCACAAATACATGTTTGAGCTTACGGCACCGAAATGTGCAATGATATCTTTGCCTTTCCAGTCGGCAGGCACAACAATCTCACGACGGTAAGAACCTACGTGATTGTTCTCAACCGGCACGTAAGGAGGATTGTTCGTGAACTGGTTACGCCATGCATAGCCCACATTCAGATAGATAGGATCGCCATATCCATTCAGTTCCCACACGGCAGGAACCTGCAAATCGTCCCATCCCTTATCGTTGAAATCTACTTTCCAGAAGTCAGTAGGACGTGCATCGGCATTCTTCACCCAGAAAAATTTCCATTTTCCGTTTAATGTCATAAAATTGTTGGAATTTTCTTTTACATTCCGAATTGCAGCATCAATACTTTCGTAAGCGAAAAAGTTAGCATGCATCGGAGCACGATTGACGGCATTTACCTCAGGGTCTTGCCATTCTTTAAAAGTCTGCGCTTGGGAAGAAAGTGTACAGGCTCCCAAAAGGCCCAATAAAAGATGTTTTTTCATAATATTTTAGTTCTCTTACATGATAATTATTGTGTTACAAAAGTAACAATTTTTACAACAGGTAAAAACTGAGAGGATACAAAACTCTATTTTTAGAAAGGAATGTGTCCAAATGATACTTGAGCTTCTTCGGATGACGGGCAGGAAAAGGTAAGATGACAAAAGATCGTTACTAACGGAAAAACAAAATATGAGCTGCATCAAAATGAAAAGCTGAGACAGGTTTACTTATAATCTATCAGTTACAACATAAAAATCTCCTACTTTAGTCTTTG